>Ga0123353_10006029_pt1 | contig 16058 bp, 12 predicted proteins | sample TergutLab28metaG_3_FD_92763 | JGI IMG/M metagenome (GOLD analysis project Ga0123353, IMG submission 92763) | Labiotermes labralis P3 segment gut microbial communities from Petit-Saut dam, French Guiana - Lab288 P3 | ecosystem: Host-associated > Arthropoda: Insects > Digestive system > Gut ... | reverse complement strand
GTTTCCTTCCTGGTCGGGCTAAGGACTTATCAGCACCCCAGTAAATGAGGACTAGGTGTAGCGATAAATAAGAAATATGTCATGCAGGATAGCCTTCCCCTTCCTTCACAAAACAAAACTGAATCTGCAGAGATATGTGAATATACTAATGTGACATAATGTAGCATACAGGTATATTATGCGAATAAACTAATGTCACATAATGCAGCATACAGGTACCTTATGTGAATACACGAATGTCACATAATGAATTGTATGGGTATGTTATGTGAATACATTAATGTCACATAATGAGCTGTATGGGTACGTTATGTGACTACACTAATGTGACAATGAACGGTACAGGTACATCATGTAAATACACTAATGTCATATAATGAATGGTATGGGTATGTTATGTGAATACACTAATGTGACATAATGAATTGTACGGGTACATTATATGAATACACTAATGTGACATAATAATTGTGTGGGTACATTATATGAATACACTAATGTCACATAATGAATTGTACAGGTACATTATGTGAATACACTAATATCACATAATGATGCATACAGGTACATTATGTGAAGACACTAATAACACATATTGAAACGCACAGGTACAGTATCAATAAGCATCATACTCGGAACCAGCCCAACAAGAGACTGCCTTAAAGTGAAAATTACTTTGATCCATCTCATACCTATGATCTTACCTGATCCCTGGTTTTGTTCCTGAGGGACTGCAGGACCTTGTTCATGTACCTGGCTGCTTTGTCCTGTGTAATCTGATCTTGCAGCCTCTCCAGGATGTTGTCTTCCAGAGATACTTTCTCACCAGACAGTCTCTGAACCCTTTTCTGCAGCATGTTATTTTCATGTACATTCTTGTGATAATCCTGCAACAGGGTGACCATGAGTGGTCAAATGACCTGTGGTAATATCTAAGTACAGTGGTTACTACCTGCTCTAACATTAACATAACTCTGTATTCTGTACACACAATGTATTTGTGAAAATTCAAGAAAATACCAAGAAGTACACTACATTACAGTACAAAGTTTTTATAATTGAAGCATTAGAACTGGAGTTCTAATGCTTCAATTGTATGACCTTTATACTGTTATATAGTGCATTTGTTGGTATTTTCTTAAATTTTAACAATTACTGTATGCATATGAATAAGGTAAAATACCAAAAAATGTACTTGCATGTACAGAGTGTCACTTAGCTATAAAGAGATTTCTCTAATGAGGATTAATAGATTTATTGAAGAAGATGTATTGATCTAGGAACTTTATTTTCAGGTATGTTCGCAAAGTTGCGAAAAGGAACTATTAGCTTCATCATGTCTGTCCATCAGTCCGTCCCATGGCACAACATGGTTCGCACTAGATGGATTTTCATGAAATTGGATATTTGAGGATTTTTAAAAAATCTGTCAAAAAAATTCAAATTCTATTAAAATCAGACATGAATATTGGGTACTTTACATGAAGACCGATATACATTTTTTTTAAATCTTGTCTCACTCTTTTCTTCTTAGAATGAGAAATTTTCAAACAGAATTTGTCGAGAAAATCAAAACACACATTTTGTGTTCAGTAACTTTTTCAAATATTTGCCATAAATGAGAAACTGTGGAAAAATATTTAGAGCAGGTCAGCCCACAAATGACAATATGGTGCATGCGCATTGCATACTGTATATGTAAGGCTACAAATACACACACTGAAGTTGTGTAATACTCATTGCTCTTCCACTACAACAATGGTTGCATGAATGTGCCTCAATATTACGTTATATGTAAAGTGCCTGTGTTTTAAAATATTGTTTAAAGAGGGATTTTTAACAATGGCTGTGCAACAGCTTGGGTGGTTAGACACCTGCCTGGGATTCTGGGTTTATTCCCAAGCCAGTTCATGTGAAACTTGCATTGGACAATGTGGTGATATGACAGGTTAGTCTCTCAGTACTCTGGCTTTCCCCCTGTCAGTATCATTCCGCAAATGCCCCACATGCATTCAGTCGTCTCTCACTGGCACTGTATATGATCTTAGCAATTTGCAGTGTCAAGTTTAATTAAGCAACACACTATGGGTTAGTTAGATTTGCATTGGGTTCGAGCCCTTATGGTTCCGATGCACCTAGGCCTTATAGACGGGCTCATTGTGCCCCATAATCTGATATCAGCTCAGGACAGCCCTGTCCCTTTACCAAAGTTCCAGATGGCCTCCAGACTTAAAATCTTAATATCCTCTGGGTCCAAGAAAGGAACCCGGATATACTATCCTTTTGTCTCAAAAAGTCCCGGCAAGTGAATCCACTCCAGGTTCGCCAATGGGGCCCCTAGGGAGAGACAGATGCTCTTGTAGGGCATTTTTACATCTCTCTTAATATATCTCTTATTGTCTTTCTCTCAGAGTCCCCAGTAAGGGAGCCCCCTCCATGTTCCCTAACAGGGTCCCCACGGACAGGGATACTCTGTCACCAGAGCTACTGGCCAAGCAAGGGGATTCTATTTATTCATTCATTCATTCATGTCTGCCAGAGTCCTCAAAAAGAAGCCCTCCTACATACATAAAGGAAAAACATAAGGTCACCGTCCAATGAGCCCCACGCAGATGGAAGACCTACATACAATTGTGTGCGGCCTGGTTCCTCAGGGGGATCGTTAACGACACTGCTATCTCTACCCCAGGGCCACGCAGCTGTTGGTACGATACCTTACACCTTGGCTTGGGTACAGCCCTTATAGCCAGCATGTGTCATAGCAACCCCCATCAGGATATACCCTCCACAACCGTTTCCGCCTCCCACGTGACCCAGGGTAGAGTAGAGTATGAATCTATGATACCCCGAGGTACGGACGAGGGGTTGGATTTATGGAAGGCAGCAACACACTACACTACAGAGTTAAACAAACAAAAAGGTATACTTTCCTGCCCTTTTACCACATAAACACTCACCAGCATGACTGCCTGCATCTCCTTATCTGTCTGCTCCAGCATGCTGTGCACAGCTGACAGCTGCATCTCTACAGTGTTCCTTTTTTCCTCCCAGACAGAAGTCAAACGCTTCAGATTCGCTTCGTCTGAACAGATCTTCTTTAGAATTATTGTCAGGCGTTCATTTTTTAACATTTCATCTTTTGAAGCCCTCTTGAAGCCTTCAATTTCATTGTTCAGAGTGATAAATTGCTCCTGAACTTTGCTACAAAATAATAGAAAAGGATGCTGCATATTAAAAGCTGTACACAAATGATAACTTTACACAGAGGTCTTTTGAAAATTATGCCTAGTTGATATAATAAAAATTCTTTGTAATTTTTTACAACATGTAAATAGAATGCCTCAAAATAGATTACCCAGGGTAATGAAACACTACTTCCCAACTGGCAGAAGGAATCATGGTAGAACTTTGAAGAGACTTTTGGATACGTTACACCGGAACAGGTCAACAAGTGGCCCAACTCCATGAAAGATATATGATGATAATGATGATGATTGTAATTTTTTGTAATTTTGACATTGTCATATTTCTTTTTAGCCCCTGAAAATCATGCCCTTCACAGGATAATTACAAAAACGTAAGGGAGTGCTCAACAGGCGATACAAAACAGTGTTTTTGAAAAGAGAAAACCATATTACCTCTCCTGGTAATCAAAGCTTGATTCCACATTTTGCTTGTTTCATTTAACAATGTTGTCAGTAGCCCCAACCTATGTAGTATCAAGTGGTGGAATGATCAGCGAGTTGGAAGTTACATGGAATGATGTGGCCATGGTTGGATTCAAAGTACTGTTTCAGCACTTGCTTGCAAGAACTGAGTAGAACTATGAACTATCTTGGTCACCAATGTTAATCACTTAACTGCAAAGTTAAACAATTTATGGTGATGTGGACTGGGAGGAACTAACTCAGGTCTGGTTCAAGAGGGGACGTATACTACATAGTTTGTAATCTTAGTAATTAACCAACTTAATGCACAAAATCTTGTTTTATAATAAGTTTATTATATGCCTCTACATGTTTCAAGCACACTGTGCTCATCATCAGGAGGTGAAAATCATATTATACAGCATCTGGTATCATCACACCTGTAGATGGCCATCCTGTGCACAGTCCTCTCTGAACCTGTGCACCGGACGGCCACCTACAAGTGTGATGATACCAGATGCTGTATAATACAATTTTGACCTCCTGATGATGAGCACATAGTGTTCAAAACATGTAGAGGCATATAATAAACTTATTATAGAACAAGATTTTGTGCATTAAGTTGGTTAATTACTAAGATTATACTGAGATGCACCATCAGCAAAATATCAAAATAGTTTGTAATCTTGAACATTCATTGTCAGAATCGGAGAGTATGTGAATGATTTTCAGTGGTTATTTTTATGTTCATACCGTGCATATTCATTAATAAATGCTTATTATATATTAAAGTATGCACAAATTAGTAGTGTAAACTTATATGAAAGTTAATCTGACAGGTCTCGGTGTTCATACATTATCTTCAGGGATTTTACAAGTTGTTTAGCTAAAGTTATGGATTATTGAAATGATAAAACACAAAATAGCAGTGTGTTGTTTTGATAAAATATTGGAAAATGTGACCGCATATGTAATTCATGTGCGCGCGTGCATGTGTGTGTGTGTGTGTGTGTGTGTGTGTGTGTGTGTGGCGGGGGGTGGTGGTGGTCAGGAGTAATTACAGAACTTACATATGCTGACACATTTACCAAGATTTTACCATAGCAACACACTACCATATTGTATTTTATCATTTTAATAATCCATAACTCTAGCTAACACAACTTGTAAACTCCCTGAAGTGGTGTATTAACACCGAAACTTGTCACAGTAATTTTAATATAAATTTACACTACTTATTTGTGCATATGTTGGTATATAATAAACATTTATTAAGACTTTAGGTGGGTGTCATTGGATGGGTGCATCAGTGAAAGATTGAGGGGTGGGGGTGGCATATGTGCGTATTTAGAGAACGGCTGGAAGACTGGTCATTGAGGACACAGTCAGTTATTCAGTGGAAGACTGACTGACAGTGTAAAGTGACTTAATACCTGAAATTAATTCAGTTGCATTAGATTAGAACACGTCTGATTTGGAATTACTTGTAATCCTGCATGATATTAATGTAGGCTGCTTCACTTTGCTGTATGCTGATGACCACGTTATTCCACGACTGCACAAGTTGGTACTGCTCTCTGTTGAGCGCCTCGAGATCAGCATTTGCGTCGGCTACAGACTGCCGCAGTTTATTCCTCTCCGACTCCTTCAGTTTGAACTGTCCGTCCAGCGTGACAAGTCTTGCCTCCAGGTTCGCTATCTCAGTCATCAGCTTCAGAATGAAGACATCCTGCAACATTGTACGGTAAGGAGAGAGACCTAGATCAAATTCATGGAGACGGTTGATTACAAAGTAGTGTTCTCCTGTGCAGTACACAGTTACATATTGTTTTTCAGGATGCATTATGTGAATGCTTAATATTTTTGGCTCACGTTAGTTTAAAATAACCACCACTTTACATGAAGATCAAATTAAATATTACACATATTCTGTGCGCTACACTTACAATTACCATACATAATTCCAATTGCACGTTTTTGACACACAATATTATATGTTACACAGTTTTATAGTTTACGTTCCCCTACATGTTTCGGCCTAAAGTAAGCCATCTTCAGGGAGACCCAATTACAAAGGAAAATAGGACGTCTATTAATGTGAAATACACATCATCATTAAATATGTAATGTGTATTTTATGTCAATAGATGTCCTGTTTAGGAGAGCTCTTGGTGTAAAGGCATACTATGCAAATTTAAAGTTCTTCAAAAGCAGATTAGTCACTAAAAGTTCAAAATTAAAATTATATAGAACGGTTATAAGACCAATAGTGACCTATGCATCAGAAACATGGGTGCTGAAAGGAAATATAATTCAAGAAACTTGCTAGTCTTTGAGAGGAAAATCCTAAGAGGAATATTTGGGCCTATGAAAGAAAATCAAACATGGAGGGTTAAAAACAATGAAGAACTGGACAAACTGACAAAGCACGAAAATATAGTCAACTACATTAAAGCCCAGAGACTGAGCTGGTTCGGCCATATTCAAAGAATGCCTGAAACCAGGGCAGCTAAGAAGATATTTAAATGGAATCCCTTAACCACGAGACCAAGAGGAAGACCCAAGTATAGATGGGAGGACAACATCATACAGGACCTTGGTCAAATGAAGATAAAAAATTGGTTAACCTGTGTCCAGGATAGAGCAAAGTGGAAGGATGTTGTTGAGAAGGCCAAAACCTCCAATTAAAGGAGGTTCAGCGCCTGAAGAAGAAGAAGAAGAAGAAGATGTCCTGTTTTCCTGTGTAACTGAGTCTCCCTGAACATGGTTATTTCAATCCAAAACATGTAAGGGAATGTAAAATATGAGATAGTGCAACATATATATTTTTTTTCTTTTCAATCTTGTATATATATTACTCTATGTTTATTGTGTTTCTTTTACTGTTATTAATATGACTATTTCCATATCTTGTAAAAAGATCTACAGAAAAATAAATGACATTAACATGAACATATGTAGGTCATTTCAAAAGTTCTGCACACTGCGCTTGCGCGGCCAGTAGGATGATGCAATCGTTCTGATTTTCACGACAGTTGGGAGCCAGACTTCAGTAAAGAACACTGTGTGTGTATTGGCAAGCTATGTGGTCCCTGTTCTGCAAAATGGAAACTTGAAATGGTAGAAGAAACTGACTGGAGTCAGATCTCGCGCAGTGACCAGCGATCATACATTAACGCACGGCCTCATGCCTCAGGTGCAGTATCGGAAATTTTGGAAAAGTACGGATGGCAAGTGCTTCCCCACCCACCGTACAGTCCTGACATGAGCCCACCAGCCTTTGACTTGTTCCCAAAATTGAAGAAACCACTCCGTGGGAAACGCTTCCGAAGCATTGAGGTGTCTAATGAGGTGACCCGAGTAATCAGACGCATCAACAACGAAGGCGTCCTGACAGGAATGCAAGACTTGCCCAAATGTTGGACTGCTGTGATAAAACACATTGAACGACTGTAAATGTATTTTGTAAAATAAGTTCATTTTTAAAGAGAAAACGTACAGTGTGCAGAGCTTTTGAAATGACCCATGGATATTATGTTTGTAAAAGAATGCAGTAATTTGGAATTATTTATAAAAAAACATTATTGATTTCCTCAAACACAGCTTGCTGTGGAACAAATGAAGCCCGATATAAAATACAACCTGCTGAAGTTCAGCAGTTTTTATTTCATAAATATGTTTATAGGGTCAGTTGTTAGTAAGACATAAGGCAAAATGTATTCTGTCTCTCGCTGGTGTGGCGGACTGCGGTAGCACGGTGGTTAAGGTGCTGTGCTACAAATCGGAAGGTCGTTGGTTCGATTGCAGCTGGTGTCACCGGAATTTTTCATTGACATAATCCTTCCGATTGCATTATGACCCTAGGGTCGACTCAGCCTCTAATAGAAAGGAGTACCAGGAATATTTCCTGGAGATAAAAGCGGCCGGTGCATAAGGCTGACAACCTTACCACCATCCTGGGCCACTGTCATGTAATCTGGGAACCTTAACTTCCTGGAACCCTCTGGGAACCTCGGGCCTGTAATGGGACTGATTTACCTTTACCTCGCTGGTGTGACAAGCTGTGTACTGGCAGATGAATGTCATCACAGGATCACAAAATTCATGTGTACTTCAAATTGGGCTATTTCTTTCCACTGTTGTTATTTGTCATACCAAACATCACAAATGAGTGGACATTATTCCTGCTTTGTATTCAGTGGGTGTCTGGATGGAATGCCAAATCCCTCCAGGTTATGACATGATAATACCTCAATTAGGCTATGCTTGCCTTACACATATACTCCAACTCACTATTCATTCAGCTTCCTACTATTTAACACTGTATCATCGGAGCTAGTGACAGCATCACTGCATAAAACACAGTGCTCATGAAACAGCAATTTGTCATAACACACTGCTAAACAGTTTTAGAGAAGGCAGAAAAAAAGCTTGAATGATCCTTAATAAATTACCTCTAAAGCATGTTATGCATTTACAAAAATGTAAGGCCAAGCAACTCTGTTTGTAGACAAAACATTTTGACAGAAGGTGTGTTTGTAGACCAGCTGTCTACTAATGCGGGAATCTCAGATGGATGAAACGTGTGGGTTACGACGAATTGCCGTTTTCATGAGCAATAAATAAATTAACAAATACATCTGTTGTATGGATCTTGAAGTTTCACAAACTCCCAAACCTGAAAGCCACAATAAACGAGAACCACAAACATCAACCATAAAACAGTTAATCAGATTTCATGGTCTTTCATTATTAATGTTGATTTTGTTTTGGGGTGTTTGCACCATTTGGCAGTGGGCTGTTTTGTTGACACTTCGGGGAGGGGGGACTTGCTGCTTCCTTCTTCAGTGTTGAAATAAGTAGGAATAGAAAGTGTTCAGGTTAACTAGGTAGGTGGTTCTTCAGACCTAAGAAATGGGCAAAAAGGTCTCTTGCAATGGCCTGTTGTGGGCCTAAGGACCTGCCTGCACATATGGCCTTATCATTTTGTCTCCTTATCACTTAGATCTTGAGGAGATAGCCAGGAAGTTCTTCTGACACAATGGCATCAAGACCCACTGCCACATGGCGCACACACCTAACAGTAAAACACAAACAGTGTCACAAGATAACACATTTAAACTGCACCACCTGTTTCTGCATCTCCTTAGTCAGCTGATTGTTATCAGCCTTCGTCTTCTCACAAATCCGTTGTGACACAGCAAGCTCAGATTCAATTTGTTTTTGCCAGTCTGCGAAATGCTGTTCCAAATACACGAGCTTCTCCAACTCCGTCCGCAACTCCTCCTCTATAAAATTGCAAAGTAACATATTTTATAAATTTCAATTCCAGAAACTTTGCTTGCAGCTAAGTAGTTCTTAATGTGACACATTCATATCTTCTGTATGCCATTCCTGGGAGATTTTCTTTTATGTATAAATTCTCTCTAAAAATATTGTTCTCATTTTTTTTTAATTTAAAAATCTCAATTCCCAAGTTTGTTTTAAATTCAGGTGATGTAATTATCTCACTGGTCTCTCATTTACAGCGTTCTGAGTTTGATCCCCAGTCAGATAAGTGTGCAGAGTTCGCTACTCACAGATTCAAATCCTTATGTGTACTGGAGATAAAACTGTGGAAATAAGGAAAATATATTCTCCTAGTTTGGAGCCCACAAAAATCTGTAGGCTCCCTCTGCCAACCACCATTCCCAAGATCATAACAAAACACAACGCCCACAAATTCCAAACCCCAGAAATAGATATTGTGTCCTTGCTTAGGTGTGCAGAAACTAGATTGGTCTAATAGACCATACCTGGTAGCACTAGAAATCAACCAGTCATACTTAACCCTTTAAACACCCAGTTAAATCCCATCTGCCATCTGTTGGCATTATTAGGAGCTCACCATATTCTCCACGTTAGCAGGATAAAAGGGTTAACTGATGCCAGATGTGTTAAAAATACATAGAAATTAGGGGGAAAAAAGTAAATTTAACAAATATAATAACGATAAATGTAATATTAATAAAATTTAGTGGCTGCTATTATCTTTCAAACATTCTGATATTGATAACACATTGTTTGCTAGAACAATATGTAACCACAAACTGCATGGATCCACAACTTAGAAGCCTGGAGCCTTCTGAATGTCAAATTTTGATTTAACTCCATTGAGTGAAACACAGTAACAAGTTTTGCTTTCTGTGCATACTCACCAGACTGCACATGCTGAGCTTGTACAATTTTCTGTTTCATTTTAAGTTCAAATTACAATGCACATCTAACAACCTTGCAGCCAAAATTTAATTCTTACTGCATAACAAATTCTTATTTATTTTGATACAAACTCATTTTGGTCCAAATGCTCACACCTCCCCTGCAACTCTCGTATATACCCCAGGCAATTGCCCACCATTTTACCATTTTACTATACTATTCCACTGTTTTAATCTTAAGTAAGAATTTTCATATTTTATCAAGGTTTAATGTGAACAAAATGGGATCCCATTGAGTACTATTTTTACCGTGCCTTAATTGTTGTTCTTAGTTGGCCTGAAGATGGCCTGTCAAGGCCGAAACATGTAGCCAAATATAACCTAACTGTAATTATTGCATCCTTTTTGATGTATGTTATGTATTGACGGTGCATAATATATTAAACAAATTTGATAATACACAACAGGTTGGCCTTGTGATTATACCATAACTGTGGATGAACATCCTATTGGGTGGGGGTCTGGAAGACAATTGTATAACCTTTCCCTTTCTACATACTGTTGTATATGTTGTATTCCTTTACAGCCTCAATTGACTTACCGCCAATCAGCCCAAAACACTTACTATTAAGAGGGTTATCAAATAGTTATCACTACCAAGATTCATGTGATCAGAATGGCTAAACAAATGGAGAGGAATATAGTACAGCATGCTGGAGGTAAAGGGTAACAACAGCTGGTTGGATATGCAGATGGGATCAGCTTGTCTCTAGTCTCACTATAAAACTAGTTTTATACAGTATGGTCCACCTTAGATGCTACTACGTGATCATCTGACTAAGCAGCTGACAGATACTTAGCTGGTCAAAAAATTCCCCACGCTTTATGGAACCTGGAGATTTACTGTCATGTTCAAAACAGAGATAGAAAAAAAATTGTCTCTCCTTTAATTCAGATTAATCCAGTCCATGCTCCCATCCAGTTTCCTTGAGCTCCGTTTCAATATTATTCTCCCATCTACTCCTAGGTCTTCCAAGTAGTCCACCTCAGGTTTCCCCACCAAAACGCCGTACGAAAATCTCTTCTTCCCCATACATGCCACATGCCCTGCCCATCTTTTTTTACATAATCATACTTGCATTTATGAATGTCTTTGCCATTGAAATTTCAATGCCAGGTCTAAAGTAATCCACCCTGGTAATAAAATATGTGTGAGGTAAGTGTGGGTTTGAACGCCGCAGTTCTGTGGTCAAAGTGTGTCTTAAGAGAGTTTATTACACTGTATTGTGTGTGCTCCACACGTTACGGTACACATTACGTCAAATATAACCTTTCTTCTGAGCAGTGTGGAGCTTCTGTTGCTCATACTCGTATGTCTTCTTGTGTGCCTCCACTTGAGCCTCCATTTCTTGTCTAATTTTGCTGATTTTGCTGACTGTCTCATGGTAGCTGTGAATGAGGGCCTGTTGCTTCGTCACAGTCTCTTGTGTATCGTACAGCCGCACACCTACGTCTTCATGTTCGAACTTCTTCTTCTTGATTTCTGCTTTCTGCAAGAATATAGAGACACTAGTAATGTAGTAGACTCCAGTTGAAATGTGATGGCACACAGTGACGCATGGGAGGGGAAATGAAGGTGAAACTGGTGAATGGAGTGGGTACCCAGTACACTTCACACTACCTCGGAACATGGTGTATCCAGCATTACTACTGCTGATGTGCGCACCTTGGCTCCCAGTAGTCGACTGAACTGACACCCCCACCGATTTAAATGGACTCATCCATTTCACTGGAAGACGAAATCTGGTTTCTGCACGTGTGTCATAACATTTCAAACGCAGTCTACTCCTTGCATGTTCGTAAATAATTTTGTAATTTATCGTGTAATGAGAAAATATATTTACATTTTATCATATAAAATTGCAATTTACTCTTCCATCCACTACCAGCTACAACCAAGCGACAAAGAACTTCACACTGAACATACACCACTAAGAACCATACTTTTACATTAACGCTACTCCCTCCATTTTTACAGAATGAAACGACCAATGTGGTAATCAACATTATAGTTGCAAGCTTCTGATGATGGGCATAGTAAGGCCTGAGACATGTTGAGCCTATAAGAAGTACAATAAAATAATAAGTGGCATCTAGTTGGTTTTTATTCTTCAGTGATACCATCTTATTTGCTTAAAACAATTTGTAAAACTTGGTAAATTCATATTCAATGCAATAACAAAAATTTTTTATTTCTGGCCGATACAAAATGACAATAATATCAATAGCAAAGGGTATACATTGTACTACAAACTGACAGTGGGCATCGGATCACCAATGTTTATCAGAAAAGGGCGCAAACCTAGTATGTAATCATGAAGAACTCTGTTACCTCACAATGCCTGAATTTTTTTTGTAGGTATTACACTTTGAATTGGGCATCTTAATTTCTACTCTCTGTTTTTTTTTTTTTTTATTATTAAGGTATGATTCAAACCACTCTTCAGTTTTGCCTTGAATTTCATTACAATTTAGTTTTGATAGTAATATGCCTTGATTCACACAATCACAAACACTGAAAAGGTCACACAATAACCTGACACGGCTTCTGTTTTTCAGGGCATGTACAGTTACATCTATAAAATTTTACAGGGCTTTAACCATTCACAGGCTTTTCTAAATCTGAAGTAACCTTCTGAAAGAATACTGTTGGAGTGTAAGAAATTAACCTTTTCCTCATAACCTTCTTTAAGATTTTAGAAAAATGCCATCAGTAATTGCAGTCATGCAAGATTTATCTTGCTTCTTACAATGGTTTAATTTGTGTGGGTGGTTCTGATGTTTTGAAGGAATATAATGCTTTCATTTTCAAACTCAAAGAGGTCCCAGAACAAGTCCAAACACAGCATGGATGGATGAAATGTTTGGGGAAGGTTTTACTGGTTGGTGGCTGGTTGGAAAGGTGGTGAGCCAAGCAAGTGGTTGTGGGAGGAGTCTAGACGTACAACTGTGATGCTGACACCTCTTACCACTGGAAGGTAACAGCTCAATGTTTCTTCAAAACATCAGAACCACTCACCCAGTGTCACACTGTCATATCACAGCAGAACCGAATCCCAAGTTTAGGATTTTCATATTATCACGCGTTTTTATTGACAGGCACTCTTCAACTGAAAGGTGCCTCTTTGTTACAGTGACTTCTTTTGCCTTGTAGTTAGGCCTCACACTCTCATCGCCATCGCCGTTTATGACAGTGTTGCCACGGCTCTCAAAATATACCGTGTTCGATAGCAAGTGAATATACCTACACACAGTAAACTTGGTAGGAATACAAATTATATAATGAACTCACGAGTTCGAGAATTTCCTCAGTAAGGCGATTATATTGCCGCTGTAGGTGGTTTTTAAGGGCCGCTTGGAAACGTAGCATCAAAGGATGGTCGGGCTGAAGAACCTCTGGCTCGTCGTCCTCACCTTGACGACGCCGGAGCTGATCCGGTGTCACAGAATTTTGTTCACGTGTGAGAACGTTATTGCTATGATCCAATCGTGGATTCTTATCGTCCACATCTTCATCATTTTCATAATTTCCTGCCCTTTGAAATACAAAGCGTGAGCAAGAGTGAGCTGAAGTGGCAGGGCTTTCAGCTGCTGACGACTCCGACATATTGTGCTGCTTAATTACAAAGATATACTGAATGATGAGCTTCGAGTAATGATACATGAAATTACATTTTTAAAGCTGTATGTCACTGTTTTGACCTACGTGCGTTAACCTAACTTCATGGCACCTCTCACGAATGTGTTTGTGTGGTAACCATGACAACATCCATGCAGAGCGCACTGGATGTGAGCAAATTCGTCAGAAAACCGAAAGCAGCCGATTATGTACGGACAAAGCCGAACAAGACCGAGAGGATTGACATTCAGGTAGGTGATCACTCCCAGTGAAAAGGTTTCTGCTAATTCAAGAGGCAATTAAAATTCCGGGATTCATACACGTTACATTTATGTGTTTTTCAGTCTTCGATATTTTCTTGTTCGTGTAAACTGTGTATATCAGCATATTTTACATTGCAGTGTGATTCACTTTACGATAAATGCAAGTCAGGTAAACATCATGCTCGCATCAATTGGGAAAAACGACCATTATGAACGTCTTTAAATAAAAACACAAGCGAATGTACTAGTTTCTTCCATTGCCCTGAGATTCAAGCTTCAGCTGGGTGATTAATCCGCTGTGGGAATTTGGCTAATGTACATGTTAAGGTAAAATACCTATTCTCATAAACTGTTTGTCCAAGTTTTAAGTCATATGTCAGGCATTGAAAGCAACCATTAATCCCTATTATTAATCATTACAGACTTACAGTTTTATACAGAAGTGACTGCTGTGCATGGTAAGAACTCCCAGCTTCTACATGAATAACGCCCAGAATTTACTTGACACCGGGCCAGTGACCAGCAACCAATGGGAAACTGTTTCTCTTGTTTCAAGGTCCCTCCACCACCTGACCCGTCCACAAACCCTCCTTTGGAGAAGGACAAGGAAGGTAACAGTCATATCACACATAATGTGTACTATATGCACGCAATTTTGGCCCTGTTACCAACCCTTAGTTGGGCTGAGTGCCATTGCTTGTTCTTGGAATGTGTTAGTTTAGGCAGCCTGCTAGTGGTACAATGTCAGACTTTCAACAGGTTATGTGTTTTGTTTCAGAGATTATGGAGCTGCGTGGTATGCTGCAGCCATCTCAAGAGGTGCACTGCTCACCCCTGACTGCTGTGGAGGCACAGGTCAATGGGAACAGCAAAGGTGCTGGAGTCACAGGATTCATGGTTGTTGGGAGTGACAACTGTGGCAGCTTGCACCGAGATAGAACCTCTAGGACATTTTATACCCGCATCCCTCCACTGGGCCGCTCCACAAGCAGTGGAGGAGATGGAAAAGGAAGAGAACCTTCAGAAGCTAAGCTTAATGCCTTGTTTGAACAATATCGTGACTCTAACGAGGATGCTATGCTTGCTGACGGTATTGAAAGATTATGTGCAGATCTATCTGTCTCACCTGACGAGTTTAAAGTGTTGGTTCTGGCATGGCGCCTCAATGCAGAGCAGATGTGCCGTTTTAGTAGAGCAGAATTTGTGAGTGGGTGCAAGGCAATGCGAGTGGACTCAATCAAGGGAATCCAGGCTCGACTACCAGAGTTAGTGATTGAAGTGACAAAGGACCCAGACTTATTCAAGGATCTCTATCGTTTCACTTTCAGATTTGGACTGGATGCCGAGTCTGGACAGCGAATATTACCGTCAGAAATGGCAGTGTGTCTCTGGCGACTGGTGTTTTCAGTTAGGGAGCCACCTATACTCTCTCGCTGGCTGTTCTTCCTGGAAAGTCATCCTCATGTTAGGGGCATTCCACGTGACACCTGGAATATGTTCCTGAACTTTTCTGAGGCTGTTGGTGATGACCTGAGCTCATATGATGACACAGAAGCTTGGCCGAGTCTGTTTGATGACTTTGTTGAATTTGAAAATGACCAGATGAACCAAAACATCTCCAAGGATAAGGATGAAATAATTAAACAAGACTGTAATTAAAAATCTTTATTAAAAGTCTGTGTTTTAAATCAAGATAAGAAAATGAAAAGATCCATATTTAGTATTTTTTTAATTGTCAGAACTAAGACTGATATTGATTCAGGTGTGAAATAGTCTTAATTTTGCCTGTACTTCTCGTAACATTTACCGGTAATTTATTTAGATTCCATTTTAATTTTATCAGAGAAGTATGGACATATATGGCATTGGGGTGTGTCATTTGGTAGCCATGCCATTAAGGAGCTGCCTAGCATAATTTTAACAACCTGCATTTTGGATCCTAACATTTATGTTTGAAGTTTATACTATTAACACTCATATGATTGTGACAGGCAAATCTTGAACAGATCAACAAAGGACGGTTCTTGCCTTCCTCAAAGTCGAGCCATAGACTGCCTTACAATGTACAGATGTAGAACTTGTAGGTGGTTTTACCTAGTTTTATTTTGTCATTGTTGCCAAAAGTATGGCGGGAGGTAAGGGAACTGGAGCTGTTATCATGTCAGAATGTGAATTTAATAAGGTTAAGTGAGACAATGTGATAATATGAAATAAATTGTGTTCAGTTTCAATCAGGGGAACATTTACTGTCAGAAGAAAGCTGTGTTTGTTT
>Ga0123353_10006028_pt1 | contig 16059 bp, 14 predicted proteins | sample TergutLab28metaG_3_FD_92763 | JGI IMG/M metagenome (GOLD analysis project Ga0123353, IMG submission 92763) | Labiotermes labralis P3 segment gut microbial communities from Petit-Saut dam, French Guiana - Lab288 P3 | ecosystem: Host-associated > Arthropoda: Insects > Digestive system > Gut ... | reverse complement strand
TTTATTAGCACATAAGACGTATTATCAATCAAACGCAGCGAAAGCTGCATCCTCGGTTCTGCGAGACGGACGCACCAGCAAGAAATCGAAATCAGCTGCTGGGGGCGCCCTTTCTCAGACCCCTTCCCGCAAGGGCAAGCGATAGCCGACCTGGTGCAGGGTCGCAGCTAGGCTCTGCACCAACCTCTCATCCTCATCGATCCGATACTCACCCAATTCGTTGAATACGCCATGCAATACCTCATGCAGCAGGGTTTGCTCTGCCTTTGCCTGGGACAGGTCGCTTTTAATCCTGATGGTCTGGCTCTGATGGTCGACATGACCTATAACGAGGTCATCTTCTTTTATCGAGTCCACCACTGCGACACGATAGGAGATGTCGAGGATACATACCTCGTCGGGTAGTTGCAGGTTCATCCTCTCTCCTTTTTCGGAAATGCCGTGCATGACGGCTTGGTTCCGTGATTTATGGCATCAAAAAAGCCCCTTGCGGGGCTTTTGGTTTAGTTTATTGGTTTCCTAAACATGCGCAGATTTGGGTTCGAGCCCCTCTTCACGCATAACTTTGCGTAACTTCTCCATACCAGCCTTAACCTCCGATTTGTATTTTTCATAGGCGACAGGATCGACCGGACAGAGATCGCCTTCTTCCCACTCATACTTATCCTGGCTCATACTGGCACTATCCTCCCAACCACAGTTATCACTGCATCGGCGTAATCATCTTTCTTCCATCCAACCTTATCAGAGATTATACGATACCCTCTATTGAACAGCAACTCGTCCTCAGAAGCAGCTGCAGTTATAGTCTTTATATCAAGAGCGCTTGTACCCTTCGGAGCTGTGAGAGTATATTCAACGTTTCGGTTAAATGGTTTAACTACATCAGTGCTCAAGAATCCTTTCTCGACATATTCTCGCGCCACTTTGTTGAGCAGCTCCTCTTCTGCAACCTTAATGACCTTCGAGTTGCCGGTTCCGAGAGCCTCCAATAATTCACCCAACTCTCTCTTGCTAAACCCTGGTAAAAAGTTTGCGCCCCTAAAGACCTCAACATCATGGGAAAGTTTGAGGTTTATTAGCACATAAGACGTATTATCAATCAAACACTCAAGTTCACAATGGCATCACTACCAGCGGTTTTATACCCAAAAAGCGATTGTAGACTTTAAAAAACCAATTGCCTTGACGAGTTAACATGTGTTTCTTGAGCACTTTTTTCTCCACGAAGCAGTGCGATATTTTGATACTGCCTTTCTGTCATTGTTATGATACGTGCGTTGCATTCTTTTGGTAATACTTCCTCAAGCTGGGAAATATAGCGATTAACTCCTTCACGAAAGCCAATTATCTTCACAAACAAATTCAACTGCAAACGAGTGTATCCAGCATCCTGTAAATCCTGCCTGAGCTTCGTTGCAGCTCTTCTTTGGAGTTTCCCACGAATCGGCATTTCAATGCATAGGACAATTCTCATTTTATACTCTCTTTTAGGGTAACCCCATCTACACTTGGAAGAGTCAGCTTACGAAAGTCGTTCGTATTTAATACTTCTACGAAACTCGAGGTCATTAGCTCAGCAGCACTTGAGATACTCATGTGCTTATCATCTATCCAACATATCAGATGTGCAAGATTGACATACGCATGCCGATCTTCAGTACTCAAATACTCTAAGCGTGGTGGGTATGTGCGCACGAATAGATCGATTATCGGGCGAAACGGTTCGATCAGATCATCTGAGAGATTGTAATTATTGAATTCATTCTTGTGATGAATGCCCAGTGGTGGGTAAAGCCCGTGCGCGACAATAGATCGAGAAATAATCGAGCGCACGATAGAGTATGAATAATTCAAAGCGTCGTTTATCACATTCTCGTCGCTTCGACTGTGCCCAAGAAATAATCGAGGGAAATAGTACCGCGCCGCGAGGCTTTCACGGTTTGAAGTATCTCCCGAATTGACTTGTGAGGCATACTGATGAAGTTGGTCAGACCCATCGATCTCATAAAAGGCAAGACAATCCGCCTGGTTATCTATCTTGGCCTGAATGATCCTTTGCCATATTCGTTTTTTGAGTGGTTGCGACATTCCGAACTGCTTTTGAGCCATCTTTGTCTGTCGCGAGTGAGGTAGATTTGACGACAGATATGCACAGGGCATGAACTTATTGTCACACGTTATCACCGCAATTCCTCGATCTGCAAGTTTTGATAAACATGCGGAGCTGAATACCACATCAGGTGACTCAAGGAGAAGAACGACGATGTCATCCAACGGCACCCGATAAACGTCCTCTTGGTGAACCTCAAGTTGCTCCTTGCGCGCATGGAGTCTCGCAGGATTGGTAATTATTACCGTTCGAAAAGCCATCGGCTTTCTATTCAAACACTTTCTCGCGGATCACCTTGCCCCACAACTCGGGCTCCTCTTTGATCGGTGAGTGAGCGGACTGGTCGAAATCGATCCATTCCTTGCTGGGAGCCTCCAACTGATCGAACCATTTACGCGCGATCACACTCGGAGTATTCTGATCATGGATCCCCTGCGTGATCAATACTGGCATCTCCAAACTCTTGACGCTGTCCATGAAGCGGATTCTCTCGGCAAGCTCGGGCCACAGCTGGTTGAGACTGTACAGCGAGCCGCGTATATATTTGACGAGGTCGCCAAGGGTATACTCCGGAGATTGCAGGACCGGCATGATGACCGACTTCCAGATGTTCTCACTCTCGTTGTAGGTGCCACCACCGTACTTCGTCATCAGGTTGCGCTGAGTGATCAAATTGCTCAGATCCCCATAACTGCCGTTGACCGGCTCACCGATCTTGGCAAGATCGCGTAACGCCTTCTTATCACCGCGTCGCGTCGCCTCATCAAGCGTGAACTTATAGGCGAGCTCCTCGTTCTCCTCCAGATCGACGACCTGTCCCATACCGATATAGGTGGCGATCTTTTCCGGAGCGCGCTGCGCGAGCAGCACTCCCAGCATACTGCCCCACGAATGCCCAACGATATAGATCTTGTCTTTATCGAACTTCTCACGGAGGTGATCGACGAGCTCCTCGGCATCATCGACCATCATCTTGAGCGTCAGTCCTTGCTTGACCTGGGTACCGCTATAGCTTTTCCCGCTGCCGCGCTGATCCCAACACACCATCGTGCATACCTCGGCAAGGTCGGATTGGTCCTTGATGACCCAATGCCGATCACTGACACCCGGACCACCATGCAAGAAGAGCAGAACCGGATTGTCCGCGTCGGTACCGCGCACGCGGATATGCTGGGGGTAGCCGCCCAAGGTGACGACTACTTGGTAATCAAGTGGATAGGAAGTCTGTGCCATGAGAACTCCTTACAATCGTAGGGCGATGGAGCACTGCCACCTTCATTATAGTCAATTGGGAAGCACCGGGACCGGTATCACTATCACGATTACGAGATTATCGATACAATGAGCAGGTGATGAACAGACAGCTGCTAAGCGGCTGCTGTCGATCTTGACAGAAATACTCACTAAAAGAAGGGATGAGTATGAATACCAAGCAAAGAGCACTATCGCTCCTGTTCGCGGTGATGATGGTCGCGGTCCTCTTCGTTGCGGTGCCGACCATGGTCTATGCAGCGGGACCGACTGATGCGAATACCGTTGAATTGTTCAATAGCGCAAGTGTCTCACAGGGACTCTTCAGTTTCGATGGAGCGCTCGCTTCAGCGGGCAGTAACTATACGCTCGTGTTGCAAGCTGATATCACGACCACGGCAACGGTAACGATCCCTGTGTTCCTTCATATCGATCTCAACGGTCATGTCCTGTCGATCAACAACCCCAGTGGAATCGCCCTGCAGATAAACGGCGAGGAACTCGACGTCAAGGGTCCGGGAATACTGTCCATCTATGGAAACGTTGCTACCGCCAACAGCGCTTTTCTTTGTCGCAACGATGCCACTGTCAGAGTTGAAGGTACCATCAATTCGCAAGCGGTGGATCACGATGCTCTCGCAGTCAAAGATGGAGCCAGGGTAACGGTAGTAGGAAACGTCAATGCGCCAGCGCTGACTCCCGGCATTGAAAGTTTTGCGATCGCAAACGATAACGGCGTGGTCGAGATCATAGGCTCCGTTGCCACAAGCGGCAACGCGGTGGGATGTGCCAACGGAGGCACCGTAACCATCACCGGTAGCGTCACTGCCGGAGGTGGGGGAGTCGGCGCCATGGGCGAGGGCTCTAAGGTCATAGTCGACCACGGTGTCAACGCAGTCGGTAACGGTGCGGTCGCGACCGATGGGGGGACGGTTTCGATCAGTGGTGATGTCAATGCTCCTACCTCGGCAAATGAATGGGGATGGGGATACGGTGTGGGAGCCAACGGTGGGGGGACCATCACGGTCGACGGTAACGTAAACTCCTACCTCGATGGCGTATGGTGCATGAGTGAATCGTCCATCTACATCAAAGGCAACGTCACTGCAGCCGGTGGGTGTGGTGTATGGTGCACCGACGAAAGTGAAGTGACCATCGACGGGACACTCACCATCACCAATCCTGACGCTATTTTCATCGAAGTAGCCGGTGTTGAGAAGACACCGACGGAATACGACCCGACCTCGCTAAAAGCGGGCTATCGGCAGTATTCCGCCTCGCAGGAATGGGAGGGCTCTCCTCTCCGGACAAGCTATGTATGGCTCAAGTATCCGGCAGGTCCCGACGGACCTGATGGACCTGATGGCCCCGATGGTCCCGATGGTCCGATCGAGCCACCAAAACCGGGACCGCAAACCCCTCCGACCGGAGATCTGGGTACGCTGTCCTCGCTTGGCCTCGTGCTCGTCACCTCGCTACTGGGACTGGGATTCTCGATCGAAGGAAGGCGTCGCTTCTAAAGAGCGCATAGTTTTTTGAGCAGCCAAGGACAACAATAACGTCGAACCCCCGTGAAAAGCGGGGGTTCTGCTCTTTTGGTGAGTGCTACAATCACAGTCAGGTCGAAGGAGGACGATATGATCTGGATACTCGCATTGATTCTCGGTTTGCTCGCGTGCTTTGTCGCGGTATTGATTGCACGCACACTCGCGTTCAAACCCCCGGTCGAGCCACCGCTTGAGGTGGTCCCGGTCGAGGTCGACAAGCAAGCGATCGCCGAGCGACTCGCCGAGATGGTCCGCTCAGAGACGATCTCATCGCAGATCGAGCGAGCTGAGGTCGCCGAGGCGTTCGAGACCTTCCCGGCAGTATTGGCGCAGCTCTATCCTTATGTTCACGAAGCATGCAGTCTCACGCATATCGCGCCCAGCGGTCTTCTCTATCGGCTCGAGGGAAAAAGCAGTGCTGAGCCGGTAGTATTCATGGCTCATTATGATGTGGTGGTTGCTGAAGACCAGTCGTGGGAGAAGCCACCGTTTGACGGCATCATCGAAGACGGCATGATCTGGGGGCGCGGTACGCTCGATGACAAGGGTCCGCTGTGCGGGATCATGGAAGCGGCCGAGCGCCTCATCGCCGAGGGCTTTGTGCCCGATAACGATTGCTATTTCGCGTTCTCCGGCGACGAGGAGATCGCCGGACCGACCGCGCCTGCTATCGTCGACGAGTTCGAGCGACGCGGTATCTCGCCGGCGTTGGTCATCGATGAGGGCGGCGCCGTGGTCGCCGACATCTTTCCTGGTGTCTCGCAGCCCTGTGCGCTGATCGGTACCGCCGAGAAGGGCATGCTCGATGTCGAGCTTAAGCTCCACAGCAAGGGCGGACACGCCTCGGCACCTCCTCCGCACACCATTGTGGGAGAGCTCGCCCAGGCGGCGGTCAACATTGAGAAACATCCGTTCAAATTCAAGATGACCCCTCCGGTCGAGGCGATGTTCGACACGCTGGGTCGTCACTCGACGTTCGCGTATCGGTTGCTGTTCGCCAATCTGTGGTGTTTCGCACCGGTGCTCGACATGCTGTGCAAAGCCAAAGGCGGTGAGCTCAACGCTATGATGCGCACGACCTGCGCGCTGACGATGATGCAGGGAAGTGACGCGACCAATGTGTTTCCGACCACCGCGACGATGGTGGGCAATCTACGCATCATCGGTGGTGAGACGCCCGAGAGTGCAACCGCTTATCTCAAGTCGATCATCGACAATCCTGATGTCGAGTATCGTGCTATCCGCTCGATGCCACCGTCCAAGAACTCGGTGGTGACCGGTAAAAGTTGGGAGATGGTCAAGAGTGCGGTGGCCCAGACATGGCCCGATACGTTGGTCTCTCCTTATCTGATGTTCGCCTGCTCGGACTCCCGTCATTATGGTCGGATCAGCGACGCGGTCTATCGTTTCTCAGCCATGACGATGAACAAGGAAGAACGCGCCACGCTGCATGGACATAACGAGCGGATCAGTATCGACGAGCTAGCTCGGACCGTTCAGTTCTACACCCGCCTGATGCAGCAGTGCTAAGCGATCAGCTACGCTAGACACCCACCCGAAGTGTCATCCGGTATTCGAGCGAGTACCACCTCGCTTGGGAGCGCATCAGAGGGCTTGCTTCAAGTACTCCAGGAGTGACTCTCGATCGTTGGCGCACTTCTCCTCGATGACACCGTCGAGGGCGCGCTCGAGCAGTACACCGACCTGCGGTCCGGCATCCACTCCGAGCGCGATCACATCCGAGCCGTCGATCGCCAGATCTTTAAGCGAGAACGCTTGGTGGTCCTCGACGATGGAGGTGAGCATCTCGTCGATCTTTAGGGCGAGCTCGACGCGCTCCGCGCTTTGAGGAGCCTGTGCGGATGCATCGCCTCGTTTCAGGTCGGTCAGCGCGTAGAGCAGATCGACGCGACCGCCCAGTTTGAGCAGCATCCGCTTGATTGCTTTGGGATCGGCACCCAACTCCCGGTCATGATACTCGACCAGAAGCAACACGTCATGCTTGAGCGCTGTGGGAAATTTCAGTCGGTTCATGATGGAGCGCGCGATCTCGACGCTGTGCTTAGGGTGGCCGTGGAAATGACCGACTCCCTCATCATCGGTAAAGAACGTTCTCGGTTTGCCCAAATCGTGAAAGAGCGCAGCCCATCGGTTCAAAGGGACAGGTGTCACGTACGCCACACAGCGCGCGGTGTGCTCGAGCACATCATATATGTGATGGGGATTGAGCTGGTCGAAGTCCTTCATGGGCAACAGCTCTGGGATCACCTGACCGATGATGTCGATGCACGCAAGCAATACCTCCAACACGTGCTCCCCGCACAGCACACCGTCCAGCTCGAGTCGGATCCGCTCGACCGCGACCGTATCAAGCAGCTCCTTCTGTCGACTCATAGCCTCGAAGGTCGCCTCCTCGATAGCAAAACCGAGCTGGGAGGCGAATCTGACCCCACGCAAGATCCGCAGCGGATCCTCCGTGAATCGCTGGCTTGCCTCTCCGACCGTTCTTATGGTCGCGGATGCGATATCGGATCGCCCGCCGTAAGGATCGAGGATGCCGCGCCTCGGATGATATGCGATCGCGTTGATGGTGAAATCACGGCGCGCGAGATCCTCTTCGATCGAGGAGACGAAGCGCACACTGTCGGGATGGCGCCGATCGGAGTAGGTGCCATCGACGCGGAAGGTCGTGACCTCCATGAGCTCTCCGTCTTTGGCGACCGTGAGCGTTCCGTGCGCTATGCCGGTCTCAAAGGTCTTATAGCCCGCCGCTTCAAAGACCTCGCGGACCTGTTGCCATAGAGCCGGTGTCGCGATGTCGATATCATTGGTGGGACGCCCCATCAGCGAATCCCTGACGAACCCACCGACGCACCATGACTCGAAACCGGCGTCCTCGAGAAGAGCCAGCGCCGCGACAGCGAAGGTGGGCAGCGCCAGGGTCGTCTGCAGTTTGTTGTCCATCCTATCGCTCTATCTGCGGGAACACCCACATCCTCATGACCGCCAGTATCTCACGAACGTAGGTGCTGGGGATGGTGTACCACTTCATCGAGGCACCGATGTGGGTACTCTCCACTCCGGCTGAGCGCGCGATGCGTGTTGCGCGATACACGTGAAAATCGTTCGTGATCAGCACGCTGGTGAATTCGTCGCCGATCTGTTTCTTCAAGATCTCGCGCGCGAAGGTGAGGTTCTCGAACGTCGAGGTCGATCGATCCTCGACGATGATCCTGTCGGCGGGGATACCTCGTTGCTCCAGATACCGCTTCATAGTGATCGCTTCGGGAATATCCTCTTGCGGCCCCTGTCCGCCGCAGACGATGAGCCTGATCGTGTTCGACACGTTGATGGAGCGGTCCTCTTTTTGACGGTGTTCACTCATGGTATTCATTGTAACCGCTCGACCGCGTACCGGATCAGCGAGAACGCGCACAGAGTCCCGGCCTCATCGCGACCACACCACGTGGTAATACGTAGTGATTGCGTGGAGTCAGAGCGCTTCGACCGATAGATGGTAGTGTGTATACCATGTTCTATCGATCAAAACAGAACGGTCGCAGGATCGCAGTGTCGAGTTTCGTACTCGCGCTCACCATGTTGCTCATCGCGTTTTCCGTGAGCGGATGTCTGTTGCTCGATGGCACCCTGTTCTCTGAAAAAGAGGAATACAACATGCCGCGCGTCCCGAGCGCTGATGACTTCACCTCGATCACGCAGATCGAGCAGTACTACGATATCCGTATCATCGTCGTCGACCCCATCTGGTCCGAATCCCAGATCGTCGAGATCTTCAATCAGCAACAGGCCACGCTCGGTCCCGATTTTCTCCGACAGCTTGTTGCTTTTTACCGGCAAGATGGGCTGCCGACCCGGTTCGTCTTCGAGACCCCCAACGATGTCGACGAGGCGATGGTCGGCGTCGATGATCGTTTCGTTTCGTTCGTTATCTACAACGCTGAGGGAGCGCACGAATCGGTCATCCACGAGATGGGCCATCTGCTCGAGTTCTTCCTGGAGATCGAAGGCTATGATTGGCAAGACGAGTTCGTCTCGTTCAACGGAGGAGTGAACTATCTGGGTGATCGATGGGAGCGCTACAGCATCCTGCCTTCCGGGCTCGATCAAGTATTTGTCACCCTCTATGCGACCTACGATCCCTCCGAGGATTTTGCCGAGACCTTCAGCTTTGCGTTCCGCTATCCCGACCACCTCTACGATGGGTTCGCCTATGAGGATGGGGTGATTGCGGCGTCCAAGGATCCCAGCACTCCGGTCGCGCAAAAGATCGCGTTCGTTCGTGCCCTCGCGCAGCTGAAATAGAGCGGGGGGTCAGTGGTCGAGCGAAAAGTTCCGGATAATCCCGAGACGATCGAGGATATATGGGCGATCAGACTGAGGGATTACTACGCGGAAAAGGCTACTGCGGAATCTGAGCCGATACCCGAGCCGACCCAGAAGCTGACGCGAGAGCTGACCCAAGAGCCGATACCCGAGCCGACCCAGAAGCTGACGCAGGAGCTGACCCAAGAGCCGACACCCGAGCCGTCTCCGCAGATCGCGGTCACCTCGTCACCGGATCCGACATCGAGGAGCGCAGTCTCCCCGTCGCCGGAGTCTGCGACCGAGCCGACGCCTGAACTCATACTCGACCTCACGACGGTACCAATATCGATCGAGGATCGCTCCACAGTAGAGGCGCAGCTCGATCAAAAGAGGACCTCCCGCCGCTCCACCTTCTTCAGGATCTTTACCGTGGTCGTGGCGCTGAGTGTCCTACTCCTCTTTACCGTACCCTCGCTCTTTAACTACTACCAAGGCAGCGTGAGCCGCAGACACGATGAAGCCGCGCGGACCTATTACCAGCTCTATAAGATGTACGTGGCACAGATGGAGGATGCCTCATCGCGCACGCTGATGCCCGAGGGATCCGAAGAAGAGTTCGACGATCTTATCACCGAGTCCTACATCGACGGCATCAATGCGATGCGCGATCTGTATATCTATCGCCTCGAGCATGCGCGCGGCAAAGAGGAGATCGAATTCGAGATCCGCGAGTTCGAGAAACATCGCGATAACCTTTCCCAAGAATATATCCGAATATTCGAGGAGTGGTACGAGAATTCAGGACCGCGGATCGTCACTTCGTGAGACAGTAGGGTCGGTTCCTTTTGTCACAAAAAAGCTTTGACTATCCGGGACCTCTTTCTTCACTCTATGTGACAAAAGGAACCGACCCTACTGTCTCACTACTGTCTCAATCGTGATATGCTAATTAGGACAGGTCACTCACTGAAAAAGTGAGTATCGGTCGGTGGGTCACGCGAGAAAAAGGAATGATCTTGGCCAGCATTCGACTAAAGAACATCAGCAAAATCTTTCCCGGTAATGTAATCGCGCTTCACGAGTCTGATCTCGATATCGCTGATAAGGAATTCGTCGTACTCGTCGGACCCTCTGGATGCGGTAAATCGACGATGCTGCGTATCATCGCCGGACTCGAAGAACCCACCACCGGTGAGGTCTATATCGGAGAGCGCCTCGTCAATGACCTTCCACCCAAGGATCGCGACATCGCCATGGTGTTCCAGAATTACGCGCTGTACCCGCACATGACGGTGTATAAGAACATGGCGTTCTCCCTCAAACTGCGCAAGCTGCCCAAGGACGAGATCGATCGCAAGGTCAATGAGGCGGCGTCGATCCTCAATATCGAGCATCTGCTCCAACGAAAACCCAAAGCACTCTCCGGCGGACAGCGTCAACGTGTCGCGCTTGGACGCGCAATGGTCAGAAACCCCGCGGTATTCCTGCTCGACGAGCCGCTCTCCAACCTCGACGCAAAACTACGTACTTCAATGCGGACCGAGATCACGAAACTGCATAAAAAGCTCGGAACCACATTCGTTTACGTCACGCACGATCAGACCGAGGCGATGACGATGGGCGATCGCATCGTGGTCATCAAGGACGGCATCATCCAGCAGATCGACACCCCGCAAAACCTCTATGAGCAGCCTGAAAATCTCTTCGTTGCCGGTTTTATCGGTTCACCCCAGATGAACTTCATCGACGCGGTGGTACGCGAGAGCGACGGAGCGCTCTACGCGACCTTCGGGCAAGAGGCGGTCCTGATCCCTGAAAAGATCCAATCCGCCGATTTCGCCGAGCGCTATCTGGATCGCGAAGTGGTTCTGGGCATCCGCCCCGAGTATCTCAGTGATGACTCATCACACTTCTCGGTCAGCTCTCCCATCACCGGCGATGTCGATCTTGCCGAATCGATGGGTGCCGAGAAATACATCTATTTCGTCACCGAAGGCAACCACTGCATCGCACGCGTTTCAGGAAAAAGCAGCATCGAGGACGGAGATCGCGCAACGTTCTCCGTCGATTGCTCTGAGATTCATCTGTTCGACAAAGAGACCGAGCACGTCATAAGTTTGTAACGTCGCCGGTCCGGTCTCCGGTCTGCGGGCAACGTTGCAGGCAGGTGTATCGATGATCGGTCGGATTATGGGAGGACGAGAGGTATCGTTTTGAACGAGCGTTATTTCCTCGGCATTGACAGCGGCGGCACCAAAGCGGCTTACGCGCTTGCGCGTCATGACGGCGAGATCGTCTCTCTTCACCTGGGAAAGGGTTACGCGCGTAACATCGAGACGACCGCCACGACCGTGGCCGAGATCAAAAAAAGCATCAAGAAGATCCTGACCGAAAGTGGCGTCGACCTCGCGCAGGTCGAAGGCATCTGCTTTGCGCTCCCGTTCTTCGGTGAGCTTGCCGAGAAGGATCAAGAGATCACCGAAGCCCTGCAAAACAAATACACGGGCACGACCGTCTATGTGACCAACGATTGTGAGGTCGCCTGGGCAGGCTCACTGGCCGGGCAACCGGGGATCAATGTTGTTGCCGGCACCGGTGCGATCGCATATGGAAGGAATGAATCCGGAGAGATGGCGCGCGCCGGAGGCTGGGCACCGTTCTTCAGCGATGAGGGCGCGTGCTACTGGCTCGGTCGCAAGACGATGCAGCTCTTCTCCAAGCAGGCTGACGGCAGGATCGCGCGCGGTCCGCTCTACGATATCGTGCGCGCCCACTACGATCTCGATGATGACTTCGAGTTCATCGTGTTGATGGAACGCGACGTGCTCCCCGCGCGTGACAAGGTCGCTGGTCTGCAGATGCTACTCGAGAAAGCGGCGATCCAAAAAGATCCCACCGCCATCGCGCTCTACCGCGCGGGCATCGACGAGCTCGTCTCAGCGATAAAGACCGTCGCCGACAAACTCGGCTTTACCGGCACGCCGTTTTTGGTGTCGTACTCGGGCGGTCTGTTCAAAGCAAGCGATTTCAAAGGCGCAGTCAAGGCGAAGCGGCGCTATGTCAACAAACCGTTCAAGCAGTGCGTCAAGAAGCTTGGCGCGGTGCTGCAAGAACCGATGCTCGACCCGTATCACGGCGCGGTGCTTGTCGCCATCAGAGAAGGCGCGCCCGAGCTGCTCGACCACGCGATCGAAACGCTTACGCGCGGAAACCTCGCGGTCGAGCCCGAAGAGACTTAGCCGATGAGAGAGGACCGATCAACGATGGACGAGACCTTGACCTTCTTTGGGATGGACGCCTCCTACTTCGCCGAGCACGACTGCAAAGCGACCTCGGCAGAGATCGCACAGCAACCGCGTATCTGGATCGAGTTGACGAAGTTGCTCTCAGAGAAGAAAGGCGAGATGGCGGCGTTCTTGGACCGGGTCGGTGATCTGCGTCAGCGTCGTATCATCTTCACGGGTGCGGGAAGCTCCGCGTTCATCGGGGATGCGGTCGCGCCTTTGATCGCCAAGACACCGGGGATCGCGTCCGAATCCATCCCCACCACTGAGATCGTATCGGCGCCCCAGTCATTCCTATTCTCCGATGTTCCGACCTTGCTCGTCTCGTTCGCCCGCTCCGGCAACAGTCCCGAGTCGGTCGGCGCCGTCGAGTATGCACGAGCGGTCATCGATGACCTTTACGAGGTTGCGATCACGTGTGACGGATCGGCCAAACTCGCCCAGATCACCAAGGACTCGGACAGAAGCCTTCTTCTGGTCATGCCTGAGGGCTCCAACGATGAGGGGTTCGCGATGACGAGCAGCGTCTCGTGTATGATGCTGACCGCTTTCGCGCTGTTCAATCTCGACGATCTCGACGCGCTCAGCGCCGATATCGAGTTGCTCTCAAAGAATCTGACCGCCTCGAGCTCAGCGTTCACCGAGGTCGCAAAACGTCTGGCGGATCGTGATTATGACCGAGTCGCCTATCTGGGCAGCGGTTTTCTCAAGCATATCGCCCATGAGGCGGAACTGAAAACGATGGAGCTGACCAATGGGATCGTCAACGGCTCGTACGAGAGCGCGACCGGCTTTCGCCACGGTCCGAAAAGCGTGATCAAGGACAAGACGATGACGGTGCATTTCGTCTCACCTGATCCGTTCTCGGCGCAATACGACCGTGACCTTCTCAGCGAGGTCGCTCGACAGCAAAAGAACAACATGATAGTAGCGATAGGAAATGACGATGCGGCAGGGCTGCTCGGAGATGAAGTGATCCGCGTGCCTGCCGGCTACTCTGCGGTAGGGGGTGATATTTGCACAGGACTGATGATGCTCGTGTTCTCCCAGATGCTCGCCATGTTCAAATCGATCGATCTGGGAATAACTACGGACAATCCGTCCCCGAGCGGCGAGGTAAACAGAGTAGTTGAAGGGGTGACCGTATATGACTGCCCCGGTCACCGATAGCACTACGAGAAGGTATAATGAAGGTGTCAGGCTTCATGAGAGAAGTGAAAACTCGGAAAGAAAATGGAGGTGGAACGTGAAGAAGAAACTATGGCTAGTTCTCGCTTTGGTAGCGGCGCTCGTCTTAGCTCTCGCATTGGTGGGATGCGGCGGCACTGAGGATGAAGGTACCACGACCGGCGACGATGGCGCGGTAGCGGAGGGAACGAAGATCACCGTTATCTTGCCCGACAACGAGATGGACAACATCGGACTCCATAGAGAGAGGACCGAACAATTCACAGCAGAGACCGGCATTGAGGTCGAGCTCATCAACAAGGGCTGGGAAGCTGCCGCAGATGACATCTTGGCAGACCTTGCGTCCGGTGGCGGCTCCTATGACGTCATCGAGTTCGACAATGCGTGGATCGCCAAGTTCGTCGAGAACGGATGGGTCGCTCCACTCAACGAGTACATGACCGACGAGATCAAGGACGGCATGGTCCCCGGTCTGCTCGATCTGTTCTCCGATGACGGCAACTACTACGGCATCGTTTGGAACAACGACACGCGGTTCTATATGTATAACAGCACGATGCTCGATGAGCTCGGAGTCGCCGACGCCCCCAAGACGTGGGACGAGGTGGCTGAGCTCGCCGAGAAGCGCGGCGACATCGCGTATCTGGATACCTACAAACAGGAGCAGATGGGTACCAACCAGCTCATGTTCGTCGTGTATTCGTTCGGTGGCGAGTTCGTCGATGATGATGGTAACCCGGTCATCGGGACCGATCCCGGTGCCTTCGAGGCATACACCTGGCTGCAGAAGGCTTATGAGGATAAGGTCTTTGGCCCCTCATCGCTGACCATCGACTACGAAGAGGTCGCTCAGTCGTTCTTCGTCGGTGGATTCCCGCTCTTCTTGCAGGCATGGCCCGGTGTCTATGCTGATTCGCAGGATCCCGATATGTCCAAGATCGTTGGCGATATCGCGGTGGCGGACTACTCGGTCTCCAAGACCGGTGCCGAGCAAGTCGTTCTGACGCTTCCTGAGGCAATGGCCATCACCACGACCTCGAAGAACAAGGACGCGGCGTGGAAGTATATCGAGTACATGTCGAGCAAAGAGTTCGACAAAGAGAGATCGACGAAGATCGGCTCGCTGCCCATCTGGTCGGATCTGTACAACGACGACGAGCTGCTCGAGCTCTATCCGTATTGGGAGTCGTTCGGACTTCAGGCACAACACTCACGTGGCTATCCCGTGATCGTCTGGGTCGACGACTTTGCAGATATCGTCGCTAAAGTGTCTCAAAAGATCTTGGCAGGCAACATCGGCGTGCAAGAAGGTCTCGACGAGATGCAGAAATTAATGGAAGACGCGAAAGCGATGTCCGAACAATAGGACATTATTGCAGGGCTCTCCCGGTGAGTTGGTTCGCCGGGGGAGACCCCGCTTCTTGCGGTCGGCCACGCCTGACAGCTTTGAAATGAGAACGGTCGGTCCAAGAGACAAACGTAAGAGAAGAAAAGAAAGATTCCGCTGCATGAGCGGTTGCGAGATGAAGCGGAGTTATTCTCATATATCGTGAAGGCACGAAACGAAAGCAGTAATGGCTCGATTCCTATCCAAAAAAGAGAACTCCTCTGAGAAGCAGGTCGAGAAACGTTCGTTCTTCGACCGATTCCTTCCTCAGATACTTATAGCGCCAAGCACGCTGACGATATTCGGCGTGCTGCTCTTCCCGATCCTGTTCGCGTTCTATATGAGTCTGAATCGGATCACCTTCCAAGGTGCGGATACCATCTACAATTTCACCGGACTTGCCAACTATACGGCGCTTTTGACCTCCGATCCCTGGTTCAAGCAGTCGATCCTGGTCACACTGGCGTTCGTGGTGATCACCGTGACCGCCGAGATCGTGATCGGGGTCGGCGCGGCGCTCGTGCTCAACAAGCAATTCATCGGCAGAGGGTTCGTGCGTGGGTTGATGATCTTGCCGTGGGCGATGCCCACTATCGTCAACGCCGTCATGTGGAAATGGATCTTCAATGCCGAGTACGGAGCGGCCAATGGTCTGCTCTTCAATCTCGGATTGATCAGTGAGAACATCAACTGGCTGGCGACACCGCGCATGGCGTTCATCAGCATCGTGATCGCCAACATCTGGAAGGAGACCCCCTACGTCATTTTGCTGGCGATCGCGGCGCTTTCCACTATCCCCGATGACATCTACGAAGCGGCAAGCATCGACGGTGCGGGTGGCTGGAAATCATTTTGGATGATCACGCTACCGATGATCAGGCCGGTCATCCTTATCTTGGCGATCACCAAGACCATCTGGGCGTTCCAGACGTTCGACCTGGTCGCGATCATGACCAGTGGAGG
>Ga0123353_10006027_pt1:0-15000 | contig 16059 bp, 6 predicted proteins | sample TergutLab28metaG_3_FD_92763 | JGI IMG/M metagenome (GOLD analysis project Ga0123353, IMG submission 92763) | Labiotermes labralis P3 segment gut microbial communities from Petit-Saut dam, French Guiana - Lab288 P3 | ecosystem: Host-associated > Arthropoda: Insects > Digestive system >... | reverse complement strand
ACCGGGATGGACGAACCGCTGGTGTATGAGTTGTTCCGCCAGGAGCAGCGCTCAGTAGCCAAGTTCGGAATGGATAAACGCTGAAAGCATCTAAGCGTGAAGCCAGCCTCAAGATAAGACTTCCCACGGAGATAATCCGGTAAGACCCCTGGGAGACTACCAGGTAGATAGGTCGGAGGTGGAAGCGTAGTAATGCGTTAAGCTGACCGATACTAATAGGTCGAGGGCTTGATCCCTAAAAAGGGGTTAAGCTGCACCAGAGAGTAAGAGAAACACGCTAATTACCAACCCTTACGAGTATCTCTATGTAATTCTCAGGGAGTGAGAGCTTTCTGAACCAACCTGGTGACCATAGCAGAAGGGATCCACCCGTTCCCATCCCGAACACGGAAGTTAAGCCTTCTCGCGCCGAAGATACTGTTAGGGCAACCTCATGGGAAAATAGGTTATTGCCAGGTATAAAAACCCCCCTTGTGGGGGATTTTTTATATCTGGGAACTATTTTCTTGAGGTTACAAAGCATCTCTAGCGCGAGAAGGCGGGCCTTCGCGACGAAGCGTGAGCGCCTAAAAATGTAGCCGTGGAACAGCCCTTAATGGGCTGTTGCCGGCGAACAGTTTGGCGCGAGGGGTGTTAGGGCAACCTCATGGGAAAATAGGTTATTGCCAGGTATAAAAAACCCCCCTTGTGGGGGGATTTTTTTATTTTCCCATACTTTCTTTACATCTTGTTAACAAGATGGCAAAAGGTATTGCATACCGGAAAAGGATGAGTTATACTCCCCCCGTAAATACCTGATGCCTCCCTCCGGCTCTTCGTCATCCGTGGGTGTAGCGGCCACTTGCTGGAAGTATGGGGAATGCCAGAGGGGCAATCGGGAATAACAAAGGAGGATCTTCATGCAGAAGAAATTCTGGTCTGCGCTACTCAGCATGGTAATGATTATTACCACCTTTAGCGGCGTAGTCTCGGCGAAGGGCTTTGGTGCTCCGTCCTACCAACTTACTGCCCCTACCAGCGTTAACATCGAGTTTGACGATGCAGTTCGTTCCGCTGTTGTCTGGGCACCCAACACCAGCTATACCCTTAGCGGTCGTTTGGCAGTGCAGGGCACTGAAAATGGTAACGGCACCAACAGACCTAGCGACCATACCCAGTATATGAGTTCGGCGCTGGTAGCAGAGCTTTTCGAAAAGATCACTGGCAGAAAAGCCACCACAGATGCCGACAAGACTCTGGTAATTGCTCTTTTAAACGATCCTACTGCTGAAGGGCAAGGGGAAGACAGGGAGTCTCAAACCGAGGCAGTATGGAAAGCAGCAGTAAAGAGAGCGTCTCAGTATGCGGTAAGCCGTTACTATGCCAGTTCTGCCCCGTCTAATACGGCAAGTACAGGTAGTAACGCAATACTAATGAACTACCTTGGTTATGCAGGCACTATATTATCCGAGGTAGATAGTGATGGTCGTTTCAATGTCTCCTTCGTACCGGAAGTCCATACCAAGCGCTACTATGGCTTTGGTATCAAGAGTCTTCGGGACGGCGACTGGATACCCTATGAGACTTCCAATAACACATCCGGTTCGGCTTCCGGAAGCGAAGCCCTTGCCGCTGCCGAAACGGCGTACAATGACGCCAAGGTTGTTTACGATGCGTATCGTGCCAAAACAATCGATTTGAATAACATTTATGATGATGTAGTAACAGTCAAGTATAGCGACCTCCCTGCTACTGCAACCGCATGGAATACCACCTATAACGAGCTGATAGCTGCAGTTAAAACCGGGGAAGAAGACTACAATAAGGCTGCAGATGAAGCATCGAGGTTGATGGCTATTCGTAATGCGTCCAAGGATGCCTACGAGGAGGTAGCCAAAAAGATTTATGAGGCATATAAAGATGCCCTCGATGCCCTTGAGCTTGCGGACAGCAAGGATGAACTTGATACCCTTACTTCTGAGCTAAACGCATTTCCCAATCCGCCTGCAACTGAAGCTGCATACGGCGACTATGCCACCTGGCTGAAGAGCACCGCTTATGTAAAAGTCCAGAGTATTGTTGATTTGACTTACGATCCTAGTGTAGACTTCCCGTTAGCGGCGCAGGCAGAGAAACTTATAGAAGAAAAAAATAAGATCGATACAGCAACGGGGCTCACTTATAAGACTATTGGCGAGGCCATCCTCAAAGTTGGATACGACGTCATAACTGTTCAGGAAACACTGGTAGCTAACTCTGCGACAGCAGCTGAAACCGCTGAGAAGATAGCTGCGACTGACCAAAAGAACTATGAAGAGGCTAGAGACGATGCTATCGCTAAGTGGAACTTGTGGAAGGATGCCGAAAAAGTCGACTTTGCAACTGCTAAGGCAAACTACGATAAAATCGTAGAGCAGAGGAACTTCTTCAATACCCAGAACACCACAAACAACAGCGATATGACAAGCAAGTACAACTACTGGCAGACTCTTCTTAACTCCGAAGGTACTGGCGCTATTACTGCATCCACCCCAGAAAACCGCTTACTCCAGGGCGCGCCTATTGAAATTCGCTTTCAATACCGGGTGCGCGATGGCGCTCAGTCCTTCCTGGCTGGCACTCGCTCCTCCCAGACTATCCAAGGCTACATAGTGGACGCCAACGGCAACGCTCCTGAGCGGGACTTCAATTACGAAGTGCGTCTGGGCAGTGCCACCGGCGAACTGGTAGCCAAGGGTAATACTAATGGTGGTTACTACATTTTTAACATTCCTAATGTAGAATTAGCCGACTACATCCTCTACCCCACCACGCGTTATGACCGCAAGCTGAACCGCATGGTTAATATTGACATTACCGAACCTTCTACCCAGTTTGCTTATACCGTAGCTTCTGGTACCCGCGCTGCTTTCTACAAAGCTGCGCTAAAAGAAACCACCGCTATCAGCGGGGTGGCTTATCAGCCGATCCAAATTACGGATATGTACACCTACGATGACAGAGATAGCTACGATGCTCGTGGGCGTACCACTGCCGGCTCCATGAGCGTGGCTGGCCGTCAGAACCAGTTCCTCTATGGGGTTAGCTTTGTGGCTATGGTGGGCAACCAGTACATTGCCAAGGGCCATACCATAAATAATACCAGCCAAAATGTGCTGCCCTCCGTTCGTCTGGAAAGTACACCCTATGTCTGGGACTACACGGCTGCAGGCTATTATCCTCCCTTTATTGTGGATAGTGAAGGTTACCTCTGCTACAACACCGCAGCCAGCGATGCTCCTCCCGTATTTAACCGCGTGGACTTCTGCTTTGCCGGCACTGGCACAGCCTCGCTGCGTCTGCGCACCAACGGTAGAGAGACCACCTCGCAACGCCCGCTGGAAGGTTACAACTCCGTTTTAACCATTAACGTGGAAAGCCCGGGTATTGTCGCTCACTTCTCCGGCTTAGAGATGAAGGAAATTAACTACGATAGCAAAGATCAGTTTGCTATTGGACTGAAATCCACCTCTACGGTTAACATCAACGAACTCCGCTTGAACCGTATCCGTTACGAAGGCAAGTCCGATGATGACCACTACCTGAAGAAGGAAGGCAAAGCCAACGCTGTTGATACCACCCTTACTTACCAAATTGTCGACAAAGATATTACCATCTACGTGCCTTGGGATCTCATCCTGGAAGGCGGCGCCGACTTACAGCTGGATCTGGACTTCCTCGCCAGCGACAAATCGGTCATCGCCTCCCGCACCATCACGGTTAAGAACTCCCTCTGGATTGCCAAACCGAGCCAGATGACCCTTACCGTGCAAGCTGCTAACAACTTCAACGCTGTGGTTACCGATCGCGACGGTATTGAGCAGAACCGCGCCCGCCTGGAGCTGTATGATGACATCAACGCTCAGATTGGCACCAACCGCTCCTACAACGTCGTCGGTGGTCGCTACACCTTCGAGAATGTCCGTCCCAACAAGGGCGGGGATATTACCTTGGTGGTTCGCGAGAGCGGCTCTTCCAACGCGGTCAAGGCTGTGGCTGTGCTGCAGGCAGTGGGACGTAACGACTACACTGCTACCATGGTCGCCGGCAGGGAGAACTCCGTGGTGGGTATTTCCACCCAGCTCTCCTTCGACGCCTTCCGCGCTAATGGCACTGCCGCAACCGACTTAACCACTGTCCAGCTCCTGAACGAAAATGGTAAAAAAGCCACCAATTTCGCCAACCTGGATCGGTTAATTCTCAACAATGCCGGCAATGGCAGATACAACATCAACCTTATTGGTCTGCGTCCGGGGAACTTCATTATGCGGGTCTCCACCACCAATATGACCAACTATGTTGATATTCCCTTCATGGTTTTACCGCTAACCATCGAATTTGTTGATGGCTTCTCGGCAATTACCTGGGATACTGCCTACGCCCGAAACTCAGATTACCGTAACTCCAACAAAATGGGCTTCACGGTTAAGAACCCTCTGAACAACAACACCGTGCCGGTCTCTATCGATAAGGATAAGTTCGAGCTTCTGACGGAAGATGGCGAGAAGTCCGAGTTAATCCCCACCTACGCTTCTATCCTCTCCCCGCTGAACGGCCGTCTGGTTCTCAGCGACAAAGAGTACAGCCGCTATCTGGTGGATAATGCTTATGACAACCATGAGTTCTATGTAAGCATTGTCGATACCCGTTCCGCCAACACCCGTAACGTGGAGGGCGACCTTTCCTTAAGGTTCTACCTGAACGTGCGCGATGGCGTTTCTACTGGCACTACGCGTTCCGTGGAAGGCTTTACCGTTCCCATTAAGAAGCCGTCCATAACTGCTAGCCCCAACCGGGTGAACCGTGGTTCCACCACTTCTGTTGACCTCTTCGTTAAAGACGCCAACGGCAACCCTGTGGTGGGAGTTCAGGTAACCACCGAGGCAGAGAATTTCGCCCAGCGCACCAACAGCGAAGGTAAGACCACTTACCTCTTCACTCCGCTGACTACTGGTAGCAGCAAGCGCTTCGACATCACTGCCTTCAACGAGGATACCACTGTCTCCACTGGCGTCACCGACAGCGGCGCCCCCATTTACGACATCGTTAAAGCTGACCCAGTGTTCACCACTGTCCAGATTATTAACGACACCACTCCTCCTACCCTGGTGCTGAACCCCTACATTAGCGAAACTACCAAGTCCGCCGTGACTATCTCCGGTAGAATTGCCGACGAGGGTGGGCTCTCCGAAATTATTGTAGGCGACAAGGGACGCCGTTTCAACGGTCTCACCGAGTTCGACTTCTCCTACAATGTTGGGTTAGAGTATGGTCGTAACGAAATCTTTGTTATGGTCATTGACATGGCTGGCAACTCTTATGATGTCACCCTCATTGTCCAGCGCAAAGAGGCTTCCCAGATTATTCTCACCGCTGGCAGCACCGAAACCATTGGAGCCTTTGGCTTGGATGTGCCGCCGCTCATCAAGAACGGCATCACCTTCCTGCCTATCCGCTTTGTCTTCGAGAATATCCTTAAGGGCAAAGTCGACTTCAACGATGCTACCCGCACCATTACCGCCAGCTTCATGAACCACACCTTAGTCATGACCGTTGGTTCTACCAGGGTCACCTTCGACGGTGAGATTGAGGAACTGGCTGCTGCTGCCGAGATCGATCCGGTAACCAACCGTGCTTTGGCGCCTATTCGCACCATCCTGCAACGCGCTGGTGTCCAGGTCGACTGGATTGCCGCTACCGGACAGATTATTATCACCGGTGCTGGTGATACCGATGTCATTACTTATCCTTCCGCTCCTTCTACCCCTCCGCCCACCACTCCCCCTGCCACTCTTCCTGCTCCCGCTCCCACCCCTGAGGTAGAAGTAGAGCCGGAAGTAGCGCCGGAGTAGGAAATAGTAAGTAGCAGTTAGTTTAGGTAACGACTATATGGGTTGCTAAGACCCGCGAGGGCCGCTTTCGGGCGGTCCTCGTTTTTGGTAGGAGGATATATATTATGGGCAACAAGACTCGCTACATTTTTATTTGCTTAGCTCTTTTACTGGTTTTTGCTCTGCCACCGGTAACTTGCCTGGCGGCGGCAGATACGGTAACCCTTCTGGGTGCCACCGCCAGCAGTGAGGAGTTTATCTCTTCCCCGAACAACAGCGATATGGCCTGTTATATCTACTTTTTTAACACGCATATTTTCCCGGATGGTTCGGAGTATATGGTGCGGGTGGAGGGTCCCCGAGGCTACAACCGGGAGTATAGCATACGCCAGGCAGGTAGCAGTGGGGTGAGCATTTACTTAATTGTCCCCTGGGAGATTGGGATCTACCGCCTAACTTACTATGTCAACGGTGGGCAGCAAAATATGACCCCCAACTCTACCAAAGAGATTGCGGTTCGTTACAATGTGGAGTATTGGCTGAGCAGCGAAACCCCGCATATTGAAGATACCCGTCTGGAAATTGGCGGTAGGCTCACCGATTTTTACGGCAATCCGGTTTCCGTGCGTCCCAAGTTTTCGGTGACCGGCGCTGTTATGGAAGGGGAGAGCTTAAGCTCTGGGGGGTACTTTTCCATCCGCCTGGAAAAGCTCACCACCGCTGGGCGTAAAGCCCTGCGCTTTTATGTGGAGGATGTAGAAATTGTCGCCTGGGATGTTGCCTCTAACCCCCTGGCGCGCCTTTATGTGGCGCCGGGAACTTTGGTGGCGGATCGTCCCCAGAGTATTGATGTTAAGGCAGCTTACGTGAATGAGAACCTGGTGCGTTTCGAAGAAGAAGGAAACGCCCTGCTGGTGGAGCTGTATGGAGTGCCTATAAGAGTGAGTTCGGTGGGTACTCCCTTGGATTACGATTTTTACGACGATGATAACACTCACTATCTGAGAGCGGTTTTTAACGCCAATACCCTTAGAAGCGGGCAGATTATCTTTGAAGGTTCGGGTATGTTAGAGCTCACCGCCTTAACCGAAGGCTACCGTTATCAGCAAACGGTAGAAATACCGGTAGTATCGGTAAACAGTAACGATGTGCTAGGCGCTCCAGCTTACCTGAGCTACGCTGGGGAAAATAAGGTGGAGCTTTCCTTTGTTACCGAAAACGATCGGGCGATAACCCAGTACTGGATGCAAGCCAGCTTCCCTGACGGTAGCAGCCGTAAGTGGGAGAACAGCGCCAACCCTATTTTGCGCCTGCCGCCTTTTACCTACAGGGTTAACGGCGAAGGGAGCCTGGGGTTAAATATGCAACTGCTGGACAGGCGACCGGAAGAATGGAGTTGGAGCCGCACCTTTAGCCATAGGGTGCCAGAAGTGCGTTTAAGCCAGGAGAGCTTAGAGTTGGGGGTCCAAGATACCTTATACTTGGAGCTATACGATGAGCTAGGCGCAGCAGTGAGTAACGCTCGGGTGAATTTGCCTGGGGTAGGGGTGATGAACCCTACCGGTAAGGCAGGGGAGTATAGTATTACCTCCAGCTGGAATACCCCTGGCTTTCAGCGGATTGAAGCCACAGCGGCTAATGGCAGAGTGCTGGCAGAATTTTCCTCCTGGCTGAAAGTGCAAGCCCCTTTCAATTATACCATCTCCACCGCCAACGAGGCTTTGTTGGCAGGGGAGGATGTAACCCTCAGAATCAATGTCACCGACCAGCGGGGGGCTGCTCTCACCGGTACCGGTACCAAAGTACAGGCCTACGTAGATTATAACGAAACCCCTATCCAGGCTACCTGGGATGGCACTGCTTATGTGGTGCGGGTGAACCCCTGGACACGAGTGGAAATTACCGCCGAGAGTCTGGATGGCCGCTCGGCAGCGAAACCGTTGGAGCTGGAAGCGAGAGGCCCTCAGGTGAAGGCCAGCCTGGCAGCGCTTACCAGTGGCTTCCGGGAGAATTTGGAGCTAACCTTTAGCCATCCGGCTACGGGGGTTCCCATGGTGGGAACTATTGCTTTGCGGGGGTCAAATATCGACTATGTAACTAGAAATCCCCAAAGCAACGGCAACGATAACAAAAACGGCAGCGTTTTTTCCTGGGATGTTTGCGCTCGGATTACCCGGGAGGGGGGAGATAGCTTTCTGACAGCGGACTTCCTTTGGAACGGCAGGAGCTATAATGCGTCTATCGCCATACCGGTGCGTAATCCTACCGTAGAAACTGATCCGGCGCTCTTCCGCTTTGGCTCGGAGATGACCGTGGCGGTGCGGCTCCTCGCGGCAACGGGAACTCCGCTGGAAGGTATTATGATCCGCTCCAGCACTAACGCGGAGGAAAATATTACCGATGCTACCGGAACGGCTTCTTTCCGGGTGCGGGTGACCAACGAAAACGACTATACCTTCTTTATCAACCGGGATGATGTTTTACTCAACAACGGCTCAGTTCCTTCCAGCTTTACCCACCGGGTAGCTGTGGTGCGAGATACCACACCACCTACTATACGGGTCATGGGCACCAGCGAGGGGAGAATTACCACCACCGAGAACCCCTATAACTTGCAGATAGAGTTTAGCGACGATGGGGAGCTGGACTTTTTCTTCCTGGGCATAGTCAGGCATTCTTTAAGCGGCAGCTCCCAGGTGTGGCAGGGGTCGGTAGGGTTAAGTTTGGGCAATAACGATGTCATAATTATTGCCAGCGATAAGGCGGGTAACCGTAGCGAAGAACGGGCGCAAATAGTCTACAGCCTGCCCGGTGTCACTACCCCGGTAGCGACAGAGCCGCCAGGAGCGCCGGGAACACCTCCCATGGCACCTGGTCAGGAGGAGATCGTGACCATGGTGATTGGCTCGGCTCAGGTATGGCGTGGGGAAACTCTATTAGAAGCGCCGCCCCTGCCACCGCAGATCTACGATGGTCGAACCATGCTTCCTTTCCGCTATCTGTGTCAAACGGTTATGGGTGGTAAGGTGGATTATGAAGAAGATACCAGACGCATTCTTACCACGGTGAATGGACACGAACTGGTGATGCAGGTGGATAATCCTCTGATGACGGTAGACGGGGTGGAGTATACCCTTAGCGTAGCCCCCTTTGTGGACGGTGCTGGTTATACCATGGTACCTCTACGCGCCTTTGAGCCTATCGTGACCTCTCTCGCCTGGGACGAAGTAGCCCAGCAGGTGACGATAGTGCCTTAAGCTGTTGCTAAATTCGCTCCAGAGCGCACGCTGAAGGCGAGAGGCTGAAGAGTTGGTTTTCGGCTTAAACATAGCCCCGCCAAATCTTGAAGGTTAGACCTTCAAGCTGGCGGGGCTTCTTGGGTGAGTAAATTATGGTTTTTAGGCTATTTTATCCGGCGAGGGGGTGAAGGAGGCAGGTTAGACGAGGGGGGAGAGCCTTTCTTTCTGTAGACGAGCTTGCTTAAAAGCTCTTCCAGAGCTTCGCGATCTATAGAGGCGAGCATGTCATCGTCGTCATCGTCGTCATCGTCGTCATCGTCGTCATCGTCGTCGTCATCGTCGTCATCATCGTCGTCATCGTCGTCATCATCGTCGTCGTCATCGTCATCGTCATCGTCATCGTCGTCGTCGTCATCATCGTCATCATCGTCATCATCGTCGTCATCGTTGTCAGCCATCTCATCCAGGATATCTTCGTCCATCAAAAGCATCATCACCATGAGGAGTTCATGGAGCGAATCGATAACCATATGCATTAGCTCTTCCAAGGAGTCCATGCGGGTGGCTATGCTCCCGGTGGCTTCGGTTAGTTGGCTCAGCTTTTTAAGCTCCTGCTGTATCCCGGTTAACTGGGTGAGTAGTAGGCTATGCTCTTTCTCCATGAATGGTTACCCCCTGTGCATTATGCTAGCTTATACAGTTCGGCGTATCTGCCACCGGAAGCAATAAGTTCATCGTGCGTCCCCTTTTCGATGATAACCCCCAGGGAGAGGACGATAATTTGGTCTGCTTCCCGAATGGTGGAGAGGCGGTGGGCGATGATTAAGGTAGTGCGGTCTTTGGAGGCAGCCCGCATGGCATCCTGGATGAGGAGCTCAGTTTCCGTATCGATACTGGCAGTAGCTTCATCTAAGACCAACACCTTAGGCTGGAAAGCCATGGCGCGAGCAAAGGAGATAAGCTGCCGCTGACCGGCGGAGAAGGTGGCGCCACGTTCCATCACCGGGTGTTGGTAATGGTCGGGGAGGGACTCCACAAAGCGATCGGCGCCGATAAGTTTGGTGGCAGTTACGATCTCTTCGTCGGTAATATTCGTGTTGTTGAGGCGAATGTTGGAAGAGATATCCCCTGAGAAGAGGAAGACATCCTGCATGACCACGGCGATATTCCGACGCAGGGAGGTTAAGTTGAGTTCGTTGACATTCTTGCCGTCTAAGAGTATTTCTCCCTTTTGCACGGTGTAGAAGCGAGCGATAAGGGAGATAATGGTGGACTTGCCGGAACCAGTGGCGCCTACAAAGCCCACCGTTTGCCCCGGTTCAATAACAAAGGAGACATCTTTGAGCACCCAGTTATCTTCCACGTAAGCAAACCAGACATTCTTAAACTCAATGCGCCCCTGGCACTCGTCGATGACTTCACCGGCATCTAAATCTTCTAAATCGGAGTGATTATCCATAATACTAAAGATGCGTTCGGCAGAGACAAAAGCCGATTGGATGGAATTGAACTCGGAAGCCAGGCTGGAGATGGGGTTGAAGATTTGTTGAATATAGCTGATAAAGGCGTAAAGTGTACCCACTTCCAGGGCGCCCAGCTCGATGTCTCGGGAGAAGGCGATGATAAAGAGGGTGGCGGTGAGATTGTTCAGCATATTCATAAAGGGGTGACCAAGGCTGTTGAGCCAAATCTCTTTGAAGCCAAAGTCGTAATATTCTTTACCCAGTTGGTGGAAAAGATCGAACTTCTCCTTCTGGCGGTTAAAGATTTGCACCAGGCGCATACCGTTTATATTCTCGGCTAAGTAAGCGTTAACTTGGGAGAGCTTAGCTTTTATTTGGATATAGTTAGCTCGAGCGGCGCGGCGGTACCAAATGAGGAAGAGGGAGACCGGGGGGACAATCAGTGCTGAGGTAAGAGTTAGCTTGGGGGAGAGAGAAAGCATGGTGCCGACCACGCCAATGATGAGGACAATATCCTGGACTAAGTGGACGACTATGGAAGAATAGAACTGGTTTAACGATTCCACGTCGTTGATAATACGCGTTAAAAGGGAGCCGCTGGCGTTGTTATCGAAGAAGGTCATGGTCATGCTTTGCACGTGGTCGAAAAGCTCGGTGCGGATGCGATGAACGATGAGGCGACCACGGTAGGCGTTAATTTGAGCTTCAATATAGGAGACCGTTCCAGAGATGATAATGGCAGCAAAATAGGAAAAGGCCAAGAGGGCAATAGCGCGGAAATCGAAGCGCCCGACCCCCAGGTAGTTATCGATAACCACTTTAATAATGTAGGGTCGGATAATCTGGGACACATTTAAGATCATGGCCAGTAGCACACCGGCGACAAAGAGCTTCCAGACCGGCAGGAAGTAGCGCAGAACCCGCCCCATGACAGCACCGCTACCCTCCATGATATACTCATTTTGGGCACGCCGGGTGCCGACTTCCGTTCTGCCGGTGTTGTTATCGCCTCTTCCTCTCTCAGACAATGAGACCCACCTCCCTTGCCATGGCATTCCGGCTCTCCTGAGCCTGCTGTTCCCGCTGCAGTTCGGCGTAACGCCCGTTCATGGCAAGCAGCTCCTCGTGGGTGCCACGTTCCACAATGGCACCTTCTTCTAAGAAGATTATTTCATCGGCATGTTTAAGGGTTGAGATGCGGTGGGAAATGATAATGGTGGTGCGATCCTGGGTGAAGACTTTCAGGTTCGCCAGGATAGCAGCTTCCGTGTTCGTATCTACGGCGGAGAGGCAGTCGTCTAAAACAACCAGATCAGGGTTTTTAACCAGGGCACGGGCGATAGCGATGCGCTGCTTCTGCCCGCCGGAGAGGGTGACCCCCCGCTCGCCGCAGATAGTTTCAAACCCTTCGGGGAAATCGACAATATCGTTATAGATACAAGCCATTTTGGCAGCCTCCTCGGCGCTTTCGTCGGTAGTGCCGGGGGCGTAGAAGCGAATATTACCGTAGACATTATCGGAGAAGAGGAAGCCGTCCTGAGGGACGTAACCGACATGCTCCCGTAAGGTGGGGTTGGGGATGGTGGTGATGTCGTAACCGCCCACAAAGAGGGTGTTTTTACGAGCTGGGTAGAGCTTAAGCAGCAGATTGGCAATGGTGCTTTTGCCGCTGCCAGTAGGTCCCATAATGCCTAAGGTTTTTCCTTTGGGAAGGGTGACATTGACATCCTTCAGCACCAGGGGGAGTCCCAAATCGTAGGAGAAGCTGAGGTTTTTCATCTCCACCACTGGTTCCAGGTCGGTGATGTTAGGGTCGGTGCCAGCATCTTCTTCCCAAACTTCGGCGAAGACCAGGTTTAAGCGCTCCACCGAAGCGGTTCCCTGCTGCCAAGTTTCCAGGATACGCGAGACCATGCGCACCGGCTGCATGATCAGTCCGATATAGCCGTTAACTGCCACATAGGTTCCCAAGTCCATAGTTCCTTCGGAGACAAAACGGGCACCCACGACCATGAAGACGGAGAAGCTGATGCCGAAGGCCAACTGCGTGACAGGTTGCATCAAGGCTGAAAGGCGGGTGCGGTGCAGTTCGGCAGCGGTTTTTTTGTCTGAAAGATCGGCGAACTCGGCTGATTCTTCCCGCTCTTGGGCGAACCCTTTCAGGATACGGATACCCATGGTGTTTTCCTGGACGTGACCGGAGATAGCTGAGAGGGCTTGCTGCACAGCGACGAAGCGTTTGCGGAGAGCAATGCGCATGTAAGCCAGGACGATCATCACCATGGGAAGGGGAGCTAAGACGACCACGGTGGTGATAGGATCCATGCTTTCGACCATGAAGCCTAAAGAGACGAAGGTGATGAGGACAGCATCGACAATGCTGACAATGGCACTGCCGAAGAGGTTGCGCAGGTTTTGGATGTCACTAATTGCCCGGGTGATGATATCTCCCACTTTATTACGGTGGTAGAAAGCCAGAGGCAAGCTCTGGAGTTTAAGGAAGAACTGTTCCCGGACATAGAATTCTATGCTGCGGCTATTGCCAATTAGCAGGAGACGCCATATTAGTCTACTAATGAAGGCGAGTACGGCTATACCAGCCATGGTCAAAGCATAGGTACGAGCAGCAGCTACATCGACACTGCCCGCCTTGAGGGAATCCACCGCATATCCCATGTAACGGGGGATACTGGTGTTGAGCGTGGTGGAAAGAATGAGGACCGCTATGCCCACGACATAACCCAGCCAATTACGCCGGAAGAACTCTCGGGTTATAGCCCCCAAATCTCTCACTCCTTTCTGATATGTTCTTATTTAATTAACTGCATCATAATACACCATAATGAGAGATATGGAAAGAGGGAATCTTTCGGGTGGCGAAAAAAATACAAAAAGATAACAAAAACGACTAAAAATCTCAAAGTTTAACCCTCGGGCGAGGCTTTCATCAAGTACTTGGGAGTAGGTAACCTCCATCTATCAGAGAGGAAAGCTGGCTAGGGGGGTTAACCGGTATTATTATTATCCAAAATATGCTTAATTGCAAGAACATAACTTAATTCGCCGAAGAGCGCACTCTGAAGGCGAGAGGCCGAAGACTTTCTCTTCAGCCTCAAACTTCAGGTGTGAATTATGGCAAGCCGAATTTTTTTTGCAGGAATCTTGGGGAGGAGTGGCGAAACTGCCAAAGTGAATTAGCGGGGGTGAATAAACTGTTCGGATTTGGTATGGATATCGGCATCGACCTAGGCACGGCAACAGTGTTGGTCTTTGCCAAAAATAGAGGAATTGTGCTACATGAACCTTCGGTGGTAGCCGTAGACCGAGACACAGGCAAGCCTTTAGCTATAGGCGAAGAGGCGCGCCAGATGATCGGCCGCACCCCGGGGAATATTATCGCTGTCCGCCCTATGCGAGACGGCGTTATTGCCGACTATGAAGTTACCATGCAAATGCTGCGCACTTTTATCCGTAAAGTGTGCGGAGCATCACCTTTGTTTGGTCCCAGGGTGATGGTGGGGGTGCCTTCCGGCATTACGGTGGTGGAGCAAAGAGCCGTTATGGAGTCCGCCGAGGAAGCTGGCGCCAGGCAAACTTTTCTCATCGAAGAACCTTTAGCGGCAGCTTTGGGAGCGGGTATCGATATAGCCAAACCTAATGGCTCTATTGTGGTGGATATTGGCGGCGGGACTACTGATGTAGCGGTTATTTCCCTGGGGGGTATAGTTTTGTCCGAGGCGGCACGCATTGCCGGCGATAAAATGGACGAAGCCATTATCCGTTATATGCGTAACGAGCATAAGCTGCTTATTGGGGAACGCACAGCCGAAGAAATTAAAATTAAAGCCGGCACCGTTTACCCAGGCAACCGCAATGTGGAGCTGGAGGTGCGGGGCAGAGACCTTATCAATGGCTTACCTAAAACCATTGTCATCAACTCGGTGGAAACCTTGGAAGCTATGCAGGAGACTATTTCGGCTATTGTCACCCTGGTGAAATCGGTGCTGGAGCGCACCCCCCCGGAGCTGGCAGCCGATATTATGGACCGGGGTATTATTCTCACCGGCGGTGGTGCTCTTATGGACGGCATGGATATCCTTATGGAGAAGGAGACGGGTATTCATACCCACGTAGCCGAAAACCCCATTGAGTGCGTGGGTATTGGCACCGGTCGCGCCTTAGAATCGTTAAACACTTTAGCCAAGCATCTTACCAGCAGTAGGCGCAGGTGGTAAAGAGCTTAGGGAAGTTCAGGTAAATAGGGGGTACTGCCAGTGGTACGCGGTTTATACACAGCAGCAGCAGGCATGTTGGTGCAGCAGCAGCGGGTGGATGTTATCTCCAACAATATGGCTAACGCTGACACCGTGGGCTTTAAGCGGGAAACCACCGTAGTGGAAGAGTTCGCTCCCTATCTATGGGCTAACTTACGTATTCTTACCGAAAAGC
>Ga0123353_10006023_pt1 | contig 16064 bp, 16 predicted proteins | sample TergutLab28metaG_3_FD_92763 | JGI IMG/M metagenome (GOLD analysis project Ga0123353, IMG submission 92763) | Labiotermes labralis P3 segment gut microbial communities from Petit-Saut dam, French Guiana - Lab288 P3 | ecosystem: Host-associated > Arthropoda: Insects > Digestive system > Gut ... | reverse complement strand
CCTTAATCCCCTGTATTTTCATATCGTACACGGAGAGTGCCCGTAATAAGGCTGCGGTGATAACCGTCTTTCCGGCGTCTGTATCGGTTCCTACAATGTAGCAGGCTTTGGCAGAATTCATGGTCGTATCTCCAATGTTTTGAGCATGGTAACATCCGTATCCAATGAACTACCCTGAAGTGTCAGGTAGTTCCCGACCATAGTGCCGGAGGCTCCTGCTGAAAAAGACAAGCTTCCCCACATCCGCAATACGAGTTCGCGTCCAATGTCAGGTTTGCCGCCAAACCTTTTCAAAGAGCTTTCAAGCTGATAGACGCCTGTAAATTTCGTTGGCTTTCTTACGTTTTCAGCCATATTTTCTGTTACCCTATTGCTATCCTTACGCGTGATTTAGAGTGAAGCATAGTGAGGTGGAAATATCAATAATGGCAAGGAAAATGATTTGGAATGAAATGGAGTTGAACCGCTCCCTGGTTCCGAGATTTTACACGCAATTTCAATTACTTATCAAAAATATAAAAATCATATTCAAAACCTATATGGGGATTAAATAATGTATTATTTATTTTTTTGCAAATATGAAAACAATTGCCTCATAAATAAATGGTTTGCCTTAGGAAAAGGATATTTATGAAGCTGATTGGGACTTACCCAAGCATGAGCTGTAGCTGATTTAAGCCATATGCGACCTTTTTGGTAGCGGCATATAAACACATCAATATCCACTTTAAAATGCGTATATGCGTGCTTAACGCGCATTAAATATGATTCAATGTTAACATCCAGCTTGCATTCTTCTTTAATTTCTCGAACACATGCCATTTCGGCGCTTTCTTTTGTTTTTCGTTTACCTCCTGGGAACTCCCATAATCCACCTAAAAATCCATCTTCTTTTCGGCGAGTAATCAGAATTTTTCCATTTTTCAAAACTACCCCGATAGAAACAAAATAAGTAGGAATTTTTGCTGTTTGAAGACGTTTAGGAAATTCTTTTACCTTATTTTTAAGATATGATTTGCAAATTTTGGAAACCGGACAAATAGTACAATTTGGTGATGTGGGGGTACAAATTAATGCACCTAATTCCATAAGAGCTTGATTCCAATCGGACGGATGAGATTTAAAAAGATATCGATCGGCAATCTTTTGATAATGCACATGACTTGTGGCACTATTGATAGGCGTATTTTCGCATAAAAGACGAGCATAAACCCGTTTTACATTCCCATCTACTACCGCATATGGTTGATTTAAAGAAATACTTAAAACCGCTGCGGCAATATACTCCCCTACTCCTGGCAACATACGGAACCCTTCCCATGTGGTTGGAATTTGAGAACGATTTGTATTCACCAAAAACTGAGCCGCTTTATGCAGGTTGCGACAACGAGCGTAATAACCAAGTCCTTCCCAAAGCTTTAGGACTCGTTCCAAAGGTGCTTTTGCTAGATCTTGAAGTGTCGGGAAAACACTTAAGAAATTGAGATAATAAGAAATTGCTGTATCTACCCGAGTTTGCTGCAACATGACCTCGGAAACCCAAATCGCATAGATGTCCTTTGTTTTTCTCCAAGGTAAATCACGATGGTTTTTTAAATACCAAGCATGAAGGCATTTTTGAAATGTAGTGTTTTGGGACATAGGGTAAAATATTATCGTATTTTTAGAAAAATATCAACCACCCAAAAAGTAAATAATATCTTGTTTTCATGGCATATATTAGGAAAATATATCTCTATTTTAAATCATATTTTTGATTGAATAAAAACCCAAATAAGATATGATAATTTTGTTAGAGACAAAAAATGAATTTAAAATTTGATAAAGAAAGGAAAAATAAATGGCCAAGACACTAAACAATTTGAAAATGGCATTTGCAGGAGAATCCCAAGCCAACAGAAAATATTTGGCATTTTCAGAAAAAGCAGAAAAAGAAGGCTTTTTACAAGCAGCCAAACTATTTCGAGCAACTGCGGAAGCAGAAACAATTCATGCCCTGGCTCATCTTAGGGCAATGAAAGGAGTTGGCACCACACAAGAAAATTTAAAAGTTGCCATTGCCGGAGAAACTGATGAATTCACCAAAATGTATCCACAAATGATTTTAGATGCACAGGAAGAAGGAGAAAGCGCGTCAGAACGATTGATGACATTTGCCAGTAGCGCTGAAAAAAATCATGCTGAATTATATCAGAACATGCTTGATTCGCTAGAAACACAAAAGGAAGAAGAATATTATATTTGCCCGGCTTGCGGCTATATTCATGCAGGTAGTACGCCAGAAAAATGCCCACTATGTGGTGTTTCAGGCGATAAATTTTACTCTGTTGGATAAAAAAGGAAAATTATGAAAACTTGCGATGATTGTTATGAATGTCCTTGTGGCTATGTGTATGATCCGAAAGAAGGAGACCCAGAGCATAATATTCTGCCTGGGGTTTGTTTCGAAGATTTGCCAGAAGATTGGGTGTGCCCAAAATGTGATGCAGAAAAAGAATTTTTCACACTAGTATAAATTCAACCACTTTAATCTGACAGTTTTTCCACACGCAAAAAATAATCTTTAGCCGAATTAAAATCGGTCGCTGTGGTTATTTTAAAATTGGGATGAGGATTTGGAACAATAGTTACCGGAACTTTACGATGTTCAAATAGCATTGCATCATCAGTAACATATTCTTTAGTCCTCGCGGCTTCTTTGTGGGCTTTTAAGATAGTCTTATATGGAAATACTTGAGGTGTTTGAGAAACAAACAAATTTTGACGCGGCGCTGTTGCAATAATGCGCATGGATTTATTTACTTTTTTAACCGTATCAAAAATAGGTGCTGCAGCAATGGCAGCCCCTTTATGCCATGCGGTTTCAATTACTTCTTGAATAAAATCACGCTGTATTAGGGGACGGGCAACATCATGAATGGCCACAAATTCAGGAAGCTTTTTTCTAGGATAAAATTCTTCTATTTTTTTTAAGCCATTAAATACTGATTGTTGTCGCGTATCTCCACCAACAACCAAAACAACATGGCTTAAAAGATCTTTTTGTCGAAGATACTTTTCATATTGTTTTAATTCACTGGCATGAACAACTAAAAAGTGCATTTGAATAATTTTGACACTGATAAATGTGCGCAAGCTATACTCAAAAAGATAAGAAGAACCAATTTGTTTCCATTGTTTAGGGATGGAAAAACCGGTTCGTTTTCCGCTACCGGCAGCTACAAGAATAGATACTGTTGTTTTCATGCATTTAGGTATTTCTTCTTCCGAAAAATTAAACATAATACTATTTTAAATAACTTAATTTCTTGGGCAGAGTAACTCCCTTCCCCATTAAATTTTCGCCATAATTTACATTAACTAAAATTTGAAGATCTTTCAAGGCATGTCAGTCTCTTCAAAAAATAACACTTTGAATATTTTCTTTTGACATCAAATTGATCTTCCCCTACACACAACACCACAGACCCTCCATAGTGCTGAACAATGTGAGCTACCATATTGTCCAGTGGCGCAAGGAAGACGCTCCGATAGATGGATCAATGGGAATTGTTGGAATTTCGATTTGAAGTCGTTTGGCTTCAGTAAAAATCGGGAATGCTTCGATAAAGATAAACGGAAAAAACCGTCTACGGATTGACACGTTGTAAAAAATGAAATTTTATCTTGAAACAATCGGATGCAGGATCAATGAAAGGAATATCAGACATGCTAAAATAGCATCTCTGAGAGAAATAAATCTTTGAAAAAAGGGTCTGTCTGCTTCATAAGCCGAATTCTGTACCACATATCTATTTTAGACACATGGGGATGGCCATTCATCTAGGATATTTGTTACCAAATACCTCTTGCAACCTACCCAAAAGCATCGGACGAGCAACCCTCAAACGCTTTCTTATTTGGTCTTGCACCGAGTGGGGTTTACATAGCTTCTTTGGTCACCCAAAGAACTGGTACGCTCTTACCGCACCGTTTCACCCTTGCCTCTGAAGAATCAAAGGCGGTCTATTCTCTGTTGCACTTTCCTTCGTGTTGCCACGACTCCATGTTATGGAGCACCCTGCTCTATGGTGTTCGGACTTTCCTCTAGACATAAATGCCTAGCGACCATCTGAGGCACACAGCCCCTTTTTTCATTGATCTAATTCTGTAATTCAATAAAGTTTAGCAATAAAAAATCACAAAACTTTAGTTACTACAGAAGCTTATGCTTATGCGTCGGCTTCGGCGTCGGCTTCGTCAGCTACATCTGCTGCTTCGTCAGCTGCTACATCTTCATCAACCACTTCTTCTTCCACAACTACATCATCGGCAGCATCTTTAGAAGAACAACCAACCAATGTGAAAGCAAATAAAGCCATCAGAATCATTACAAAGGTTAAAAGTTTTTTAGACATTTCTAGTTTCTCCTCTTTGGGGTTTATAGGACTATAATAAGTACGAACCTAAGAACACCTCAGGTCCAATTTCTCACAAGTATTAAATTAATTTTCTTCTAAAATACAATTTAGGAAAAGTATTCTTTCACAAAATGGACATAATTTCAAGTTATTTAACTTATGCAATTCATTATACGTCTGCGCCGGAATATTCATATGGCAACCGCTACAAACCGCATTATCCGCAGAAACCAAAATTGGTGGTTTCACTCGCTTTGTAACTCGCTCAAATAATTGAGCTAGTTTTTGAGGTACTTTTTCTTTTGATAGGGTACGCTGTTTTTCCGCTTCTAGCAAGTCTTTTTTTTGTTCTTCAACTTCCTTCAACAATTTTTCAGTTTCTTCAGAAATTCTCTTTTCTTCCGCTGTATAGGCAATCTGTACCTTTAAAAGCTGCTTTTCTACAGCTTCTAACTTTTCCATGGAAAGAAGCATTGTTTCTTCAACGCTGGCTTTTTTCTTTTTTTGATCATCAATTTCGCGAAGAACGGCTGCATATTCCTTATTTGTTTTAATAGATGAAATTCGTTGTTGGTTTTTATCGATAAGGTCTTGACGAGCTTTAGCCTCTTGTTCTTTTTCACGATAGAGCTTTTGCTCTTCGTTAAACATATATTGCGCTCGCTTAACCAATTCCTCCTGTTCAAGTAATTTAGCTCGTCTTGTTTCGATTTCCTCGAGCAATGTATCAATACTACTTTGAATTTTTACGCGTTGTGTTTCAGCATCCTGAAGTAAAACTAATGTAAGGATCTCATCTTTCGTAAAGTCAAAGTCCATGTAAATTCCTTATATGCTCAAGAAGTGAACGGCAACCATATATACCTTTTACAAATGCATGTCAATTATAATTCGTTACTACTAAATGGCGATTTTTCATTTTTTGTTACAAAAATTGCAATATCTTGTTTTTCTTTTGAAAATTTTTCAGTCAAATGCTGAAAAAGCATGGGAAGAAAGAAAATCTCGGAGCCAAAATGACCCACATCGATAATGCCGCGTTTCTTATAAAGTAGTTCTTGAGCAATATGATACTTCACATCACCCGTAATAAAAACATCTGCTACTGTTTTTAAAAAAGCTGGAATTTGATCGGAACCACTCCCTGCACAAATGGCAATTGATGATAGACGGATTGTTTCTTTAGGTAACGAAAAACGATTTATATCATACATAAAAACAGAAGAAATCGTTTTCTTAAATTCTTCAACAGAAATGGGTGTCACAAAAAAAGCGATGCGTCCCAGACCTCCCTTTTCTGTTTCAGAAGGAGATAATGGCGCAATTTGATTAAACGCTCCGAGTTGTTGAAGTATAAAATCGTTTAAGCCACCAACTGCTGCGTCTGCTTGGGTATGAATAGAAATAATCGCTATATTTTCTTTTAACGCTTTTGCTACAACAGAACCTGGATAAGTATCAATGTCGATACCATAAATTCCCGTAACCGCCAATGGATGATGGGTAATAAGAACGTTGGCATTGGCTTCAATCGCCTCATGAATAGTATCAATAGAAGGCTCCAGAGCAATTAGGATACGATCTGCCGGCCAAGAAAGGCTACCTACTTGTAAACCAGATGAATCCCAAGCTTCTGATAGAGATACTGGATACATTTCATTGAGGATTGACAATAATTCCTTAACGGTTTGCATATCCATTTCTCCTAAAAGGGGAACACTTTCGATACGTTTTGCTATAATTTGGTGGGCCCATCTGGATTCGAACCAGAGACCGATCGGTTATGAGCCGATGGCTCTACCAACTGAGCTATGGGCCCAACAAATAATTAGCTTTCGATAAAACTTTTTAACTTTTTGCTTCGGGTTGGATGGCGCAATTTTCTCAAGGCTTTTGCTTCAATTTGTCGAATCCGTTCCCGGGTAACCGCAAAATCTTGCCCTACTTCCTCAAGAGTATGATCGGCTTTTTCACCAATACCGAAACGCATACGAAGAACTTTTTCTTCTCGCGGGGTTAAGGTAGCCAAAACTTTCCGCGTCTGTTCCGCCAAATTTAATGAAATTGCCGCTTCCGACGGAAGCATGAATTTTTTATCTTCAATAAAATCACCTAAATGACTATCTTCTTCCTCTCCGATGGGCGTTTCTAAACTAATGGGTTCACGGGCAATTTTTAGAACCTTTCGTACTTTATCCAGTGAAATTTCCATTTTATCTGCAATCTCTTCCGGCGTAGGCTCACGACCCAGTTCTTGCACCAGATATCTAGAAGTACGAATTAGTTTGTTGATGGTTTCGATCATATGAACTGGAATTCGAATTGTTCGAGCTTGATCAGCAATCGCTCGTGTGATCGCCTGACGAATCCACCAGGTGGCGTAGGTACTAAATTTATACCCGCGACGATATTCAAATTTATCTACTGCTTTCATAAGACCAATATTGCCTTCTTGAATCAGGTCTAAAAATTGAAGGCCCCGATTTGTATATTTTTTCGCAATAGATACAACCAGTCGTAGGTTTGCCTGAATCAAATCACCTTTAGCGTGTTTGGCATACTCATGACCAATATTGACTTGTTCTAAAACTTTTTTCAAAGAACGATTTTTGGCTTTTACAATCAATTCTTTTTGCCGAATTTGACTTTCGATATATTGAATATCTTTTTGCAACAAAAGCACTTCTTCTCGACTTACATCGCTTAACTGTCTATGCCATTTTACAAAATCTTTTTGAGATTTAAATGCGTAGTAGCGAAGCTCTGTTATGGTAGTAGGAACCGCGTTAGCACACAACGCCACCATTTTTTCCATAGTATCAAACCACTCGACTTGATCCCGAATTGTTTTTTCAATGTTTTCAATAACACTGTTTTCCAGACGCCATTCCTTAATTAATTGAAACATTTTTTCATTACGACGCTGAATACTTTTTTGATATTTACGCACTTCATCTATTGGGATTTTGGGAGAAAAAATCCTATCCCGAAATTTCATATTTTCCGTATGAATTTCTTCAACATCAGAAATCGTTTGAAGGAACTTATCAACCTGTATCATTTCTCCCGCGTAAGCATCCCCTTCATCAAAGTCACGAAGAACATGTTTGGGCCGAAGATATCCATTTGAAATACTGCGCCCTAATCCGATTAAAAAAGAAACGGCTGTTGTTGTCTCTAAAAGGGCTTCGAGAACTTTTTGTTCCCCTGCTTCGATTTTTTTAGCAATCGCGACTTCTCCTTCGCGTCCCAAAAGAGTAACCATTCCCATTTCTCGAAGGTACATTTTTACTGGATCTGTAACGGCACCAAATTCTCCTCTGACTACAACGGATTCAGGTTCATCTTTATCTTCTGCTCCAGACAATATGTAATCATCGTCTTTTTTCTCTTCTTGAACATCAATGCCTGCATCTTCTAAAATTTGAATTACTTCATCAAATTGATCTGTATCTAATAAGTCTTCTGTGAATATATCGATAATATCATCATGGGTAAGATATCCTTGTTTTCGACCTTTAGACATCAAGGCATCAATCAGTTGCTTTTGAGTTTCAAACGTTTCAACTTTTTCGGCAACCCTGGCCGATCTTGCTTTTTTAACTTTTATTTTAGCCACTTTTTTGGGCGTTATTTCTTTGACGCTAGGCTTGACTGTCCTTATTGTTTTCTTCTCTTTGATACTGGCCTTAGGTACGCGAGTGGACTTTGTGGCTTTGGCAACAGGCTGTACTTTAATAGTGCCTTTTGCTATTTTTTTAACCGGTTTTAAAACTTTTGTAGTTTTTACAGTCTTAGCTGACTTTACTATTTTAACCTTTTTAGGCTTAGTTATCTTAGGCGTCGGTTTTATAGTTTTAGTTGGTTTTTTGGCCAATTTTACCGGCTTAGCCACTTTTTTAATTGTTTTTACTGATTTTACAACTTTAGTTTTTTTTGCCGGCTTTACAGCCTTCACGGATTTTGCCGACTTTGCAACAGATCTTGCGGTCTTTACCGGTTTCACAATTTTCTTTGTTTTTTTAGAGATTTTAGAAGCCTTCGCTCCTTTTATCGCTTTAGGAGTTCCGATCGACTTTGCCGACTTTGCCGCCTTTGTAGGCTTAACTACTTTAGTTTTTGGTTTTAATGACTTTGTAAGTTTTACCGTTTTCTTTTTAGCAACTGGCTTAACTGTTTTAGATGATTTTACAATTTTGATAGTTGGCTTTGTTTTTTTCGTTATTTTCTTACCGCTCTCTTTTACTCCTTTTTTAGCTGGATTGGCCACCTTGGCCGCAGTTTTCACTACTTTTTTTATGGGCTTCGTTGCCTTTGCCGACTTAATGTTTTTAGTAGTTTTTTTAACCAGTTTGACTGTTTTAAGCATTTTCGCTTTTGTTTTTGTTACCTTTGTTGTTTTTTTGCCGGGCATTTCCCCTCCGATCATTTTATTTTTGCGGAGATTTATAATCCATTAAAAACGCTGTAATATTGATACGCGATGATCTCGCATTTTTTTAGCAAGAGATTGTTTTTCTAACAGATACTCTTTGAGTGCTTCAGTATCTTGTTGTTGTTCTGCCGTTTTAATTTTCTGATTTAATGTTTCTAAATATTTTCTTCGCGCATACGTTTCAAAGTGCGCTTCCAATTTTTGTGTTTGAGCTTCATCCCATATTGTAGAATCCATTAAAGCACGAAAAGAAATTGTTTTTTCTTCTTCGGATAACATATCTGTAAACAATGTTATATCCGTTATGGTCGAGCTTTCTGCTGCTATCTTTAGAATAACGGATCGCACAAAATCATTTGAAATCGACTCGACAAGTTTTTTAGAAACAAATTCGTTCGCCTTTTTCGGGTGTTTCAAAACCATAGATAACACTTGCTCTTCCAGGGGCAATGGTATTGATTTTGATTTTTCCGTTTGAGATATTCGCATTCGAGAAACGCGAGAAAACTCTTTTTTCTCAGCTCGAATCCGTTCTAAAATAACCAACTCATCAATTGCCAATTCCTCCGAAAGCATTTTTACACACAGACCTCGTAGTATCACATCTTGCAAACGGCTTAATACTGGAAGAAGATCGCTTACAATACGAGCTTTGGCTTCAAGACTCCGACCATGTTGAGAAATTGCCTGTGTAATTAAGAAATGTACCGGATTTTGCGCTGTTTGAACCACTTCTTTAAACGCTATAGATCCTTCGCGAAATAAAAAAGAATCTGGATCACTATTTTCCGGCAATACAACAATACGAAGTTGAACCAGTCCTCGTTCAAAAATTTCAATACTGCGATGCGCTGCCGCAATTCCTGCTTTATCTGAATCAAACACAATAATTGCCGTACCATTTTCGCCCAAAATTCGCCGTAAAATATCTACATGCGTTTCTGTAAGCGCGGTTCCCATGGTAGCAACTGTATTTATAAAACCATGTTGATACATGGCCAAAAGATCGAAGTTGCCTTCAACAATAAAAACTTCGTTTTTTTCACGAACAGCTACTTTGGCTAAATGAAGGCCAAAAAGCGTCTTGCCTTTATAAAAAATAGGCGTTTCTGGCGAATTTAAATATTTAGGGGCGTCTTTTTCAGATACTACTCGCCCCCCAAATGCAATCGGCTTTCCCTGTTCATCAAACACCGGAAACAAAATCCGATTTCGAAAACGATCATATACTCGATCACCTTTTTGTGAAATAGATAAAAGACCTGCTTTTTGAGCCAGCTTTATATTCACCTGATGTTTTAATAAAAAAGAAGCCAGTGCATCCCATTCATCTGGCACATAGCCGATTTCAAAGGCACTGACCACCTCATCGGTAAAACCTCGATCCGCAATGTATTTCTTTGCTGGCGCATCTGCTGATAACGCCTCATATTGAGAACGAAAAAACGTCTGAGCTAATTGGGTAACTGCAAGCAGTTGTTCTCGTTCATTTTTTTTTCGTCTAGCAACTTCGTTACTTTCTTTTTCCGGTAAAGAAATTCCGTACCGACCTGCCAAAAGCTGAATTGCTTCGGGAAATGAAATGTTTTGCTGCCGCATGATAAAGCTAATTACATTTCCCCCTACACCGCACCCAAAACAATGGTAAATTTGTTTTTCTGAATTTACACTAAATGACGGTGTTTTCTCTACATGAAATGGACAAAGACCTTGGTAGTTTCGCCCTGCTTTTTTTAATGCGACCGTTTCAGAAATTACTTGAACGATATCAGCAGCTTGTTTTACTTCGGCAACCTTATCTTCCGGGATCAGACCCGCCAAAAGACCCTCCTCTACATGCGATATCGCTCTCCAAAGCAAGACAAGACGTGTAGTGCCCAAGAAGCATTTCAACTAACATTTTTACGCTAAAATGCTTTATTTTGTCAATCTAAAATAGATAAGGGTGTGGTCGCTTATATAAAAGCATTAAAGGAATTAAAAACGATTTGATTTCTTCCATGGTCTGAAAACGGAGATACCTACTATTAACAACAATGCACAAAATTGCATACAAGAGAGTAAAAGGTACTTTGCTCTGACAGCTTGATAGGTACTATCAGCAAGAGCTGCATCTCCAAGCGACCGGCTGATGGAAAGCATTTCAGCTTCCCACACACCCAAAAAGAAGGTGCCTGTGAGAATACAGGCCGTAGTAAGAATCCATTTACACACAAGCCACCTGTGTTTGAAAAATCTCCAAGGCGTGAATAAAGCAAACACAAAGCCAGTCGCCAAACACCCCAGGGCTCCTGGTATGAGTATCTTTGTATCTGCCAGGTGAATAGCAGTGGCTATGCCAAGCATCTCTCCGAACATAACAGTCTTGTTGCTTATGGTAAGAAGTATTAACACGGCAGCACTGCCAAGCCAAAAACTCATAGCGACATAATGAAGTACGGTCAAAATTTTCATTCCGCTTTTATTGAGTTGCAACATCTATGTTCCCTTTTTTGATAGCTTTTAAGACTTCACAAAAATCGGATAACCCGCTACCATTAAAACGACCTGTTTGGCTTCTTTGGCAATTCGTTGACTAATCCAACCGGCCATATCGCGATATTTTCGAACCATTGCTCCGACCGGAACAATCCCTACCCCAATTTCGTTGGTGACGAGCACAATCGTTCCGGAATACGCTTTTAAAGCCTCCATCAGGCGATCTAAATGAGAAAAAACATCTACATCTTCTCCATATTCGTACATTAAATTTCCCAACCATACAGTTAGACAATCAATCACCACTCCGGTAGCTTCTTTAGGAATACTTTGTAACGCTTTTACAAGATCGGTGGATTCTTCAATTGTAGACCACTCGGGTCCTCGTTCTTGCTGATGTCGGGCAATACGTTCCGCCATTTCATCATCTAAACTCACAGAAGTTGCAATAAAGGCTTTTTGAGGGTGATGTTCAATTGCTTTTAAAGCCCAAGCGCTTTTTCCGCTTCGTACACCGCCGGTAATAAGAATAAGCTCAGCCATGATTTTCTCTCCATTTTTTGAGTTCAAGGAAAGAAGCTATGAAATCAGATTCATTAAAAACTTCTACAGTAAGAACTCGTTCAACTGCGTTAGTGGAAATTTGATCTAAAAACAAAGCTAAAAACATTTCAGGCAGATGAGTGAGATCTGCGTGATCTGTTTTTTCAGATGTAACTCCATGTAAGTGAAAAACGCGGATTTGATCTTGCCATTTTTGCCAAAAAGCAAAAGGATCTCGATCTTTTAAAATTAAATGACCGACATCCATACAAATGGAAACGGGCGATTGCTTAACAATATCTTCGATATAAGAAAAATCGTATATCAACGTTTCTACGCAAATGCGATGCGGTTCGTCTAAATGTTGTACCAATCTCTCAAGAGACTTCTTGTGCTGATTTCGCCATCGATCCATTTGGACAGATGGGATATCCCGGGACTGATCAGAATCTCCATGAAAATGAAGAATCCAACCAAAAGGAAGAAGCGGAATCATTCGATCAAAAATACGAAGACATTTATCAATACTATTCTGTCGAATAGTTTCATCCCCATTTCCCAACTGAATATCGAGTGGCAAGTGTATGGTATACGTTAAATTATACTGATCAGCGATGTCTTTCATTGCAAGAACAGTGTCATTGGTGGGGATATTTGAAATTTTATCGGATTCAAACAAGAGGATTTCAACATCATCCACTTTTTCTTTTAGATATTCTAAATTAGACAAAATATCGGTCGGAATAATGTAAGAAGACGTACCCAAACGAAAGGAGAAACGTCCTTTTAAAGGCATATCGAAAGAATTTAAATCAGACAGCATCAGTATATACTTTCCTTATTTCCCTTGATATTTGCGCAATAAATTAAGTTTTTGAAGAGCTTTACCGCTAAAAAGCGCCTCTTCCGCCATTTCCATGCCTTCTTTATAATCCGTTGCTTTTCGTGTCACATACAATGCCGCCGCCGCATTCATGCAGAAGAAAGAAGCTAAGGCACCTTTATTTTTTCCTGAAAGAACATCTAAAATCGCCTTTGCATTTTTAGCTGCTGTAGAAAATGTTTGAATTTCTTCAAAAGCACAAGGCTTACAGCCAAAATCTTCCGGTATAACTTCATAGATAGATACCTGCCCGTCTTTTAATTCCGTGACACGAGTAGGACCACATAAGGAAAACTCATCCATTCCTTCAGTTTCTGGATATCCAGCAACACGACCAAAAGGAGCAATAGCACCTTTTATATCAATCTCCTTTAAAATCTCAATTAGTTGATCGCAGACCTCGGGAGAATACGCACCAATAATAATATGAGACGTTTTATTACACGGACGAGTTAAAGGGCCAATAATGTTAAAAGCACTTGTAAATCGCATCGTATGAATTAAACGAGCCCATCCCTGCCGCAGAAAAGCTTCCCCCGGCAGATAGCAAATACCGCACTCTTGAAGCACTTTTTGCGCATCTGTTAAAGGTGCTTGAAGATCAATTCCCCAAATTTCAAAAATATCAGAGGCACCGGACACCCCTGTAACTAATCGAGCTCCTTTTTTTGCAACCGTAAGACCTGCCGCTGCCGCAATTAAAGAGGCCGGCGAAGAACAATTAATGGTTTTTAGAGAATCAGAACCTGTTCCAACGATATCACATACGATATTTGACCCAGTATAGACAACTTTACTGGTGTCATATCGATCGAGTGCATCCCAAACACCAGCGAGCTCTTCTGTGGAAGGACCACGAGTAATGTGAGCCATCAAAAACGCTCCTTGCTGAAGTTCAGGTTGTTCATTTTGAATGACTTGCCGATAAGCTTCGCATGCTTCTTCGCGACTCATGAAAGCACCCGCAGCTATCCGACAGATTAATCGACCAAATTCTCGTAATTTTGTTTCCATGAAATTAAAAAACTCCTAAGGGCAAACAACGTAGCGAGAACTACTGCCTTGCCAAATAATCGGTAAAACCTCCGATACTTTTTCAAGAGAAATTTCCGAACGAATGAGAAAAGAAAGTTCTTTTGGTGACGCAAAAATCCAAGCAAGTGCAGTCTCCATATGAGAACGACTGCAACCGTAAGCACCACAGACTTTTAATTGCTTATAATGAATTTGATCAAACACTTGGCCAGGGATATCGCCCAAATGACCCATGCCGCTAAAATGGCAGAAGGTTCCGCCAGGCCTTAAAAAAGATAAGGCCGCAATAGCCGCATTCGGTGCAGACGTGGCCGCAATAGCCGCAGATACGGGAAAAGAAATGTTTTCTGGTGCAACCACTGAAATTGAAAATGCTTGAAGAAATGGTTTTGCTTCTTCAATTCGCTCCGAATGAACATCGCAAAGGATTGGATTTAAATTCATTTTATACGCCGCAAACGCGATTAGAAGCCCCATCACACCTGCACCGAAAATAAGAAAATCTGTTTTTTCTGGGAGATCCATTTGAGATAATGCATTTACAGAACAACCCAAAGGTTCGGCAAGGGTTGCAATAGAAGAAGAGATGTCCGGTGAAATAGGAATTAAGGAATTTTTAGGAAGGACAATTCTTTCAGCAAATCCGCCATCTCGAGAAAAACCAAAAATATCGATGGATGGGCATAAATTTTGAGATCCGTTTTTACAATAAGAACAAGTCCCGCAGGTTTTTCCGGGGAAAACAATGTAGCGCTGTTTGGACTCTAAATCCATTCCAACGAGTTCATGACCAGGAATTCGAGGGAGAAATAAATCTCGATGCCCTACCATAAAAATCTTTGCATCGGTTTTACAAATACCGCAGGCAAGTACTTGGAGTAAAACTTCATCTGATGCTGGAGAAGGAACAAAAACTTCTGTAACGTTTGCTTCGCAAATACCTGTAACCTGAAATGCACGCATTGTTTTAGTTGTCATTTAATACCATCCGACCAATAAAACAGAAAATAAAAATAAAAAGAGTGCTTCGGAAATTTCTGTAAATGCACCGATCGTATCGCCTGTAATGCCGCCAATCTTTCGGACACAGACTTGATGGAAAAAAAGCATTGCTCCAATAATGAAAACAGAAATGATAATTCCTTCAAGTTTAAAGAAAAAAACTAAAGGAAGAATTAACCAAAGAAAGGCCCATATACGATCATATGGTTTACGGGAAGACAAAAACACTTTTCCCAATCCACCTTCAGGACGCGCATATTTGCCCACGCTTAAAAACCAAAGCTGAGTCGCCCTTCCTACAACAGGTAAAAAAACAAGGGCGAGTGTCCGTTTTTCACTTTGAATACCTAAAAGAGAGACTCCTTTTAACAATACAACAAATACTAAAGCCAATGCGCCCATTGTACCAATGCGGCTATCTTTCATAATTTCTAATATCTGTTCGCGACTACGAGCAGAAAAGAAACCGTCTGCCGTATCTGCTAATCCATCTAAATGAAATCCGCCTGTAAGCGTAATTAGAAAAAATACCAACAAAAGCGTTGAAGGCATCTGTGGAAAATGAAAATAAGAAAACACCCAATCCGCCCCTGCCAAAAGACCGCCTAGTAAAAGTCCGACCACAGGGAACCATACATAGCTACGAGAAATAACCAATTCATCAAATTCTTTTTTGGTCGGAAAGAGTGTTAAAAATTGAATCGCTGCAAGAAATTGCTTCATCTATGTTACCTTTCCAGAAACACTGGCAGATTCAAACGTAGCCATTTCGGTTAGAATTCGAACTCCAGCTTCAACAAGGTGCATGGCCATAACAGCACCCGTACCTTCTCCTAATCGAAAATTTAAGTCTAATAGCGGTTTTTTATTAAATTTATCATGAACTACGGCTTGTCCTTGTTCCACACTTTTATGCGCCATAATCATATAATCCACTGAAGAAGGACAAATGGTACCTGCCACCAACGCAGCAGCAGTAGAAATAATACCATCGACCAAAACCGGTTTTTGAAGACTGGCAGCCCCTAAAATTACACCCACAAGACCTGCAATTTCAAAGCCGCCGACTTTCATCAACACATCAAAACCATCGTTTGAATTCGGTTGGTTTACGTCAATGGCTTTTTGAATCACGGACACTTTGTGTTGGCGCTGTTTTTCATCAATGCCCGTGCCCGTGCCCGTAACTAAATTGACAGGAACATTACACAAAACAGAAATAACTGCGCTACTGGGCGTGGTATTTCCAATGCCCATATCTCCAGTAGCAAAGATATCGGTCATGCCT
>Ga0123353_10006021_pt1 | contig 16066 bp, 12 predicted proteins | sample TergutLab28metaG_3_FD_92763 | JGI IMG/M metagenome (GOLD analysis project Ga0123353, IMG submission 92763) | Labiotermes labralis P3 segment gut microbial communities from Petit-Saut dam, French Guiana - Lab288 P3 | ecosystem: Host-associated > Arthropoda: Insects > Digestive system > Gut ... | reverse complement strand
ATTGTAAGCGAAGCGAGTGGGAGGGGGCTGGACGCGGGTTGGAAACGTGGGATCATGCTAGTCCTGACGGTGCGCTGATTATTTACGAAATATTGAACAAAATAAAGATTTTGTTCAATGTAGTGGGGATCGAAAGAAGAGGGAGCGAAATTTCACTCTCCAAACCCCTCTCTCAAGTAACCAGGACGCCTTAAGCGTAAGCATACAACGCAGTATCTCTCGCTTGGCTTTATCGGTCCATAAGCTCTGACTACTTCACGATCAGGTTGACTATCTTGTTCTTCACTACTATCGCCCGGACGATCTGTTTCCCTTCGATGCTGCGCGCTATCTTCTCATCCGCGACTGCAGCGCCGATCACGACGCTTTCCTCCGCGTCCAGCGGTACCTTGACCGTGCTTCTCAGCTTGCCGCCGATCTGCACGGCAATCTCGCATTCGGCGCCGAGTGTTTTGCTTTCATCATAATCAGGCCACGGCTGCGCGGACGCGTAGCCCTCGAAATTTTGATTCTCCCACATTTCCTCGGCAATGTGAGGCGCGAACGGCGATAAAAGAGTCAGCAGTATCTTGAAATCGCCCCTGGAAGGTTCGGAGGCGTAAAAATCATTTACGAGCGCCATCAGCGTGGCTATGGCCGTATTGAATTTCAGTCCCTCTATATCCGCGCCGACTTTCTTAATGGCGCGGTGGATCGCCAGTTCGTGGGCTTCTGAAACAGCATCCCCTGACAGAGGCTTCTCAGCCAGGTTCCAAATCCTGTCCAGGAACCTTTTACATCCCTTGACAGCCTTCTGCGACCACGGCGCGGCTTTCTCAAAATCGCCGATGAACATGATATACAGCCTGAGCGTGTCCGCGCCAAACTCCTTTACTATATCGTCGGGATTAATGACGTTATATCTCGACTTGCTCATTTTCTGGCCGTCCTCGCCGAGGATCATGCCATGGCTCGTGCGTTTCATATATGGTTCCGATGTCGGGACTACGCCGATATCATACAGGAACTTATGCCAAAAACGCGAATACAGCAGATGCAGCGTAGTGTGCTCCATTCCGCCGTTGTACCAGTCTACGGGGGTCCAATACTCCAGCGCTTCCCGGGATGCCGGCGCGGCTTGATTGCCCGGGTCTGCATATCGCAGAAAATACCAGCTGGAACCCGCCCATTGCGGCATTGTGTCCGTCTCGCGCTGCGCGGGGCCTCCGCATTTCGGGCATTCGGCGGATAACCAGTCCTTCATGGCAGCCAGCGGGCTCTCGCCTGTTTCCGTCGTCTCGTAGTTTTCCACTTCCGGCAACAACAGCGGGAGTTCGCTCTCCGGCAGCGCCACATAGCCGCACTTTTCACAATGGACTATCGGGATAGGCTCGCCCCAGTAACGCTGACGCGAGAAAACCCAATCGCGAAGCTTGAAGTTGACTTTTTCCTCGCCCAGTCCGCGCTCCGTCAGCCATGCTGTGATAGCCGGTATAGCGTCCCCGACGCCCATGCCGGTTATAAACCCGGAATTTACCATGATCCCGGCGTCGCAATCCGAATATGCTTCCTTTTCAATGTCCCCGCCCGCGACGACTTCAACGATCGGCAAGCCAAACTTTTTCGCAAACTCCCAGTCGCGCTGGTCATGCCCGGGCACGGCCATTATCGCGCCGGTACCGTATGTCGCAAGCACGTAATCTGAGATGAAAATCGGTATTTCACCGCCCGTAACAGGGTTTATCGCCCGGATACCCTTGATTTCGACGCCGGTCTTCTCTTTGATCAGTTCTGTCCGCTCAAAATCGGACTTTTTAGAAGCCGCGTCCTGATAAGCGCCGATCTCTACCGGGTTGTCAGGCGACCACTTAAGAAGCAGCGGGTGCTCCGGCGAGATCACCATATATGTCGCACCGAACAATGTGTCCGGGCGTGTTGTAAAGACCCTTATCGTATCGCCGACGGTTGTCTTAAAGTCAACCTCAGCGCCTACGCTGCGCCCGATCCAGTTGCGTTGTTGTATCTTGACCCGCTCGATGAAGTCCACAGTGTCAAGGTCGTCGGCCAGCCTTTGGGCATACTTTGTGATGCGCAGCATCCATTGGCTTTTCTCGCGCCTGACGACCGGCGCGCTGCAGCGTTCGCAGACCCCGTCGACCACTTCTTCGTTTGCAAGCACGCATCTGCACGAAGTACACCAGTTTACCGGGATCAACGCTTTATATGCCAGGTCATTTTCGAACAGTTTCAGGAATATCCATTGCGTCCACTTGTAATATTCCGGGTCGGTGGTATCCACGCACCTGTCCCAGTCAAAGCCGTATCCGAGCATTTTAAGCTGCGACGTGAAGCGCCTTATATTATTGCGCGTGACGACTGACGGGTGGATTTTGTTTTTTATAGCGAAGTTCTCCGTCGGCAGACCGAACGCGTCGAACCCAATCGGATAAAGGACGTTATAGCCCTGCATACGTTTTTTTCTCGATACGATATCCATCGCGGTGAACGGCCTGGGATGTCCGACGTGCAGCCCGTCGCCCGATGGATAAGGGAACTCGATCAATATATAATACTTTGGCAGATCGTTTTTTATAGCCGCGAAAGGCTTTTCAGCCTCCCAACGATTCTGCCATTTCTCCTCTATCCGGTCAAACTCATACTTCATTATGTTTATTCCTTCTTTATCGAATCGATATCTATATCTTCCGCGTCGCCCCACAGGCGTTCCAGCGTGTAGAACTCACGCGCTTCTTTCAAAAACAGGTGGACTATCACGCAGCCGAAGTCGATCAGTATCCAGCCGCCGTTCCTGTGCCCTTCGCGGCGCAACGGCGCCTCGCCGTTGTCTTTTATGACTTTCTCAACTTCGTCGGACAGCGTTTTCAGTTGCGTCGTCGAGTTTGCCGTACAAATGACGAAATAATCCGCGAGGATCGTTATCTCCCTTGTTCTCAGTAATTTTATATCAATAGCTTTCTTGTTGTCAAGCGCGTCAATAACAAGTGTGGCAATCTCCTTTGAGGTCATCAATAAAACCAGCTCCTTTTTTAAGTTAAGTAAATATATTGAAATCTATCCTATTCTAATCGCCTGTGTCGGATCCTCCGGGCGGGGCGTCGGTCAGCGGGACGTCGGGGTTGGGCGTCGGATCGGGTTGCGCGGGGGGATCGGCCGGGTTTTCTGTTTGCCCGGAGTCGGAGTCTATCGGAGGGATTTCATCCGGTGCGGTGTCGGAAGTGTCGGGAATGAGGCCTGACGGGTCTTCCCTGTCGTCCTGCGTATTTCCGCCTGGATTTCCGGTTGACGTGTTCGGCGGATTCTTCGACGAGCTGTCCGAACTGCCTGAACTGCCCGAACTGCCTGATGAACCCGATGAGCCGGAAGAGCCGGAAGAACTGCTGCTTCCGCTGCCCGTACTTGATCCGGATGCCCTGGTGTTTGCTCCCCAGGAGGAGTCGCCCTGCCACTTACCGTCGGTCACATAAAGTTTCCTGTCTGCGCCGCGCGTGAGTATGCTCACATCCTGCGCTGTTATTTCTTCGGAGAACGGATTGAGCATCGTGTTGACGATTTCGAGCCATTCATCGAGATAAACGGAAACATAAGAAGAACTGTTGATCATTTCCTGGGTATTGCCGGGCATAGTTATGAAGGTGATGTTCTCGGCGTCCAGTTTCAGAAGCTCTTTGCCAAGCCAAATGATATTGTTGAGTGGCAAGTCTGTCTTTACATGGTTTATAAAAACGTTTGCCAAATCGATGATATTTATAGAACTGCGCTTGGCCAGAATCTGCTCCGCCGCAGCTTTCAAGAAGTTTTGCTGGTTGGCGATCCTGCCGATATCCCCGCTTGCATACCTTCTGAACCGTAGTATCTCCAGCGCCTGCTCGCCGGTCAGTCCGTAGTGCATACCTTTTTTGTAACTGATATGAAGGTTCTGGTCATTGTCATGGTATTCCATGTTGTTAGGTATTTCGTAGTCCACGCCGTCTACCGCGTTGACCAGCGTCACAAACGCCTTCATATCGACTGTGAACCAGTAATCGACTTCAAATCCCAGGAAATCGGCGAACGTGTCTATAGTCGCCTGCATTGTTTTATCGTTCAGTTCATCCGCATTCACTTTTCCGCGCAGGTTTGCCCGCCAGTTTGCCGCTACAGCGTTGATCCTTTTCGAGGACCACTTAACATTGACCATGGTATCGCGCGGGATGCTGACGACGTTCATTGTATAGTTGAGCGCGTCAAAGTTCACGACCATTATCACATCGGTATTGCCTCCACCCTGATCCGTGCCGAAAATCAGGAAGGTGAATTGATTCTTATCCCTGGTATAAACCGGAGGCGTTGCTGGCGTGTCGTCGTCCGGCTCGCCGGGGGAAACCACAGGCGGCGCCGTATTATCCGGTTCTTCGTTCAGCCAGGGCTCGCTGCTTTTAGGGGTCTCTTTGACGGGAGGCGGCCCGAAGTCCCCGAATTTTAAATATGCATATGCGGCCGTCGCCAGAAGCACAAGGACTCCGCAGACGATCGCGGTAATCTTCAGGAGCTTCTTCCACCAGGCTTTTTTCACCTTCTCGGGTTTATCGACGCTTTCCTCAGAGTCATTGCCGATATTATTCAACAAGTGTCGCCCTTTACTCATGTTGCCAGATAATTTCATGTCCTATGTCCTCTCGTCATAATGAGAAATACTGTCAGAACGCGCAGTTCTTGTTTTATTGGCATTCACGTAGTTTATCGCGTCGATCGTAGTATGGTTCGGCGTGATCCCACGCGACGTCAAATCTTCAACAGTCATTTCAAGGCCCATTTTCAGGGCTTTGTCCATATTCCTGTAAGCGAGCCTGCGGAGCTCGTCGACGCCCGGGAAATCCCTGGTCGGCTCGATATAATCGGCTAAATATATCACCTTTTCGAGTGTCGACATGCACGCCCTGCCGGTCGTGTGCCACATTATGGCGTCAGCAACAGCTTCGGAAACTCCAAACACGTCCTTTGCAAGCAATGCGCCGGTCTTTGAGTGGAGCAGTTTTTCTTCGGAATGCCCCAGTTCCGCGACCTTGATGCCCCGATCCTCGAGTATGCGTAAGTGGTCGTATGTCGTCAGCCTTTTGGTGATATCGTGTAATATCGCCGCCTCGCGGGCCTCATCGGGATCGACGCTCCAGCGTTTTGCGAGGCGCAGCGCCTCTTTTTCGCATCCGTCAACATGAGGGATACGCTCCTCGCAGAGCATGGAATGAGCGCGGCTGCGCAGCCAATCCCAGTTGGGTTTTGCACTGTAGAACCTATTTTTTATAATATAAGAGTAATTTGTATCAGCAATGTATCTTACTCCTTCACGTTTTGTTAACATTTCGCGAAGTTCCGACGAAGATATCTGGACTGCATTGTTGATTACCGTCTCTGCTGTCACGTCATACTTGTCGTGTATGATCTTGGAGTAATGGTTTATCTTCCTGCGGTCATTGGAACTCCTGGAGAATACGACAGGCGTTACGATGTCGAGCAGTTTTTTATGATCCTTCCAGGTTTCTATCGTCAGGAACATATCCGTCCCCACAAGCAGGAACAAATCGGCGTCGGGATACATCTGCCTTATAGCCAGGACGGTGTCGATGGTATAGCTCGGCCAGGGTTTTTTAACTTCGAGATTGGAAACGACCGTCCTGTCGACATTCCAAAAAGCCGTCATTGTCATGAAATAGCGTATATCGGCGGACGGCGTCTCCGCAGGTATGGGTTTGTGCGGCGGTACTCCCGCCGGAACAATGAGGAGCACGTCGAGGCACAGTTGGTTCGCTGCCGTCATTGCCGACAGTACATGCCCGATATGCGGCGGATTAAACGTTCCGCCAAAAATACCAACTTTCACAGTCCCTCTCTCTCCCGGAGCAACCGGGCAAATCCTCTGAGCGCGGCGCCTCTGTGAGACGCTGCGTTTTTCTCATCCGATGTGAGTTCGGCCATTGTTCTGTCAAAGCCATCGGCAATGAATACCGGATCATATCCAAATCCGCCGGAACCGGCGGGCATCATCGCGATCCTGCCCGGGCACTCCCCTACCGACGAGATAGTCTCGCCATTCGGAAATACGCACACGATCGTGCATACAAATTTCGCGCCGCGCTGCCCTGTGTTTTTGAGTTTTTCCAGGAGATGCTCGTATCTCTCCCGGTTGGTTAGTCCATCCCCTCCAAAAGAACTGGTGTATACTCCGGGCCCGCCGTCAAGCGCGTCGACCATGAGGCCGGAATCGTCCGCAATTGCCGGTAAACCGGACAGTGCGCATATCGCTTTAGCCTTAATCAGCGCGTTTTCCATGAATGTCGTACCGGTCTCGGGGATTTCCACATCGATGCCGACGTCCTTCCGCGTCACGAACCCGACGCCGAGTTCCGGCAGGATCTCACGCATTTCCCGCAGTTTGCCCTGATTGTTGGTAGCCAGTACGAATTTCATTCCAGGATCGCCTCCGAAAACTCGCGTCCGTTAAAATCGATCAGATCGTCCGGCTTTTCACCGACGCCGACGAGCTTGACAGGCACTCGCAGCTCCGACGCTATTGCGAAAACGATGCCGCCTTTTGCCGTTCCGTCGAGTTTCGTCAAGACGATGCCTGTTATATTAGCCGCTTCTTTGAACTGCTGGGCTTGTATGAGGCCGTTTTGGCCGGTCGTGGCGTCGAGCACGAGCAAAGTCTCCCTTGCCGCATCCGGTAACTCCCGGTCGATTATCCTGCTTATTTTGTTGAGCTCGTTCATGAGGTTCGATTTATTGTGGAGCCGCCCCGCAGTATCGCAGATAATGACGTCCGCCCCGCGCGCTTTCGCCGCGTTGATACCGTCGTAAATGACAGACGCCGGATCCGCCCCTTCATCGCGGCGCACTATATCAGCCCCCGCGCGTTTGGCCCAAATGGACAGTTGCTCGCCTGCCGCCGCCCGGAAAGTGTCCCCCGCGCACAGCAGGACTTTCTTGCCTTCGTTCTTGTATCTCATCGCCAGTTTTCCGATGGTAGTGGTCTTCCCTACCCCGTTGACGCCGATGACAAGTATGATTGAAGGCTTCGTATCCAGCCTCAACGCCGCGTCGCCCAAGTCCAGCAGTTGCGTCAGGATGTCCGCGAGCGCGGCCTTTAGCTCCTCGCCTATCCTTATACCCTCGCGTTTTGCAGTCTCGCGAAGGTTTGCGACTATATCTGCGGAGGTGCGGGCGCCAAGGTCGGCAAAAATCAGCGTTTCCTCGAGTTCTTCGTAAAAAGCGTCGTCTGCGCCTGTAAACGCTGCAAAAATACCGCTAAGCTGGGTGGAGAAGTTTTTCCTGGTCCTTGCTAAACCTTCTTTGATTTTACTGAATAATCCCAATTGCTTTCCCTCTTTGATGTATTGTCAGTCTTTTTTGACTCTCATATGCTTATCCGCTTCATCCAGGTCGATTTTAAGGATGCTGGAAACGCCAAGTTCCTGCATTGTTATGCCATAAATGACGTCGGCCTCCTCCATCGTGCCGCGATTATGGGAAATGACTATCATCTGCGTATTGTTTGACATCCTGCGCAAATGGGCGGCAAAACGGAGGACATTGGCGTCGTCGAGAGCCGCGTCGATCTCGTCCATTACGACAAACGGAGGCGGGCGAACCGTGAGTATCGCAAAATATATCGCAATTGCAACGAACGCCTTTTCGCCGCCCGAAAGCAAAGTCAGCGTTTTTAGTGATTTTCCCGGCGGCTGAACGTTGATCTCGATACCGCAATTGAGCACGTCGTCGGGATCTTCCAGAACAAGAGAGGCCCGACCGCCGCCAAAAAGCTCTTTGAAGGTCGTCTCGAAGCTCTCGCTGATAGCGTTGAACTCCTGAGCGAAGATCTCGCGCATCTGTGCGGTCAAGTCGCCGATGATCCCCGTTATCTCATTTTTCGCTTTCTCAACGTCGTCGCGCTGGGAAGCCATGAACTGATAGCGGCTGTTAATCCGCTCAAACTCGTCGATCGCGCCGATGTTCGGGACGCCAAGCTCAGAGATTTGTTTTTTTATTGCCGTAATGCGTCTTTGCGCTTCCGCGACGCTATCGATCGGCGTCCCCGCGCTGATCGCGGCGGTCCTGCTAAGTTCGTAGGTATCCCAAAGTTTGTCCAGTATCTGCTTTTCTTCCATCTGCGCCGCGAGTTTCTTTTGTTCAAGCCGTGAACATTCGCGTTCCAGATTGAGCAACTCGTGGTTTTTACCTTGTAAGACCTTATTTAGTTCGCTTCTCTTTGCTTCAATATCCAGTTTACTGTCGTTCAGTTTTACTAAATGCTTGTTATGCGACGTTATCTCTTTCTGGATCGCGGCGGAAGCCCTTTCCTTTTCGAGTATCTCAGTTTTTATTTCTTTGTTGCGGGTCTTGAGCCCTTCGATAGATTCGATCTGACGGTCGCGGCTGCCGAACATTTCTTCGCGCAATGCGCTGAGTTCCAGGACCGCTTTGCCGAGAGCGTCATTTTCCGCTTTGAGCGATGCGTTTTGCGCCCGGAGCTCAGAAAGGGCGTCATTGACCCGGTCGCGCTCGAGTGATAATTGCTCCTGGCCGCGGACCGCTTCTTCTATCTTCTTCTTCAGCGATTCCAACTCGGTTTCGACGGCGGTTATCCGTGCCCTGACGGATTCCGTTTCGGTATTGTTGAGCTTGATCCTATTATCGAGCGATTGGAGCGCGCCTTCTTTATCCTTGATGGATTCGCCCGCGGCCTGCAGAAGCTGTAAAAGGTGCGTTTGCCCGATCTCTTGCCTCAGGACGATCTCTTCGGCTGCGCGAAGCTCGCCGCGCGCGGTGTCGAGTTCATAGGCTGCGGCATTTTTCTCCCGGATGCATTCGGCCTGTTCCCTTTGCACTTTGGCCAAATCGGCGCTACAGGCGCTTATCCTATCCGCAAGCTGCGCCAGTTCATTCGCCCGCGAAAGGACTCCCGCGCTGCTTGCCGTCGAGCCTCCGGTCATGGATCCGCCGGCGTTTATGACCTGGCCGTCAAGCGTAACTATCTTAAATCTGTTCCCGCGTAATTTCGCCAGCTTGATAGCGTTGTTCAAGTTGTCCGCGATAACCACGCGACCCAGAAGATTCGTATATATCCCGGCGTATTTCGGGTCAAACTCTACGAGGTCGAGCGCAATTCCTTCAAATCCAGGGTCGTCGCCGAGTCCCTTCTCGTTTAGCGTGTTTCCTTTAATAGCAGAAATCGGTAAAAATGTGGCCCTGCCTCCATCGCGGTATTTGAGAAGGTTTATCGCCGCCTTACCGTCTTCCTCGGTATCGACTATGATATGCTGCATGGCGCCGCCAAGCGCCGTTTCGATCGCTACGGTATATCTGTCGCCGGTTTTAAGGAGCTTTGCAACCGTGCCGTGAATATTCTTGAGCGCTCCCCTTGAGGATTCCTGCATAACGAGTTTTACCGCTTTTGAATATCCCTGATAATCCCTTTCCATCTCGGACAGCAAGTTCCGTCTGGACTCGAGCGTTTTATGTTCGAAAGTCAACCGATCGAATTTCTCGCCGACTATATCCGCTTTGTTCCCGCGGTTTTTTGCTTTGATCGCAAGGCCGCTCACGATGTTTCCGAGCGAGGTGGCTTCTTGCTTTGCTTTGTCGAGTTCCAGGGCGCTATTGTCGCTGTTTGACGATAATTCGCCGAGCGCTTCCATAGCCGTGGCAAGCTCGCGCTCGATCGAGTTTTCCATGTCATAGAGTTCCTGCGCCTGGGACGCGAGCGCCGACAGCTCCGATTTTCTGTCGCTGAGTTCTGTTTGGCGCGCATTTTCGTCTCTAAGCAGCGCTCCGAGTTCTTCGTTTCGGTTTCCCGTCGAATCGGTTATTTCTTCAAGCTCGGATAAATGCGCCGCTATCCGTTCTTCAAGCGCTTCCCGTTCGTCCGATATCTCCCGCAGCCTTGTTTCCCGCTCAAAGATTTGCGCGCTGACGCCATCCTGACGGTCGTCCTGGCTTTGCAGTTCCTGATGAAGCCTTTCTATTTGTCCTGTGTTGCTTTCCGACTGCGACTTGAGGACCGCTACGGCGCTGTCGATATCGCTCCGGTTTGACTGAGCAGTCGATACGAGCGTCCGAACGAAGTCGGCGTCGATATCGCACTGGTGCATCCTTTCAGATAGGGACTCCATTCTGCTAAAGCCCGCTTCGACTTCATGCGAGGCATTCTCCAGGGCCTCCGTCGCCGTTACGTGATCTGCGCCGGCTTTGTCCGCCCTCGCGCGCAGGGAGTCGAGTTCCCGCAGCCACACGGAGATCTCGATCCCGCGCAGCTCGTCCCTTAGCAGCAAATACTTTTTTGCGGTCTCAGCCTGTTCGCGCAGGGGTTCTATCTGTAATCCCAGCTCCGAGATAATATCATTGATCCTGACAAGGTTATCTTCCGTTTGCTGGAGTTTCCGCTCGGCTTCGTCTTTTCTGTGCCTGTAGCGGGATATTCCAGCCGCTTCCTCGAAAATATCGCGCCTGTCTTTACTCTTTGTCGAAAGTATTTCGGCTATTTTGCCCTGGCCTATGATGCTGTAACCTTCGCGGCCGAGTCCGGTGTCCATCAACAGTTCGCTCAAGTCTTTCAAGCGTACGAGAGATCGGTTTACATAATACTCGCTCTCGCCGGAACGGTAGTATCTTCTGGTCAGCATGATTTCAGAACTTTCGAGTCCCAGTTTGCCGTCGGGGTTATCAAGAATCAGCGAAACTTCCGCGAAACCCAGTTGCGAGCGCCTCTGCGTCCCTCCGAATATAACGTCTTCCATCTTTCCGCTGCGCAGCGTTTTTGTAGACTGCTCACCCATGACCCATAAAACCGCGTCAGCTATGTTGGACTTCCCGCTGCCGTTGGGGCCGACTATACCGGTGATCGGTTTTTCAAAAGTGATGCGCGTCTTTTCAGGAAACGACTTAAAGCCTTGTATCTCAAGGGACCTCAAATACAGAACGAACACCATCTTTCTTCTTGGGAATAATCAATGCGTACCAAATGAAATTATACTATTTTTTCGGTGCTATTTCAATCTTTATTTCGCCGGATAAAAAAAGTCCGATTACTTTTATGGAATGCAAAGAAAACTTCTTTTTAAGCGCTTCGATATTTCTGCGGTGCTGTCCGATCATCATCGATACGTGCCCCCGTGTTACCGCCAGGGTTATATCGCTTCCGGGCGCTGCGTTTTCCAGCAGTTTTGCGGCTTTGTTGTAGTAGACTTTCGAGTAAACAAGCTCGCCCAGGGCGGGATGATAGGCGCCCGCTACGGCGTCGCCTGCGCTCAGCGTCGGAGATGGATTGAGTCCAAGCCTTATCACAGGGATACCGGCGGAGTTGAAGACCTCCAGAAGCTGCGCGCAAAGTTCGACGGCCTGTTCGACCGTGTGTTCGGCGTAGTCGCCTCGCCTCCACATATCATGCAGCAGCGTCCCGCGTACGACGACAGTTGGGTAGATCCTCACGCCATTGGGTCTCATTTCTACAAAACGCGCAGCAGTATACAGCGATTTCTCACGCGAGTCGCCGGGGAGTCCCGTCATCATCTGCAATATCAGGGCCAGCCCCGAATCGGTTATCAGCTTTGCCGCCCTCGCGGCGTCGGACGCTGTATGGCCGCGCTGCGACAGCGACAACACATCATCGCACATCGACTGCGCCCCCAGTTCTACGGTAGCGACGCCGAAGTTCTTCAGCCTCGCGATCGTCTGTACATCGATGCAGTCCGGCCTGGTAGATAACCTGATAGAATTGAGCGGGTTTAGCCTCAGAAATGGCTGCGCGGCAGTAAGCAACTCATTTTGTTTTTCAACGGGGATCGCAGTAAAGCTCCCGCCGTAGAATGCAAGCTCCGCCGCTGCGTTATCCGGCTTAAAATTATCTATTTTCAACATCCCGTCTTCCAGCACGGGTGCGATAGCGCCGGTTATTCTCCGTTGGTCGCAGAAAACACATTCATGTTCGCATCCGGCATGTGGGATAAACACCGGGATTATACGCCTCTTGGGAGTCATGGCGAGAGTTCCTCCAATGCGGATTTCGCAGCGTTCTGTTCCGCCTCTTTTTTGCTTTTACCTTCTCCGTATCCTATGACATTGCCGTTAAGATGCACTTCGACGACGAACACTTTTTGGTGGTCGGGCCCGCTCTCGCCGACAATATGATAACTCAGCGTCATACTGGGTTTCTCTTGAACCAGTTCCTGAAGGGCCGTTTTATGATCTGTATTCTCGGTTGCAAACCGATCCATCCCCGGCGCCAGATGCATCTTGATCAGTTTTGCGACAGGCCTGAAGCCGCCGTCGAGATACATCGCGGCGAGCAGCGCTTCGACCGCGTCGGCAAGTATTGAAGGACGTTCGCGCCCTCCCCCCTTCCCTTCGCCCCTGCCAAGCAAGAGATAGTCGCCCAAGCCAAACTTGACGGCGAGCGCCGCGAGGCTCTTTTCACATACAAGCTCCGCCCTGAGCCTGGTCATCTGCCCTTCAGGCATGTTCGGTTTATTGTTGTATATAAGCGCGGCCACGGTCATTCCAAGGACGGAATCACCGAGGAACTCCAGCCTTTCGTTACTTAAAACGCCGCTTTTCTTGTTTTCATTCGCGTGGGAACTGTGAGTCATTGCGACTTTCAGCAGATCGCGGTTTTTAAAACTGTACCCGATCTTGTTCTGCAGCTCCGCCAATTGATTGTCGTTCATGAATAACCATTCCTTAAAATTATGAAACAAGCTCCGGGTGTTCCCCGACGCTTATAATGAAGGCGGGCCGCGACCCGCCTTAAACTTTTCGTTTTTCGACGATCCTCAGAGTCTGAAACACTGCGGACTGAGCGTTTTATTACTGGTGGCCGGTGGCTGCGCCGCAAAGAGACGGTAGCTTCACGCCGTTATCCGTCCTGTTCCGTTTCACCGCTTCCTCGCAACGAACAAACTCAACACTAAACCCACGCCCCAGGCTGCCGGTAACAGTTATTGTACTCTCCACGCTCGAGCTGCGGAGTATCAATCACAATTTGCGGCGATGAAGTGGTAAACATCGCCGACTGTGATAAACCCGCCCACAGTCTCGTCGTCGACTTCCGGAACATCGAATGCTTCCTCGATCGCCATTGTCAACTCGACAGCGTCGAGCGAGTCTGCCCCTAAGTCGTCTACAAAACATGTATCCATGCCGATAGACTCGATACTGATCGAAAATTGCTCAGACACCAATGCGCACAGTTTCTCGAAAATCATGATCGCAACCATCCCTTTCGCTGTACATTTGGGAAACCTATCGCGTATCCCTATTGAGATATTAAAACTCAAACGATGTTTTGTCAACAGTTTTATACAACTTTTTATCCGGTTGTTTCCGAACCGTTCCCGTCGACCTTCATCCGGTCAATATTATCCTGTAAACGCGCCGAAATGCCAGCTTGGGCGGATTTTGAAGCCTGGTTTATCGCGTTGCGAATAGCTGCTGAATTCGAAGAACCATGCGCTTTTATCACAGGTTTTGATATTCCCAGCAGCGCCGTGCCGCCAATCGAGTCGGGGTTCATCTTGATTCTTAAACCTGCAATGCCCTTCTTTATAAGCAGCGCCGACAACTTCGATTTCCAATTTTGCATATAAATATTCTTCAGTTCCGATATAATAAGCGCGGCCATGCCTTCGAGTGACTTGAGCAGGACATTGCCCGTGAAGCCGTCGCATACCAAAACATCGCAGGCGCCCAGCATCGCTTCTTTTGCTTCAATATTGCCGACGAAATTCAGGTGGCCGTGCTGTCCCGCATTATTAAGCAACGCATATGCTTCCAGTTGGAGCGGAGTGCCTTTCGTGCTTTCTGCGCCATTGTTGAGCAGCCCCACTCGCGGGGAATTTATTTTTAATATGTCCTCTGCATAAAAAGACCCCATGAACGCGAACTGCAGCAGGTATTCCGCAGTACATTCGGAATTTGCCCCGCAGTCGATGAGAATGAACCCGCCTGAGGCGTTGGGAATTACAGGCGCCAGGGCAGCCCTCCTGATACCGCGCACGCGCTTGACCATCAGCGTCGCGCCCGAGAGCAAAGCGCCGGTGCTTCCGGCCGAAATCAGCGCGTCGCCGCGCCCGTCGCGCAGAAGCCCCAGGGCAACGGCAAGCGACGAGTCCTTTTTCACGCGCACGGCGCTCGCCGGGTCGTCCTCGCTGTCAATGATCTCAGACGCGTTGACTATTTCAACTCCGCGAGGCAGGTCCTTGAGGCCCATCCTCTCTATGGAGCGAAGAATATCTTCCCCCCTGCCTGTGAGTACAATATCAACGCCCGATTCTTTCGCCGCTTCCAGCGCGCCTTTGACGATCTCGTCGGGTGCGTTGTCCCCGCCCATCGCGTCAACTATAATCTTCATCAGTGTTCCCCTTTTTTATTTCTGAGCATATCCTCAACATTTTGAGGAGCGTATCATATCATCGACGATCGCGAGCGACCTTTGAGCGATCGCAAGGTTTTTATTTCGTTTGCCTTTGACTTTATTTCCGAGAGGCTCTATGATCCCGAAGTTGACGTTCATCGGTTGGAAATCCGTTATTGCGCCGCCGGAGGTGTAAAGGGCAAGCGCGCCGATCGCCGTCTCCTTCGGAAAATCCGCAGGGGGCAGGTTCTGCAGTTCACGCGCCGTCTCAATACCGGTGAGCAGCCCCGACGACGCTGATTCCACGTATCCCTCAACTCCGTTGATCTGCCCGGCAAAGCTTATTCGCGCGTCGCTGATAAGCCGGTTGTACCTGTCGAGCAGCTTCGGGGAGTTAAGATAAGTGTTGCGGTGCATTGCGCCGAACCGGGCATATTGCGCCGCGTGTAAAGCCGGTATCATCGAAAGTACACGCTTTTGCTCCGGATACTTTAGATGTGTCTGAAAGCCTACGAGGTTGTATAGCGTCCCTTCGGAGTTATCCTTTCGCAACTGTACGACAGCGTAAGGTTCTTTCCCGGTCGCAGGGTCCGGCAAGCCGACAGGCTTGAGCGGGCCGTAGCGCATTGTGTCCTCGCCGCGCCTTGCCATGACCTCGATGGGTATACAGCCTTCAAACACCAGCCCATCCTCGAACCCGTGGACCTCCGCTTCCTCGGCGCCCATGAGCTCGCTGCGGAACGCTTTGTACCCTTCACGGCTGAGCGGGCAGTTGATATAGTCAGCGTCTCCCTTTCCGTAACGCGAGGCAAAGTACGCAAGTTCCATGTCGACGCTTTCAAATGTCACGATCGGCGCAGCGGAGTCAAAAAAACTGAGCATTTTTATATCCGGGAGTAAAGAGGCCAGCTTTTCCGCCAGGACATCTGAGGTCAGCGGACCGGTCGCAACGATCACCCGGCCTTCCGGAATCTCCGTTTGCTCGCGCTCGGATATCGTTATATAAGGATTGCTCCTTATCTGTTCAGTCACCATCGACGCAAACCGGTTCCTGTCCACAGCCAGCGCTCCGCCTGCGGGAACGCGGGTTTCGTCGGCGCATTTGATTATCAGGCTGCCGAGCCTGCGCATTTCCTCCTTGAGAAGGCCGACGGCATTCGTCAGTTCATTGCTCCGCAGGGAGTTCGAGCACACAAGTTCGGCGAAATCGTTTGATACATGCGCGGGCGACATCTTTTGAGGCTTCATCTCGATAAGCTCGACCCGGACGCCCCTCGCTGCAAGCTGCCAGGCGGCTTCGCAGCCGGCAAGCCCTGCTCCGATGACTTTCACATTCAAGCGCCGTCACCGTCCGACTTCTTCGTTGTCGATTTGCTGCGGGAAGCCGTCTTCTTTGCCGGCGCTTTGGTTGAAGAGGTTTTTTTTGCGGGAGTCTTTGCGGGGGTTTTGGCGGAAGTCTTTTTTGCATCCGTCTTGGCGGAAGTTTTCTTTGCGTCTGTCTTGGCGGAAGCCTTTTTTACGTCCGTCTTTGCACCGGCGGCTTTCGTCGATTCATTAGGTTTGTCGGCGCTTTTATCCGTCGCGGCCTGCGCGTCTGTTTTCTTTTTGTACCCGCGCTTGTCTTCAGGCAGAAAATTCTTGCAGTTCTCGTTCGCGCAGAACGGTTTTCTGTACCCTCTGCCGGAT
>Ga0123353_10006020_pt1 | contig 16067 bp, 9 predicted proteins | sample TergutLab28metaG_3_FD_92763 | JGI IMG/M metagenome (GOLD analysis project Ga0123353, IMG submission 92763) | Labiotermes labralis P3 segment gut microbial communities from Petit-Saut dam, French Guiana - Lab288 P3 | ecosystem: Host-associated > Arthropoda: Insects > Digestive system > Gut ... | reverse complement strand
GTAGAAGTTAACGAACCGGAAATATTAACGGGGATCACGGGCTCTATGCCGTTTATATGAGCTTCTACGCAAATATGCGCAATAGTTCCAAACATCAGAAAATTAAATATTTCGTTTTTCCCATCAGTTTTTGAAAATTTTCTTAAAATGGAATCCGTTTTTTCAAAAACTTCATCCTGCGGTTTCTCCCCTGAGAATTCTTCGCTGAAAAGCAGTTTTTCGTTTGAAGGGGTGGCCTCTTCTAATTGCATTGATACAGGGCTTTTATGATTATCATATATAACAGGCGTTTTTATTATTTCCGCTTTTTCATAACAGGTTTCAACCCTGTTAAAAAATTCATTTAATCCTTTTTGATCGTTTGTAAGTCCCTGTAATTTTGGTATCTGTTTTTTAAGATATTCCTCTGAATAGACAGGTATTTCTTCAATGTTAAAAAGAGCCGAATTTGTTTTAAGGCCGTCGGGCGGAATGTGTGAAACAATTGCCGGAAGCAAAAGGCCGAAAAACGTATCATTATCCAGAATTGAATCACCTTCGATATAATTTTCGTTATCCGCAAGTTTTTCTTCCGTGTATTTTTTTACCAAAAGGGAAAAATTATCCGTTACGCCCTGAGCCTCAGCATTTTTTAGATCAAGCGAACCTGTTATGTACAACTCTTTTTCCGCCCTTGTCATTCCCACATAAAGAAGCCGCCGCAATTCCGCTGTTCTTTTCCGTTTTGTTTCTTCGCTCGCCATCTGCCAAAAGAAATTATTTCGCTTTCCGGAAATTGCGCGTAAAACTTCAGGAACCGGAGAGCTTAAAACAATTCCGGTATGGTTTGAAAAATATACCGTTTCACATCTGTCTGTCCGGCTTTTTTTACCGCAGCCGCAAAGAAAAACAACGGGAAACTCAAGCCCTTTGCTTTTATGTATTGTCATAAGGTGGACTGCGCCGGGGCGTTCAAGAGGAATATCAATTTCTGTAAGCTGTCCGCCCGAATCTCTTAACAAACTCATTGAATCTGTAAATGACGCAAGCCCTTTATTTTCCGCGTCAGCCCTTGCCGCAAGATGAAAAAGATAATCGAATAATTCACTGTATACACTCGTTTGTTTATTCCATTCCGTTTCGTATCTGTAACCTTCGCTGTACCATAATTCCCCGACCAAAGAACAGATGGTTTCTTTTTCGCATTTTCCACAAATTTTTTGATAAACTTCCCGTCCGTTATGGTATTTTTCACGATCATCTTCATCAAGCTGCTCAAGCGGCCTGTCATCAAAGGGAATAAAAGTTTCATCAAGATAAAATGAAAGGCAAATGGCAGTTCCCGGAAGAGAAAGCCCGGCGAAAGGAGAGCGAAGCATTTCCGCATAGGCAGCGCTGTCATGCGGATGAACAGCAAGGCGCAAAACGGACATTATATCATTTACAGGGCCGCCGTAAAATAAATTATTTATATCTTCGCAGGTGTAGGGAATGTCAAGGAGACGCATATGTTTTTCAAAAAGATACTGGGAAGAACGGGTGCGTAAAAGAACGGCGATATCTTTTTCATTATATTTTTGTTCATCCAGTAATTGCCTTATTTTTTCAGCCGTAAAGCGCGCTTCGTTTTCATCGGCGGAAAGTTGTTCGTCATCATCATCCTCTTCGATACCGGCTTTTTTGTTTAGTATGCAAATTGAAAAATTTCCGCTGCCCTTACTGCCCGCTTCAAGAGGAGTGTAGGACGCTTCGTAAAGCGGAAGGTCTGGAGACGGGGAAAAAATGCCGGGATAAACAGAAAGCGGCTCTTTTCCTGCCGAATCGAATTTGCTGCCGCCAAAAATAGCGTTGAATGCGCCAATCAGTTCCGGCGCAGATCTATAATTTATTTTAAGCGGAAGGTAAAAACTTTTTATTTCTTCTTTTAATTTTCTAAAAACTGAAACATCGGCGCCCCTGAAAAGATAGACAGACTGTTTTTCATCGCCGACAAAAAAAAGTTTCCCCGAACTTAAATCTTCCGCAGGGGGTATAGTTTTATTTATTATTTCCGGTTTTTCCGCAAGCAAAAAAAGCATATCCTTCTGTAATTCGTTATTATCCTGAAACTCGTCAATCATTATTGCCTTAAAAGATTTTTTTTCACTTTGTCTTATATCTTCCTGTTCAAGAAGAATTGTTCTTGACAGGCTTGCCACATCCTGAAATGTTAATATTCCCTCCGCCCGTTTTCTGTGAAGGTAGATATCCTGCAATTCCGTCAAAAGCGGCATGATCGAAATGGTAAAACCGGCCTGAAGGCATGAAATCGCCAAAGATGTAAGCGGAACTAAAAGGGTTCTTATCTGTTTAATATTTTCCTTTACGGGATTATCCGATCTTTTTCCCCTTTGTAAATTTAATCCCTTTATTTCAGATAGAAAATAAAGAAGCGTAACCAGAGAATTTTGAATTGGATGGGATTCCGCTTTTTCAATACATGAGCTTTCCGGTATATCAAATAGGCTGTTAAAATATTCCCGCAAAGCCGAATGTTCAATCGTTTCTATTTTGTCTTTTTTATATTTTTCCATTAAAGGAACAAGAGCCGGAAGAAGAGTATTGTTTTCAAAAATATGATTTTCCATTTCATTAAGTATAGTTTTAAGTTCATCGCAGTGTTTTTTCCATTCAACACAAAGTAAATCAAATTGATTTTTTATATCAGAAAAAAAACATATAGGTTTGTCAATTCTGCAGTAACTGAACAGTATATCCGCAAAAATGTTATGCACAATGTCGTTGGGGCGGCTGCCGGAATACAGCTTTTCCATTGCCGGATGATGACGGTGTGAAATCATAAACGGATATGATATTTCAAGAGCCAATTGGCGGCAGCGTTCCTGATCGATTTGAAAGTCCGCTCTTATGCCGTAACGGGGAGCGCACTGTTTAACAATCGATGATGAATAAGAATCAAGTGTCTGTATTCTTGCGTGAATAAAATCATCAATGGCCAGACGGGCTCTTTCGGCTTTTATGCCGCTTTCCTGTGCCGCGATTTCAGAAAGAAGCGAATATATCCGCCTGAACATTTGGGCGGCGGCTTTTTTTGTAAATGTAAGCGTTAATATTTCATCCGCTTTATAACCCTTTTCCGTAATAAGCCACGCGAATCTGTTTGCAAGCACCAAAGTTTTCCCCGAGCCGGCGCCGGCGGCAACGACAGCGTTTTCTGTACAAAAGGCGGCTTTTTTCTGTTCGCTGTTAAGTTCCGGACGGATTGTTTTATTTTCCATTAATGTTTCTCCGGAGGTGAAGTTTGTGCCATTGCCGCCGTTTCTCGGTTAATAATGTATGCTGTTCTGCATATTCGATTATAGCCGCACTCTAAACAGTTATTACTTTTTGTTTCAAAGACGGAAAAATTTCCCGTTGAGACTTCCTGTGAAAATTTAACGGTTTTTTTGTTAAATTCTTCGAATATGCCGTTATACAATTCACTTTCACGGAATATTCTGTCTTCTTCTTTTTTGGGTAGTTCCTTTTCGTTGTGTATATCCTGAATTACCCCAAATAGAACTTCCGCCTTTGATTCCAGAATACTGTAAAAAAGGGCAGTGTCTATTTTTATTTTTTCATTTTCTTCAGCAAGGGTTATATACATGGGAAGTTGAAAATTGGAAAGCCCTTTTTCTCCTTCTCCTGTGCAGTCCTGGCGTTCTGGCAGCCATTTTAACTTAAAATCAATTATTATATAATTATTTTTTTCATCTTTCAGAATACAGTCTGTTATTCCATTCAAAATAAAAGAATCCCGCTCTATCTGATATGAAATTTCAGTTCCTATAACACGGCATCCGGCAAAAAATGAAAGAAACTGAACAAGAGATTTTTCAAGATGATACCGGAAATCTTTCTTTCCCGCATACAGTAAACGCTCTGTAAGAGCGCTCATTTGAAATCTGCTGGACGATTGCAACATGGGAAAATTATCAAAAACTTTATCAACACAACGTTCCAGAAGTTTCCGGTAAGGTTCAGGAAGAACAAGCCCTTTAGATGAATTATCTGAAGTTAATAAATATTCTTTATTTTCTTTTAACTCCTTAAAAAAGAGATTGAGTATATCGTGATAAACTGTGCCCGCTATATTTTCCGCCATCAGGCTTGTTTCGATCTGTACATTTTCCAAAGCGAAAACCCGTTCAAAAAGCCATTTTAATGAACATTGAAAATATGGCTGTAATGACGAAGCGGAAACGCTGTATTTGCCGTTTTTCGCGTATATTGAACTGATTAATTCCCGAACCTTTTTTCCTGTATTCCATTTTTTGCTTGAAACGGCATTTTTTCCGCGGCGTTTTTTCCATTCTGTAAATCCGTTTATCTGATTTTCATGGAGTTTTTCCAAACCTGAATTTTCCGCAGAGGAACAAAAATCTTTTTCCAGAGAAAAATAATCCGGCGAGAATTTTTCATCCTGCTCTGACGCATAACGTTCCATTGGTTCGCCGGTAGAGCCGGTTTTTGAATGCGGTATTGAAAAGCCGGAAAAAGTCTTTTCGCTGCAAAAAAAGGCCGCGTTTTTTACTGAAGTGAATTTATGAAGTTCTATAAACGCAGCCGATACATCCTCGTCAAAAACCTTGAGTTCTTCGCGTTTTTTCTTCGGAAGAAAAGCAAGCCGTGAATAAACCAAAGAGATGTTTTCTTGCCCCGCTCCCAGTATTACATGGCAGTCAAACGGCGCTGCCGCCGCGGTCTTGTATGGAAGAATGGCCACTCCGTCTGTTTCTTGCCGCGCAAGATAGGGCACTTCAGTTAAATGTTCCGTAAAAAATAAAAACGGATCCGTTGCGGGAACATTGGGGAAGTCTTTTTCAAGTTCAACAAGGGCTGTTAATTCACTGATACACCGTGAAAGCACAAGATCCGAATCATGCGAACATTTTTCCATGTCAAAAAAAAGTCCTCGAAAATTAAAATAGTTCCTGCGTATTTCTGAAAAAGATACGGCTGAACGCAGGGATTGTAACCGATCTTTGAGACGTTCAAAAAAAATTCTTGTTTCAGTATCTATTCCGCCCAGGGGTTTTGTAAAAGCGTCTTCCCATACATTTATGTTTTGTTCTTTACCGTTAATTTTTTCAGTCCATGAATAAAGACAGTTATTCTTTATTCCAAAAGTTATGAGGTTATTTATCTGTTCAGTATCTTTCCACGGTAGATTCCTGTTCATAATAAGCGAGACGAGCGAAGAAAACGAATAATTTTGCGATACGCAGTCAACTACTGAGCGGAAAAATTGTCCTGCCATGTAATTGGCAAGGGGTTTGCTTATTCGTTTCGCAAAGGGAATGTTTCTGTTTGTAAATTCCCGAATTACATAAGGTTCGTAATTTTCTGAATCGGGAATACAAACCGCGATTGATGTCCAATTAATGCCTTTTTTTTCATGCAGGGCGCGTATATAAAGGGCTGCTTCCGTTATTTCCCTGCGGGAATTGGTATAAAAAAAAGTGCTATTTTCCATTTTGTCCGTGCCGGAAGCGCTGATTGTTTTTACATGATTGCTTGCGGCAAGCAATTCCCTGTATTCGCTGTAATCCGAAAGCGCTTCAGGAAAAAAGATAAACACTTCTTTTCCCTCATCGTTAAAGGGCGGTGTTTCCCATGCAGGTTCAAAAAGTTTATATTCTTCAAGAAATTGCGCATAACGTTTGGCCAATGTGTATAAATCCCTGTCATCGCCTTTTAATCTTAAAATTGCTTTTTCAAGAAGAGAGCCTTCAACTGTTTCTGGTTTGTCAGCCAGTATACAGTTTATCGTTAAACCCGATGTTTTTTGAAACCAAACACCAAGCTGAGGCAAAACCTGAGTGAGCCAGGGCGCAAACTGTCCGGCCTGAGCTGCCCATTGTTCCCTGATTAGTGATGTAAAAATAGGAGTCTTTCCCTGTTCTACAGCATCCGCGTTTTCCCTGATAAGGCGGCAGCAAAATATTTTACGCAGAGCGGAGGGAATGCTTTTTTTATTTTGGACTCTAGACCTGATTGAATTCCGCTTAAAAACATCCCATGCGATAAATTTGTTCATCGCTGCGGTGCCGCCTTTAATCCGCAGCAAATGATCCGCCCAGCGTGAAGCCGCTACATCTGTCGGGAATATAAAACAGGAATTGGGTTTGTCTATGTTTTCCAGAAGAATGGTTTCAACGGATTTCATGGTATCACCTTTTCCCCAATATCCTCTCTCTGTAAGCGTCGCCAATCCGCCCAAGGCTTTTAGCGGCTGTTTCTGCGGGTAAAGCCTGTTTTTTCAAATCGATGGTAAACTGGTTCATTGAAAAATGGCGGAAGAAAAAAAGCTGCTTATACATTTGTTTTTTTTCCGCATATAGTTCTTTCAATTTTTCCGTGTAAATTTCAAAGATACCGCCTTTGCGCATTTCTGAATAACCTGTTATCCAGACAGGGCAGCCAAGAGCTTCGTGAAATTCCAGAAGAAGTTCAGCCATTACTTTTTGCGAGTTTTCAAGAGCGGCAATAATTGAACGGCTGCCCGTTTCCATACGGCATAATTCCCGTAACTCTACAGTGCGCGGAGAGTGAATTGGAGTTTTATTCAAAATAATTACATTTTTTAGGAAGTCGATTCCAAGTACCGGATTATTGTGAAAGAATTTTTGCGCGATTTTTCCCGACGGCCCAATAAGGTAACGCCCGTTTTCCTGTTCACGGCGGCCCGGGTTATCTGCAACCAGTATCAGTTTAATTTCATCGTTTATTGTTATATCATCAAGCGCATTATTGTATACAACCGGAGTTTTTACGATATATGATGAATTTTTTCCGTCCGAACGGTTATCTGCAAATTTCTGCTGAATGTTTTTTAATTCCGGTACAGACAGGGCAAGTTCGTCTGTTATTTGCCGGAAACGCTCTTTTACTGTTAAAAATTTTTTCCAGACGTTATGATTCAAAATATTTTAACCGCGCGAACCGATTTCCAGAATCAATTCTACTTCGCCCCTGCCCATGTTCATGGCATTTGCGATTTCTTCAATTGTCCAGCCCTGATCCTTTAACCTTAAAACATTGTCGCGATCCTGCGGAGGCGGTGCGCCTTTGCTTGTTACCGCCGCTTTACCGCTTTCACGTTCAAACAGGCCCTTGGCAAGTTTTAAGTGAGTTCTTGCATCCTTGTCCAAAGCTTTTAGTTCAGTTTCAGTACGGGCAAGCCACTCACGGGCAACATTCATGTCGGCAATACGTTTTTCAAGCTGAACAAGAGATTCGTCCAAAACGGTTATTTTTTCAACAGCGTCTGTAGCTTTTACATTTTCGACAGCAAGGGCTTCTATCGAAGATCGCATATTATCAAATTGATCCGAAAGCACGTTGATAATATTTTCTGCGTTCTTGATTGCGGTTTCCGTTTTTTGCAGCATCTTAAAGTTGCGATCGATACTCTCGTTTGTTTCTTCAAGAACTTCATTTTTGCGTTCAATACGCTGGTACTTTTCTTCGGTTTCCTTAAGAGAATCTTCGAGTTTTCGTATCTGTACCTGTACAGACTGAAGAATATCATCCGATGTTGAAACCTGATTAAGTTTTGCCTCTACAGACTGGGAAGTTTTTATGAAACGTTCAAAATCTTTTTCCATAACTTCTATCCGGTGTCTTTCCGAAAGGAAGCTGGTCATTTTTCTGTTTACTTCGTCTTCAAGCCGTTTGATATGCGTAAACTGATTTTCAAGCTGGGTTATTTCATTTTTCCTCTGATCCAGACGATCAAGGTCGGCATTGATTTCTTCTATGCGGCTTTCAAGATCCTGCTTGAGTTCGCCCGTTTGTTCAAATATTTTTTTCTGAACACCGAGTTCTTTGCGAATATCTTCCAGATTTTTGCGGAATGATGAAACCCGCTCGTCATTTTCAGCGGCAGTTTCCCTGCTGTGTCTTCGCAGTTCTTCCAGAGAATTGTCCATTTCACGCATTCTTGCATTGTACGAACTTTGCCATTCATCATAGGTTTGACGTGTATTAACGGCTTTTTCATCCAGAGAGGCATAGGCGTTTTGTGAACTTGCTGAAATTTCTTCTATCTCTTTTTCCAGTTCACGCTGTTTAAGCCGCAGGGTTTCCTGCATGGAAAGATGGTGCTGGCCTACCTGTGTTTTAACTTCGTTATGCGCCGTTACGCGAATTTCTGTGAGATCCTGCTTGATTTGTTCGGCAAATGACAGGCGGGTTTCATCGAAGTTGTTCATTTCTTCCCTTATGCCCTTTTCAAATGCAGAAGCTTCCTGTTTGAGCCTTTCCAAATCCAAAGTAAGCCGTTCACCGAGAACAGCGATATTTTTCCGTTGATCAGCTGTTAAACGTTCTTCAGCCTGCTGCCAATCATGGTTGATTTTACCCGTGCTGTTTTCAAGCCGTTCCTGCAAACCTGCCTGCCAATCGGCAATCTGCCGTCCGGCTTCACTGGCGCGTTTTCCAAGTTCTGCGGTAAAGTCTTTTTCAAAGTTTGCAAGATTTTCCGATACATTATTAATGGCCTGCTGTTTAATTACGTTAAGTTCCTTATTTATTTCTTCAAGTTCTTTTTTGAACACTTGAGCCTGCGCGTTAAATGCAGCGGAGGCAGTTTCCATTGAAGCGCCCGCTTCTTTTTCAAAGCCGGAAAAGTCGCTTTTAACTCTTGATACCGCTTCCTGCATTGATACCCTAAGTTCTTTTTCAAGCCGTCCTGCGTCATCGGCAAGACTGTTAAGCTGTTTTACTGCCTCTATCTGAATTTTGCTGTAGTCATCCAGCCGTTTTTCGTTTGCCGTAATGATATTTTGTTCGGTATCCCTGCACAGTGTTTTCCATGATTCCATTTGTTTTTCAAGAGCCGTATTAATTTCATTCTGCTGGCTTACAATCATGGAGTTCGCTTTTCCCTTTAGTTCGCCTAATACTGTGCCGAATTCTTCCTGCTGCTGTTTAATCATACTTTTTGACTGCGCCTGCAATTCCGAATGAGAAGTATTGAGTTTTGAAAGCAGGGTTTCTGTTTCCTGCTGCTGCGATTTAATGGCAGCCCCGGATTTTTCTTTTAACTCGCTGATTGTTAAGCTGATTTCTTTTTGGTGTGATTTAACAACCGTTTCCAAATCATCATGCTGCTGTTTGATCGCAGTTATTGATTTTACCCGCAATTCCTGCAAGGATTGGTTCAATTCATTTTTTGTAGTAATAATGGAAGTATCCAATTCTTTGCGCTGCTTTTCTGTCTGCTTTTTGAACTCAATAAAATTTTGTTTCCATTCATTCTGCTGTTGAACTAACGCTGAATTAATCGTATCCCGTTCTTTGAAAAGCGCTGTATTTATTTCTTCCTGCTGCCGTGAAAGCGAGGTAATTATTTCTTCTTTTTGTTTTTTTGCCATACTGTCCAGTTCCGCGGATCCTTTAACCCATTCCTGATGAAAAGTTTTCTGTTTTGAACCAATATCATGGAATTCCGTACTCCATTTATCGTGCATGGCTTTTATTTTTTCGTTAACCGTTCCCTGTTCTGTTTTTAATGTTTCCTGAACAGATTTAATTTTTTCTTCAAAAAAAGTTTTTATCTGATTAACCCGTTCAAGAGCCTGTTCGCGTAATTTCACAAGAGCCGCGTCTTCCATTTTGTCCGCGCGTTTTCCGGCATTTTCAACAGTTTCCTTGAGTGTTTTTTTAACAAGTTCCAAATCACGGGCAAGAAGCGCTTCACGTTCACGTTCTGTTTTAATTACCGCATCCCTGTGTTCTCCAATCTTGCGTTCAATAACCTGCGCTGTGGCTTCAAAATCAGAAACTATTGATTTTGCCGATGAAACTACTTCAAGGGCAGTCTGTTCCAGATTTTCTGCGTTTTTTCTTTCCATGCGGGTTTCGATTTCTTGAAGATTCTTCTGCGCGGCATTCAACGCTTTTTCTACCTGTTCAAATTTTTCTTTGGCTTCGTTTACCCGTTTGCCTGTGTTTTCAACAAACGCAGATTCATCCCTGATCCGGTTAAGGTTTTCCTGAACTCTGTCGGTCATTCCGAAAAGTTCTTCAAGGGATGATTCAAAAGCGTTTATATGTTCATCTATCCGTGCTATGGATTCTGATTTTTTTGCAAGCTCTTCCGCGGTAAGCTTCTGGATATTTTCCATTAACTTTAACGCGGCTTTTTTTTCCACATCAAGGTCAATGCCAAAATTTTTCACCGCCATGCTTTTTTCTTCAGCGTAAACGGCAATTTCTTCCTTGCATTTTTCTGCGTATTTTTTTACCCTTTCCAGAGGACGGCTGTTTTTATCCGCCAGCCTGTAAAGGATTAGAGTCAGTGCGACAATACAGAGAGTTATTATATTTCCGATAGTGAAAATCATTAGTATTAATCTCCCTCCCTGAATAATACCTAATGCTATTAATTTATCATATAATCGTGCAGTTGGCGATAGTTACTGAAGGAAAAATCCGGCTTGGGGTTTTTAAGTCCGTTTCCGGGGAACAAAGCGTTTTTTATCCACGCTGTTTTCATGCCTGCCCTGTTCGCGCCTACTACATCATAGGGACGGCTGTTTCCTACATAAAGGATTTCTTGACATGGCAAATCCATTGCGGCGGCAAGTTTTGTAAATGACAGCGGATGGGGTTTGAGTGTGCCGTAGTCTTCGGAACAAAGTACAGCGTCCCAGATGTCTTTCAAACCCAAATATTCCAGTTTTACCCCGGGTGGAAAGTCCGAAAGAAGCCCTATTTTGTAACCTGCCTTTTTAAGCGCGGTAATAGTTTGGATTGTTTTATCAAATAGTTTAACTTTCTTGAAAATGGGTTCCCAGCCCTTGTAAATCAATGAATTGATTTTTTCCTGCAAAGGCTCTGGCGAAACATTTAATATTTTTGCGGTAAGATTCGCCTGATATTCATAAAAACTGCCTATGGGCGCGGGTTTATTTTCCTGTTCTCTGCGGATTATTTTTCTTGCTTTCCCGAATGCCGCAGTAAGGCGCCAATTCTTCAATATAAAGGGAATGAGTTTAATATTAAATCTGTAATTGGGGTATAGTGTCCCGTCAAGGTCGAATGCTACACCTTTAATGCCGTCCCGCATAACATTAGTATAGCGGATTAAATAATTTTGTTCGAGTGCCTTAGGTGTATTTATGGGGAAAATGCAGACGGAATGGGGATTTCCACTAAATTTACAAAATGTCCCGGATAACGGTTGCGGAATGAGGCAAATGAGTTTTCCGCGGCGCTTTCAAAAACCACGATACGGAAAGTTCCGAATTCGTCAAAATAGGGGATAAGCGCGGCTACATGGAAATATTGACGAAAACGGGGAGAACCCCGCAGATTGTCAGGCGTTACAGGCGCCCCGATTTCGGTATTTACAGCGGCCAAAAAGAAGGAAAATGGTTTATCAATGGCAAGGGTGTAGAGCAGAGGATGCAGCCCTTCAATGCCGTATCCTGCTTCGTTCAGAAAACCCGGGTAGGAATGTGTGACAAAAGTCCTGTTTTCACTCACCATTACCTGTGAAAAGTTGTCTTTGCGTACTTCAAACTCGACCAAAGCCCGGTGAGAGGCCGAACGCAATGTTCCGTTAGCTTCGGCTGCCAGATTTCTTATCCAGTCCAGCCCAAAATAGGGATCCCGCCTTCGTTCCCAATTGGCCGTAAAGGAAGAACCCCGATCCCCGAACGGCGCTTTTAACGGAGTAATGGGAAGCCTTGTCCCTGTAACAGGACGGAGAATGCCGTCTATCAGCCATTTTACAAAACCGGAACAGTTAACTCCGGCGGAAGCCGGCGGCTGCGCCTGAAGGGTCTCAATAAAGACAAAATTTCCATTTTCGTCAATAGCGCCGTCATCTGCAAAGCGCAATTCTCCAATCGACCCGCGAACTTGCGAGACAAACCGGCGGTGGTTTGCGTAAAATTGAGGTTCAGGGTTAAAATACTGGAGAGGAACTCTGTCCCCCGCAAGCCTCAGAATATCGTTTAACTGCATTGTATAGAGGCGTTCAAATGGAACGGCAATAGGCAGGGATCGAACCAAAAACCCTCCGTAAAGCACTACATCCATACGGCTTTTTTCAGAATCGAAAGGACGGAACTGGATATAGGTAAATTGATCGCTGCGAAGAAATATCCTGATAAGAGTACCCGCGCCTGTATCTTTACGGCGTGTCAGCATCCATGATCCTTGAGCCCAGCCCGGAAATTGGCCTGTTCCCCTGCGTTCAACGGCAGGACTTGTATCAGTAGCGACACGGCCTCTGATCAATTCCCGTGAAAGAATCACCATGAATTCATCCCTGCCTTCTACCGAGCGGACTTCCACCCGTTCTCCGCTTTGCAGAGTTTCTATTACAGGCTGCCGGGCAAGCACCCTGTTCGGCGTTTCATTGAACCACGAATCCCTCAATCTGATTCTTAAAAGAGAATCATCGGATATTTGGGAAACAGGAAGATCAAGGCTGTAAATAAATGAAATATTTATGAATATGAGTAAAAAAAGGAAAAATTTAGACATATTACTTTTATTATCGGCTTTTTTCTGTTACACTTAGTATGATAAATTTCCACGAACTTATGTTATGGTACTTTTTTTGTTCGTGGCGGATATACTGGGGGAATAAATGAAATTGTACAGCCGAGGTCAGGTTTTATTTTTCTCATTACTGAGCAGCCTTATTGTTCTGCTTTTTGCCTTTGGTCTTGGCGCTTTTAAGCCGCTTACACCGGCAAAAATTGAGCCTGTGAATACAATAATACATGAAGCTGAATTTACGCTTTTACAGTCTGAACATATAGCTTTGAATACCCAGGATCTTGTTCAATTTTCGGAAAGCGAGCGGGAAAATATTGCCATATATGAGAGGCTTAATTCTGCGGTTGTAAATATCACAACAGAGACGATGGCAATTAACTGGTTTCTGGAACCTGTTCCGCAGGAAGGCAGTTCCGGCTCAGGTTCAATCATTGATACCCGCGGGTTTGTTTTAACCAACAACCATGTAATAAATAACGCGCACAGGGTTTTTGTCAATCTTGCTGACGGCAGCCAGTTTGAAGGTACTATTGTCGGCGTTGATCCTGAAAATGATTTGGCGGTTTTGAAATTTGATCCTCCCCGTGGAATGGAATTGACAACCATTCCCTACGGCGATTCTGCAAATTTAAGGGTTGGACAGAAGGTTCTCGCGATTGGCAATCCTTTCGCCCTTGAACGTACATTAACGGTCGGGATTGTTTCAGGCCTTGGCCGTCCAATTCAAACATCAAGAAATCGAATAATACGCGATATGATACAGACAGACGCTTCGATTAACCCGGGCAATTCAGGCGGCCCGCTGCTTGATACTCAGGGCAGGATGATAGGAATCAACACGATGATCTATTCGCCGTCCGGCGGTTCTGTCGGTATTGGTTTTGCGGTTCCTGTAAATACCGCCAAACGTGTTGTAAATGAAATCATGCAGCATGGAAGGGTTCGCCGCGGCTGGCTGGACGCAACCGTTGTCCAGATTTTTCCAAGCCTTGTGCGTCACGCGAGATTGCCTGTGAATTCCGGCCTTTTGGTTTCCCGTACCCGCAGGAACGGTCTTGCGGAAGCAGCGGGTTTAAGGCAGGGGACAGAGCCTGTGCAGTACGGCAGGAGTGTTATCTATCTTGGCGGGGATATAATTACTTCCGTAAACGGCATGAAAACGGATACTCTTGCAGACCTATATGCGTCACTTGAAGCCTCAAGGCCCGGAGATGTTGTTACCATCGAAATTATCCGCGGCGGCAGGGCAAGTACAATGCAGGTTACCTTGGCCGACCGGGAAGAAGTGATGAGATAACTTGCATAGCGCAGAGCTTCATTTAAGAGAAATTTAACCACAGAGAGCACAGAGTTTCACAGAGAAAGGTGGAAGAATTTTACCACTAACCACACCAACCATCACGAACCCGTACTACGTTATCTTACTTTTAATCCTTCAAAAATCTCTGAAATATCAGGGATTTCTTAGGTTAAAGAAAAAATATCGAAGTAAAAGTTCGTTTGGTTCGTGGTCAGAAAATTCCGAAAAGTTCGTGGCAAATTAATGAAAATTTAATTCGCTATACTTACCCATTCCCTTGGGACAAAGTTATCGGACAGTTCCATTTTCATTGTGTCGCCGGATTGCACAATTACATATAACCCCGCTTTAAGAGCCTCGTCTTTGACATTCTGGGGAAATATCGCGCCTGCCATACCTCCAAACAGTTTACGCCTGTCGTTCCTTTTATCCCAGTATTCTCTTAGTATTCCAAGGCGTTTAACATGATCATTAACATCATCAAGGCCTGGTTTGACCTTCACTTCTATCGCGACAATATTTTCGCCGTTCTCCAATATTAAATCTACCTGAGCTTTAATTTTTCCGTTTTCATCAATGATTTTTCTTCCGCCGGGTAAAATACTGTCGAATTTGAATCCCATCTCATTGAATCGTCTGGTAATTCCCGGGGCGACAAGGTGTTCGGCTATTTCTCCGAACCGGTTGTGCAAATCACCAAAGCGTTTGTTGTTTTCTCTGATGAATTTCCTCAGTTCCCTGGCAGTTTTTTTCTGCTCCCGGTCTGTCTCCATTAGTGAAGCCCAGACCGCCTCAAATGTGACGCCGCGCGGGTAGTCTGGAAGTGTTGTTGTTTCCATAACTGTTTCCTTCTAAAAATATAACAGACATATAAAAAAAAGTCTGTAAACTATATATGGGTTGGAGATGTTGTATTGCTTTACCGAAAATGAAAAAAAGTTAAATTTTTCAAATTACTTTAACGACATACTTTCTCCCAGTTCCTCTTTCTTTTCCATTGCCCTTTCCTATTTATCATGCTATATCTAATATATGACCATTACACAAACCGTGGAAATTCCTGCTAATCACAGGCTGACTATTAATGTGCCTCGTGAAGTACCTGCGGGACCTGTTATTCTTACTTTTACTCCTACAGAGACAAAACCTATTAAAGAGCGGGGATTCGGCTGCGCTAAAGGGCAATTTAAAATGGCTGATGACTTTGATGACCCTCTTGAAGATTTTAAGGATTATATGTAAATGTCCGGCTATCTGCTTGATACTCATACTGCCATCTGGTTTTATAACGGTAATGACGCGTTGTCAAAAACTGCATATCAAATTATTAGAGATCTATCTAACTCTGTATATATTAGCATTGCCTCAGTATGGGAACTTTCTATAAAAATAGGTCTTGGGAAGCTGGATTTTAACGGCAAAGCAGAAGGTTTTGTTCGCCTTGCGAAAGATAATGAAATTACTATTCTCCCGATCAAAACAGAGTACCTTACTGTCCTTGAGTCATTACCATTGATTCATCGGGATCCCTTCGACCGCCTTCTTGTCGCCACTGCTCTTGCCGAACAGATGACACTCATTACTGTCGATAAAAATATTATGCAGTATGAAGTTTCTAAAATCTGGTAAATTTATAATATAGAATTGTTAGGAATGACAACACAGGCGAGGCAGCCAGCGTGCATGGCGCAGAGCTTCATTTAAGAGAAATTTAACCACAGAGAACTGCAACTAAAGTTGCTAGAGTTTCACAGAGAAAAGGTGGAAGAATTTTACCACGAACCATCACGAACGCCACGAACTTGTGATGCGATATTTTTTCTTTAACTTAAGAAATCTTTGATATTCCAGAGATTTTAGGAAGTAAAATTAAGATAGCGTAGCACAGGTTCGTATCGTTCGCGTGGTTCGTGGTGAAAATAAATAATATTTTCATTTTCGGTAAAGCGCCAGACACGCTCGCACCCATATAAGGTATAACTTTCTTTTTTGAGGGTTACATCTTTATTTTTGCGGGGTACTTATGGACTCAAATGTTAACAGGAGGCACAAAAATAGCGTGTTTTCCACTCTCTTTTCCACACCGGAAATACTCAGGGAAGTTTACTCAGCTATCGAGGGAGTGGATATTCCCCAGGACGCTATCATTGAAATTAACACATTGTCAGATGTTCTCTACATGCGGCAGATCAATGACTTGTCATTCACAATCGATGATCGAATTGTT
>Ga0123353_10006019_pt1 | contig 16068 bp, 24 predicted proteins | sample TergutLab28metaG_3_FD_92763 | JGI IMG/M metagenome (GOLD analysis project Ga0123353, IMG submission 92763) | Labiotermes labralis P3 segment gut microbial communities from Petit-Saut dam, French Guiana - Lab288 P3 | ecosystem: Host-associated > Arthropoda: Insects > Digestive system > Gut ... | reverse complement strand
GTGACACCGACGAAGATGATACCGACGAAGATGACACCGACCACTTCCAAGACTCCGAGGAAGAGAACACCAGGTCGGCCGAGTACGATCCGCGAGCGGAACAGGCTCGCCGTATAGCTAAGGCCAACGCCGGGATGGATAAGTCCCTCCAGGCGGCAGCCAAACGGTCAGAGAAGCGGACGTCGACCAAGACGGAACCGCCAGCCAGACAAAAGCCAGCTTCGACTAAGAAGTCTGCGTCGAGCAAGGCAACCCCAGCCAAGAAACCGGCTTCTAATAAGTCCGCTCCCGCCAAGGCTGAACCGGCCAAGAAACCGGCTAGCAAGGCACAGGCCAAAAAGCCCGGAGGAACATCGGTGAAGAAGCCAACGGGTAAACGGAGATAGCTTTCCGGGGGGATTGCTGTAAACAGGGGCCGGTGGTGTTGAGCCCCGGCCCCTGTTCTATTTGGAGATAACATGAAAAAACGAGATAAAGTCCAAAGACAATCGAGACCTCGCTCAGAGACACCGCAGTCACCGCAGTCACAGCAATCCCAGAGAGCGATACGCGAGAGAAAGCCCGCTCCTGACGACGTGACGGTCAAGGAGACGATCATCGATACGACTCGCAAGGTTGTCACCTACGGCGGCGTCGATCGCGGCAAGCTAACGAAGAAGCAGAAGGCGGACGCGGAAGCGTGGTCGGGGACAACGCGAGAACGCAAGCTTGACGCGATGATGCAGGCGATCAAGGATGAGTCGATACGGGAGTTCGGCGGCGATTCCATAAAAGCTTACAGCGAACTTGAGGGTATGCACATCGGTCTTGCAATGCCGAGCATTGCTTTTGAGCATCTGCTCGACAACGACGTGTGGCCGTTGAGTACCGTCGCGGTTATCTGTGGACCACACAGCACGCTAAAAAGTAGTCTAGCTTTTGGCGTTCAGCGGTGGTTCGTCAGGGCAGGCGGCCGTGCTGTCCATCTGGAAAACGAATCAAAATTTTCAAACGAGTTGTATACGTCGTTAGTCGGTGGCGGCAGTCGTAAGAGTAAGCTTCCCACTGTTGTCCATAGTTGTAGCAGTGTCGATGATTGGCAAGCACGAATGACGACGTCAATCGCTTCCTTCAAAGAGCTTATGCTCGGTACGAAGGACGAGCCAGGTCCAGGTCTTACGTTCCCCGTGTGCTTCTGTCTCGATTCGCTTGCCGGTAAGTCTTCGGAGGAGCGAGCCGAGAGTGTAATGAAAGAAGGTAAGGCGAAACGAACCTATTCGAGCGAGGCGTTGTTGATTTCAGGGTATCTAAAGGTCATTCCGAGAGAAGTCGTGGGATGGCCTTTCTCGCTTATATTCGTCAATCACCTTAACGATGTTATGGACCCGGCGTTCAAGGGCGAGAAGAGGATGCCGGGAGGCGGCCGTATCGCGTACCAAGAGACGTTCGAGTTGAGAACAAGTAAGCGACACGGGCCGAGAAGGAATGCCTCGTTTACGTGTTACGGTATTCGACTGGAGTGTCACAAGAACGCGATCGGCGAGTGCGGGCGTAAGATCGATCTGCGAATGCTCCAGTGGGATCAGCCGATCGGTAAAAACGCGAAAGGCGAGACGGTGTTTCGTAAGTCGTTTCGTTGGGACTGGGGCTGGGCGACGATCGATTTTCTATCGAAGCTGCCCGCCGACTTAAAGAAGCGATGCCGAGATGTTGGATTTGATCTGGCTGTGAAGATGCCGACGGCCGACGTGGAGTGCCAGGCGAGATGCGAAATCGCGACGGGCGACAAAAACTGGTACAGTTTTACAGAGGTGGGCGATCGTATACAAGCCAACGACACGTTGATGGAATCGCTGCGATGTGCTCTGGCGATTCAGCGGCGACCTGTCATGGAAGTTGGAGAGGATTACGCAGAACAAACAGGGCAGGACTAGGATCGGCAGGCTGCGGCATGTTGCTGCGGGGTAGGGATTGTCATGGTCCGATACGGCTGGGCATTGCCCGGTTCGGCAAGGCAGGGATATTTATGACAGCTAAAAGAAAAGGAACGAACCCGATGAATAGGTTGTCGTGCCCTACGGAGGGCTCGGCAGCGTTCGAGACGGCCATTACGGCAGAGCACGCGAAAGTTACATACGTCCTGGCAACATTACATTTGAGTCAGTACAAGCACGTTATGATGGACTTAGCGGAGAACGAAACAGGGCGACGGCGACTCACGTTCGACTGCTTCAACCAGGTGATACACGATTTCCCGAGTACATTGCGATCGCACAACTTCGCGGAGTTGAAAAAGCCGATGCACCTGGTACAGGAGGCCATACTGCCGAACCTATTCAGACACTTTGCGAAGGCACCGTTCGTCAAGAAGTACAACGAGATGAAGGAGGAGTACCGGACGAGCAACAAACCGTTCGGACTTCTGTTCCCGCGGAAGGGTTTGCAGCAAGGCCTCGTCATTCACAATGGATACCAGGGCGACTTCGTCCCCGCAGGTGCGAGTTGTTTTGTTTGGCAGCCGACGAGAGACGATACGCCCTTGATCGTACAGGACTTGTTGATGTTCCTGTGGCAGATCAACGAGACGTGGAAACCGCAAGCAAATTACGGAGACCTTCAATGACAACGTTCCGCGAACAACTGTACGCGGCGATGAAGGAAGAGTACGATAAAAGACAAAGAGGAGAGATCGATCCCGTTGCCGAAGCGGAGCGGATGAGATTACTCGAAGCGGATATGGACGACCTGTCGACGGAGGAACTAGAAGCGGCAGGTGGTATTCACGATAAACTGGTTCAAAGTTTCAAGGAGACCAACGATGGCGAAGAAACCTGTGGGGAAACCCAACGACGACAACCAACCAGAACAGGAGGTGACAGCCCTCGCTGAACGCAAGGCCGTGTTCGACAGTATGCTGCCAGAGTGCCAAAAGGTCGCTGAGTCGTTCCTCCGTAAAGGAGAACTCATTGCGACGGGCAACTTGATGACCCGTTACGATATGGGTGTCCGGTTGAAGGACGTCGTGACGCGACCGACGGTGTACGGCCAGGACGCGGTCGAGAAGCTCGCGAAGTTTTTACCGAGTATGCCGGACGCGAACGGTAAGGACGCTCCGGTTACTAAGAGTACGCTCGTCGACTTGAAGAACTTCGCCGAGGAGTTCACGAAGGACGAGGTGGCCAACATCGTCAGCACGCCCAAGCGAGACGGTACACGATTCGGCTACAATCACTTCCGGCTGATGATGCGAGTCGAGAAGGGCGAGCGACAGGCAATGTGGGATAAGGCTCGCAACGAGAACCATACGGCTCGCGAGATGGAAACCGTCATCAAGGCTCTTGCGATGTCGGAGACGAAGCGATCGGGCGGCGGCCGTAAAGCGAAGAAGCCGGCAACGCCAGTGGCGGCCATGCAGGCCGGACGAGACCTCGCACAGAAGCTCTACAACTGTCTGAATCAGACGATGGATGATTGCGTGTTCGAGCCGATACGAAAGCTCATTTCGGACGGCGGAGTGGACGCACAACTTCTCGCCAAGATCGACGAACTCGAATACAACTTGTTGCAGACTGCTAACGAGTGCGAAGCGAAGCGAGCCGAGCTACTCAGACTGCGACAAGAGGCGGACGAAGCGAACGAAGTCCGAGAGAGCCAGCCGCATCCGTGGACTAAGAAGCCCAACGAGAAACCAGCGGCTAAGAAGACAGTCAAGTCGCCGAAGAATCACGACTTCGAGCCTATTCACACTAAGAAGCCAGCGGCTAAGAAGAAGACGCCGCTTAATAAGTGGGGCGGCAGCAAGCCTGCGAAGAAGGCGACCAAGAAAGCTAAGCGACGTCCAGTAGGAGCTAAGCGATGATCGAAGTCGAGGTCTACTGGATCGACGTCAGTAAAAACCTGCAAAGCGGCCAACAGCCGCACTGGATGTACGAGCGGCCGGCGGTCAGGAGCAACGTGGGGACGACCCTCGAACCTGGTCGCATCGGCACATACTGGACACCCACGAGCGACTTCAACGTCGAGGGGTTCGACTGGGCCGTGACGAACTTCGGCAAGTACGTATGCGTTCGCGTGTGGCCAGTTCATTGTGCCTACGTCAACGATGCGGCTGCCTTTCTGTCTGGGTTGAAGACAGGTTTGGCTCTTATGGAGTCGCTACAGAAGCGAACCAATCGCGAAGTCGAGAAGGTTATCCTTGCCCTAAGCAGTACGTGTCACGACTTTGGCGACAAGGGTATTCGTAACTATCTAGGTATTTGTTTTCAAGTGAAGGAGTAGAGATGTCAAAAGAGTTAGTCGGTAACATGGGTGTCCTTTGTCGCGAAGTCGACATACTTCGGTTGCAGACGGCCGGATACTTGCGAATGATCGGCGCCCTCAACGCGATCGAGAAGGGCAACAACACCGTCTCCATGCCTACGCTCCGGTACACGGTGAGCGACTTGTCTGACGCCACGGGAAACTTCGGCAGCGGGCAACCGTCGCCGTTGGAGTGCCGTCACGACTTGACGTCGATGGACGCGAACAGCAAGCACGCCATTACCGCGACGCTAGCTAGGCTTCACGTCGTCAAGATGTGGGAGTCGGTCTGCCTTGGAAAAGAGGCCATGGACAAGGTGTTCAAAGAGATACAGGAAAGCATCACAGCGGCGGGGTTGGCGGTTCCACATCCTGCTGCTCCGCAGCAGCGAATGCCATCTGTAGCTCCGATGCTGCCGCAATCTATGGCAGGCATGATGCCTGTTGCGGAAGAAGAGTATCCAGCGGAAACCGAGGAGCAGTACGACGAACCGTTGCCGCCGCCTACGCAGGCACCGCAGCAGGGTCGTAGGCAACGCAGATCACCGGGATGAGTTATGGTAGTTCTGTTTAGGGAGTACAACATAGCCAACGTGTTGAAGACGAGGGACAGGCTGTGTACCACACTGGTCCCTAAGTACGAAGGCAAGACGCTGGAAGGCAAGGCGTTCCTCCGATTCACCAAGGAGGTCACTTCTCTCTTGAAGCGGGAAGTGCAGGAAGTCGGCAGCAAACACGTCGACAGATCGCTGGGATACCTTCTGGGCGACCGTCTTACGTCCGTGAAGCTCAAGGAAGCCTTCTGGCGTCTTGCCGGTAACGAGTCATCGCTCGTGTTGGATGCCGTGATGCCGTGGGTCAAAACCAACAGCAAGGAGTGGGTGCCTGTTGAAATCGTCCAAGTGAAACTGAGTCGAGGTGGGCGACATCAATCGAGGATAGGATACGAATTGACGTTCCAGATACTTGCGGGGTCGCCTTGCCCCCATAAGATCGAGCGATGGTGGTCGCGTCCTTATTGTTACAGGATGGCGTACTATCGCGACGAGGACAAGCACGGGTTTGGGTTTCAGCGGCGGCGAGGAGACAACATCGATACCAAGCCGCCAACACACCCGTTCCTGTACCCCAATCAGTTCTACGGGATGCGCTGCATGTTATTGATCGATCCCGAGCGGAGCGAGTATGGGCTGCCAGGATACGGGGAGATAGGTTTCACTGGTTCGACCGGCGGTTGGAACAAAGGCATACACAAGAAGAGACTACGGTTAAAGAACCCGTGTCCCTGGAAGTTGGACCCTGTAGCAACTCCTTGTTATGCCTGCCCGATAGGTAGCGATCATTGTTCGTTAGGAGCCGCGACGCACGCTACGACATACGTTTATAGGGAGTGTGGTCGCTGCGGGAACAAGGAAACACAGTTCGATCCCGACGATAAGTTTAACGATTATTGTATGAGGTGTACGGATGCGGAAATCCTCGGAAACAGCGACGCCGAAACCTAAGAAGGTCTGCTGCATGTGTCGGCAGGAAACGAAGAGTCCTTATATTCTGTTCAAGGCTGGCAGGAACCAAGTGTTCTGTACGACTTGCGGCGAAGAAGAGGTGCGAAGGAGTACAAGGGAGATGTTTGAAGAAAACCCTATAGGCAAAACATATCGGCAGATAACAGGAGCGAAAAGGGGCGGTATCAGCGACAGCCCGTGAGCGAGATAAGCATGTTTAGAGTGGATATTCATAAACTGGTCGTTTTAGGCGTTGCACTGATCGCAATGACAGCGATCTTCGAGTTTTATCGACAAGGTCTGATAGGCGAGACGGAGTTCTACGTGCGAATGATCTTATCGGTCGTCGTGTTCGTGGCCTATCACGTCCTGTCGCATAGTAAGTTTTTCGGGAGGGATGAAATATGAAGAAGCGAATGACTCGCCCTACACTTTACAAGAGGACGGCAGTTGGCAAGACGCAGTGCTGGAATATTGAGGCGGTCGAGAACAGCGACGGGACTGCGACCATCGCCGTCACACAAGGACTCGAAGACGGGAAGAAGCAAAGATACACGAAGCTCGTCGAGTCGGGCAAGAATGCTGGCCGAAAGAACTCTACGACGCCTTATGAACAGGCAGTGAAAGAGGCCGAGGCCGAGTGGAGAAAGAAACAGGAACGTGGCCAGTACGGTTTAGATCGCGACGCCAAAGAGTCGGCGGCAAAGCGAGACGCCTCTCCGATGTTGGCACAGACCTACGAGAAACATAAGAAGAAAGTCGACTGGGGTGAGGCCCACGCCCAACCGAAGCTCGATGGCGATCGAATGATTGCCGTGTACGAAGACGACGGGAGCGTCACTCTCAAAACGCGACGAGGCGTATTGATCGATACGCTAGAACACGTTCAAGAGGAACTGGCTGGACTGATCCGTAAGGACGGTCGTATCGCAACAGGAACGACGATCGACGGCGAGGCATACGTTCACGGTATGCACGTTTGCAATCTTCGCAGTCTGCTCACGCGAAAACAGCCAGACTGTGAAAAAGTATCGTTCAGGCTCTATGACGTGGTTGCGGACGTCCCGTTCATCGAACGGCACGGTGTTATCGAACACCTGCTTTACATGAACAAGGACTACGAGCCGCGTAACGGTATCGCGAGAGTGCGAACGTTACGGGTGCATAATGAGGATGAGCTTATGCGGTTCCAACGGGACTGCATTGCCGACGGGTTTGAAGGAGCAATGTTGCGACACGGGTATAGCGGCTACGCGGCGGGTCAGCGATCGGATTCGCTGCTGAAAGTCAAAACTTTCGAGGACGCGGAGTTCACTATCGTCGGTGTCGTTGAAGGCACGGGAACATACAAGGGTGCGGCGATTTTCATCTGTACGACGCGGAACGGTATAAACTTCAACGTGACGGCACCCGGAACGATCGCCGAGAAGCGGGAAATATGGGCGAACAGGAGCAAGTATATCCATAAGCGGCTGACCGTGAAGTTTGCTGGACTGACCCATACGGATCAACCCGTCCCGTTCCAACCAGTCGCAACGGGTATTCGAGATGAGTGACGTATCGACAACAGGACCATCTCTTGTTGGTTGTTTTGGCGATCAGGAAACGATTAGACAGTTAAGGCTAGAACTAGAAAAGGAGAAGAAACGAAATGAAGAACTCATACGGTTGTCTGGCGTCGGTAGCAATTCTTGCCCTTGTTCCACTGCTGGCGTTGTGGGCGGTGCAGGGGATATGGGGTCTAGTGTTCAACATGAACTGTGCCGGGTATCTGTCGCGAGCAGCGACGGCGACGTCGATCGAACTGGCTGAGGAGAATCTGACTCAGGCCGTTGCGTATCTGGAGGCGAGCAATATGACGAGCGGACATACGTGGGTTGTTATTCCGAAACCCACAGATGACGTGGGCTATTGGTTCAAAAATCTCAAAGAGGCACAGAGGCAGTTGAAGCAGGATACGAAGAACATGACGGAGCTTGAGCGGTCGAACGTATTGATGAAGCTCCGCGAGACACTTGAGACGCGAGGCAATAACGGGAGCACCGAACTGGTAATGCCATCAATGATTAGCTCGCATCCTTACGTACCGATATTCTTTTGGTTAAAATGTGTATTCGGTGTCATCCTGTTTTTGTCTCTGGCTCCCTTTATGGTTAAGTAAACTCACTGGTAAGGTTGGCCATGTCAATGCGATGCTTGGTCATGCCCGGTGGGGTATGGTTTGGTTAGGATCGATTTACTTGTGAAAGGAGATCACATGCTAGTTTTATCCCGAAGTGCGGACGAGTCAGTAATGATCGGCGACGACACAGAAATCACCGTACAAGAAGTGAGAGGATCAAAAGTGCGTCTTAGCTTCAAAGCACCAGAAGGCGTCGTGATCCATCGCAAAGAAGTCTGGCTGAAAATCAAGAAGCAAGAAGCCGATGCTGCGGCGGTGTCGGAATAGTTTTCGTAACTCTGTTGAAGGAACGTGAAGATGCAAGAGCCTAATCCCGCTAAGATGCGGGAACCCGGACCCGTCGTAGCTGGAGACCGAACGCATACACTCGACCAAAAAAACGAGACTGAGTCGGTCGTCTACTCTCTCCAGGATGTTCCCCGTAACGAAATGGCCGTGCGGATGTCTTCTAAAGACCCACTGCACAATCCGTTGCGGGACATCGCCTACTGCATGTACGCGCTTGCGGGTAAGGCGTACCACCGCGTCAGGCTTGAGGATTGGCCTGAGTTAAAAGAGGCCCTTGCACATCACGAGCTTTCTCAGCAGGAATACGCGAAAGCGTGTGTCTGCATCTGTAACTATCTTGCCGATCAGCGTGCCGATATGTATCGCACGAGTCAGTTGGGTACTGAATGCACTCCGTTCAGGAAGCTGCTTGAGTACCACGGTTGGTTCGACTGTCACCCCGCGGCCCAGGTGGCCGCAATGAGTACCATCGGCCTGTACACGTTGGGACTGCATTACAACGGGCTGCGAGAGGTGACGTGGAACAACGAAGGCCCTGCAGGTGATCTCGAAGAGATGGGATACTACGCAGAGCAGTATGTCAAAGTATTCAGGTTGCCGAAATGGCTACGATGGTTTTACCGGAAGACGGAGCGTCTGCGGAGAGCGTGGGCGGTGTTGACGGCGAAGGATACCCCGAACGAGAGAACGAGGGTCTAAAGATGATATTCAACGAATGGGGCCCAGAATTCACATCGAAGTTCGGGCACGTATTTCCCACAGACTATATCGTTATCGATAGCGAGTATACGGAGTTCAACCCAGAGTTCGGAGTCATCTTCGAGCTAGGTCACGTTCTCGTCGAAGACGGCAAGGTGGTCGATTCGTTAGGAGTCGTCCTCGACTGGACGAAGCACTCCGTAGTCAACGCGGACTATATGGCGTCAAGCTTCCGACGGCTGCACCAGGAGATGAAAGAGCCTCCAAGGGCGGCCAGCATGGACGTCATGAGAAACGAGGGTGTCGAACCGGAAGAAGCCTTGGAGTTCTTCTACGAGCTACTAACGCGAGCGACGAAACGAGGGATGGCGATTGTCGGCCACAACTTGTTCTTCGCGGAGGTCTCTATGCTCAATGCGAACTTCGACGGGTTCCTTGGTAAGAGATTCGACTTCCCGAAGAACAACGTGTTCGATACGGGGGCCCTGGAGAAGGCGTCGAGGGCCATCGTCAGCGACAACCCGAAGATTCGCGAGCGGGCCGATCTGTGGCTTCCGCAGCCGGACGATACGCTGACGACGTACTTCCGGCGAGTCGTTAAAACACCCGCCAAGGGAATCTTTTGGAACCTCGGCGAGTGTGCTAAGAAGTACGGCATAGATAAAAAGCTGAATATCAAACCCGAGGATATGCACTCGGCGAAGACGGATGCCCTCGTAACACATCACTTGATGGAGGCATTCAGGTCACAAATCACGACGCAGAACCAGTGGAGTGGGCACGCGATGCAGGAGTGGGTCGACGATCGTTACGACAAGGCACACCAGCATCCACCGAGAAAGGCAGCCGGCGACCGTACTGCCACAGCACGTCGCCGCGGACAGAGAAACGTTTAGGAGCGTCTAATGGCTAAGAAAAACGACAAACGTAAGAAGACGAAGCCGTGGAAGTCGAAGCTCAAGATGGAGAAGCGTCGAACGAGGCAGCAGATCATCGAGCTTATCCAGGATAAGTGCCACGGTGTTCGATGGGACGACGATAAGGTGGAGGTCTCTATCAACCACGCGGATGGGGATAAGGGAGCCTACGTGCGGGTCGGCGAGCAGGGCTTCTACATCAAGTGCGTGGACCTGGAGGACGACGAATGATTACTCTGATTTCGGAGGTCCAGTTCACTGACGCAACAGAGTTTGCTGATTTCATAGACCGGAATGGCGGTCTGGTATTCAGCTACGAAGCTTACAAGAAACTCTTCGAGCACTACAACAAGTATCGAGAAGAAGTGCGGCTGAATGAGGGTGATCTCGAAGATGAGTGGCGAGAGTACGCTTCGATGGAATACGTGGCGAAAGAAATCGCCGAGGTAGCTGAGTGTCGCGAAGACGAGAGGCTGACCTACTTGCGTGAGAACTATACGATCATCGAGTTGGATGACGGCAGTATTTTGATTCGGGCATAACTTTATTTGAAAGGATTTATTATGGGCGACAGAATGAGATGGCGTTACGGCGATACGAATCCTGTGACTTCGGCGGTCGATGCGGATACGGTCATTGCGATCGGCGACGTTGTGTATCTCGAAGGCGACGTCTGCAAACCGGCAGAGGACATGAAGTTCGGAGAACGTGCCGCGGTCGACGAGATGCAGCGGGCGCTTGCCGGAAAGTTCCTGGGCGTTGCGATGCAGCGTAGTCGCCGAGGTGATACAGACCCGATCCGCGTCGCAACATCGGGCGTGTTCGAGTTCGATTGTGCGAGCATGACTTTCCGTTTGGGGCAGTACATCGGCGTATCCCCGAACAAGGAAGTCCTCGGACTCGATTCGCAACGAGTCGGCCGCGTTGCGGATGCGAATCAGGCTATTGCCCGAGTCGCACGGAGGGAGTCACAAGACGCTACGTGCCTTCTGATCGAGATCAGATCGAAGATCATGTACGGCGGCATCGTCGGATAGGAGATGACGATGCCAATCATGGACAAGACGTTTTGTTCTCGTTGGCAAACCTGTCCTCGGTCGTCGTTGTGCGGACACGCACCGACGACCGAGGAGGCACGGGTATTGTCAGAGACACCAGGGATAGATCGAAGCTGGTCGGATTTTAGCTTACAGTGTTTCGGAGATAAGGGACCAAAGTATGGCAAAGAAAGCAGCGAAGGGAATCAGCGAGAAGGACGGAGTGACGACGATCGGGAAACCCGAGACGCCGAAAGCAAAAACGACGCGGTCACAGCAGTCGACCCGCCTGCCGTCGGAGCGTAAGCCTGTTGGGTCGAGCTACATCGGAGTCGATCCAGGCGGGTCGGGAGCGATCGCAGCCATCGATGAAGACGGGCTGATATTTGCCGTCCACAAGAACGACGCTACCGAGCGGGACGTGTGGGAGTTCGTAAAGGACGTCAAGGCACAGACGAAAGGCGAATGCTTTGCGGTTATCGAGCGAGTGGGGGCTATGCCCGGTCAGGGCGTTCACAGCATGTTCGTGTTCGGGCAGTCTTACGGATTTTTGCGCGGGCTCTTGATCGCCGCCGAGATACCGTTTGTCGAGGTGTCTCCGGCCAAGTGGCAGCAGGCTTTGGGCTGTCCGACGCGAGGGAAGCTGTCGAAGACCCAGCACAAGAACCGATTGAAGGCGAAAGCCCAACAGCGATGGCCGCACGTAAAGATGACGCTGGCAATAGCTGACGCACTACTGCTTGCGGAATATGCGAGACGGAACACAGCGATACCGGGAGGATGAGATGTATCGAGAACCTACCGAACAGAACGGTTGTGCTGGTTGTTTGTTTTTACTGTTGATGCTGATCCTCACAGTAGCCGCCGTGGGGATCATTAAGCTGTCGTATCATATACTTTTTGTCTGGTGAGCCATGCCGAAAGGCGCAAAACCATCGGAGCAAACCGTCGCGATCATGAAGATGGTCGGGCAGGGTATCGCACGAAAGATGATAGCCGAGATACTAGGCGTCAAGCGAGCGGTAGTCGACCAGGCTATTCTGCGACAAACGAGCAAGGCAGAAGACAAGGACGGTAGACGATCGCCGATACATCAACGAGGACACGTCAGGAGATGTCCGGGTTGTGGTGGATTGGTTCGGATGCCTTGCAAGGCTTGTGCCCTTAACGAACGCATAGCGAAAGGCGAAGTGTTTCGCCTAGAAGATTAGATTATAACTCGAAAGGATGAGACATGAGCACAGACGTAGCAAAACCCGTAGTCGGTAAGTCGTTCAAACTGGACCCCGACATGGTTTACGATCTCCAGTGGTTGGTGACGACGACGGGTTTGAGTGAAGGCACGATCGAGGCGGCGAGGCAGGTCGGCGAGTTGGTATTCATACAACTCGGAGAGCGGATTCTCTATCGCGGTGCCTCAGTCACTTCTTGGTTGTTGTCGAACGAGCAGCGGTGTGTGCCGCGAGCAGTGGTCCAAGTCAGGACGGGTTTGGCAACTGCGGGCTTCGATTGGACCGAAGAGCAGCGTAAGCTGCAGGAAGAGATAACCAAGCAGCAGGCTCAGGCGGTGACAGATGCCCCGAAAAAGTAAACCCGCTACCCACTACCGCGTGTTCCACGGCGACTGCCAAGACGTGATTCGTCTTCGAGCGACTGGGCCGCAGGCCGATCTTGCAATCTGCGATCCGCCCTATAATATGGGCAAGAAGTACGCAGCATGTGACGACGCGAAGCCCATGGACGAGTATCTGACATGGCTGGCGAATCGTGTTGCGAGGGTCAAGGAGTGCTTGAAGCCTACGGGTGCGATGTGGATGATGATATGCGACGGTCTCGTTAGCGAAGTCGACATCATGTGTAAGACACTCGGCTTCGTCAAACGCAACCACATCATCTGGTACTACACGTTCGGACAGCATCACACGTCCAACTTTACGCAGTCGCACACACATCTCTTGTACTATACGATGTCGAAGAGGCAGCATACGTGTAACATGAGTGCGGTCGCCGTGCCTTCGGCAAGACAGGTAAAGTACAACGACAAGCGAGCGAAGTCCAAAGGCAAGTCTCCAGACAACACCTGGATTTTGTTTCCAGAACAACTGCCTCAAGGGTTTCAGCCCCAAGAGGACACCTGGCTCGAATCCCGCGTATGTGGGACGTTCAAAGCCAGGAGAAAACACAGCCCGAATCAGATACCGTTGCCGATCATGGAGCGGATCGTGCTTTCGACGAGCAATCCGGGCGACCTGGTCATCGACCCGTTCTGCGGGACGGGTACGGCCGGCGAGGCTTGCGTAATACACAAGCGGAGCTACGTCGGGATGGATGTCAGTAAGGTCTGCGTCGAGCAGTCTTTGGAGAGGATAAGGGCTGCCGGTGCTGAACCAATCACATAAGCTAGGTGATCTCGTGGCACTTCGACGCCCGCAAACTATGTTGAACGGCGCCGAAGTGCCGGCCGGTACGGTCGTCATAGTTGCGGAGGTGACGTTCTACCCTCCTAACTTTGTCGCGGGAAGCACCTACTATTACAAGCTCGTCCAGGTGGATGGCGAGAAGGAAACATCGAACTACATAGTCCTCCCCCAGCGGGAGGTAAAGAAGGCCGTAAGGAAACTACCTGTTCATATTTGAAGAAAGGATAACCATGTCAGAAGAGACGACGAACGAAATGCAGGAACCTGTCGAGGAACCCAAGGAACTCACTGAGGAGGAAAAGGCAGACCAGGCCAGGAGAGAGCAGAGAGGGGCCTCTATCGCTGTCGGCAGAATGTTGACGTGGTATTTGCTCAAGAACGTTGCAGCCTTCCAGGAGGCCGCCCTGGCCCTCACAAACGGACGTAAGCTCTACCTGATGGCCTACAAGGACATCGAGCACCGGATTCCGCGTATTTTACCCAACGAACGGGGGGAAATCCTGGCTGCCGCGAAGGCCGCTATAGGGGGCTTAGCTGAAAACCAGGATAAAAATGACGAGTTGGAAAAAGTCATCAATTTGGCGGATATGGATGCCGTCTGGAACCAACTGCATGAGTTCGTCGTCTCTATCGCAAGCGGGAGCGTCTCGACCGCGTTTACTGGTACAGAATTGAAGTTTACGCTAGAAGCTTCGCTGGGTTGGTTGGACAAGGTGAACGTCGAGCACGACAAATGGGAGGACTTCGACAGCAAGCACACCCACGAGGCACTCGAACAAGCCCGCCGAGATAGGGGTATACCGTTACCTGTCGGTATCAACTGGGAGTTAGGGGCCAAGAACGAACTGCCAAGATCGCAGACGTTGGTGTTCTACGGTTGGGCGCCCGCAGTCCAGTGGGTGCTCGACGAAATCGCCGCAAATGCTTTGGCGTTCGAGGACGGCTTCCTCTACAACGTGGTTCGTCTATCCCGCAACGCGATCGTCGACGACAAGCACATCGTTCCGCGTTACGTAAAGCTGTCGAAGACGACGTGGTCCGACTGCTGCCGATCTAATACGTCGTGGCCGCAACTGTTCGCATCGAGCGTGCTGCCCAAGCTGGTCGATCCGCCGGACGTGGTGATGATCGACGATTTGTCGTTGGCGGGAGAGTCGCTCAGTCTGATCGGCAGTTCGAGACCCAGGTGTGCCGGCTCGGCCCATAAGCGGTTCCGTCAGTGGGGCAATGCGATGGGCTGTGCCGTTATTGCGGGATTGCCGATGGAGTCGAACGAACCCGTGGCGATCGATACGCCCGACTGGGATCAGTTGCGGACGTTTGCAACGCCGAGGCTGGTAAGAGCGGTGGAGGATGGCGAAAACTACCGTATCGTTATCGGCAACAACGTGAGCGAGTTTGGTGTTCCTAAGAGCGTGCTGGAGAGTTACGGCAGCCAGCTTGTCACCAACATGGATTTTGAAACGGAGGAAGGCTGATATGGTCGAGAAAGAACGTAAGATAAAAGCGCTTTCGGTCAAAAACAAGGGAAGCGTGCCGAAGAAGGCAGAGACCGTAAAACTCGGAACAGGCGATACGACGGCGGACGGTTTCTGGAAGTCGCAAGCTGAGAAGAAGCAAGCTCTCGCGGACATCGAAAGCCGGACGAAAGAGATCGAGCGTCTGATGAAGCAGGTCGAGAGTTTGCGGCAGTCGCGAGATATGGGCCTGCAACGTATCGCGGAAATGCGATCGAATATAGAGGAACTCTACAAGAACCAAGTGGACGCGATCGAGTTGCTCAATAGCATGATTTCGGACGGCTATATCTTCGTAGCGAAAGATACGGAGAAAGGCTACGAGGAATGGTACGAGACGGACGTTTCCGATACGCATACGCTCAAGGGTTTGTTGTTGCAGTCGTTGGGTATGACCAGGCGACCTATCGTTCTGACAGAGCCGTCGGACGAGCAGGAATCCGCCGAGAGAGTCACAGATTCTAAGCAGTTAGGAATCACACAATGAGTATCCCGATTTTCGTTGGTTACAGTTTGAAGCCGGTGTCCCATCTGAACGATCTTCTGCCGAAGGACGCGGAAAACGCGGCGATGGCGAAGTACATCGACAACGTCCGATCGAACGCCTCAGACATGGTCTACACATCGACGTTTGATCGCGTGACTCTGGCAACGCCGGCATACCGATACCGCGACGTTCAATGTCAGCCCCGTAACGTGACGTTCGATAGCTGCATGGAGGAGCTTGAAGGCAAGCCCGTGTGCGTCCGCATCGCGGAATGGCTGGAACGCCACTTTCCGGGAGCGTGGGACGATGACGTCCATGTGTTCAACCGCGACGTCCCGGCATACTTCGTCGGGTTCGAGCCTGGTGTCTTTCTCAAGCTGCTAGGTATCGAGTGCTCGCTCCCGAAGAACGAGTGCAAGCTGCCGCCCCGCGTCTGGTACGGGAACGCGGAACACCGCGACGTCGAGAGTGCCGCGATGCCCACGAAGGAGTCGAAGCATATTACTTGGCCACTCGTTCTTGCGGCAAGACGTCACGGACTCGAAGGAAAGGCTCTGGAAGAGTTCGACAAGACGATCGGCGACTGGAAGGGGCCGGGTACTGTGATGCTGCCAGACCCCGTTAAGGTCGACACGGCTCAGGACGTCAAAGTGGCGATGTTGTTGGCCTACCAGATGAACCTGTTTTCGGTGCCGACAGTGACCCAAGCACCTATCAAGATGCGGGAAGAGGGGACGG
>Ga0123353_10006016_pt1 | contig 16070 bp, 11 predicted proteins | sample TergutLab28metaG_3_FD_92763 | JGI IMG/M metagenome (GOLD analysis project Ga0123353, IMG submission 92763) | Labiotermes labralis P3 segment gut microbial communities from Petit-Saut dam, French Guiana - Lab288 P3 | ecosystem: Host-associated > Arthropoda: Insects > Digestive system > Gut ... | reverse complement strand
GTTTTCCCACTAGCTATATAATCAAGAAAAAACAAGGGTTGTGCACCTTGAGCTAATACATCATTAACACACATCGCAACAGCATCAATTCCTATAGTATCATGAATACCTAAAGCTTGCGCTATTAATATTTTAGTTCCAACTCCATCAGTCCCACTAACTAAAACAGGTTCCTTATATTTCAAAGCAGACAAATCAAACATCCCTCCAAAAGATCCGAAATCACTAAAAACCCCAAGTCTATTTGTTCTCTTAATATGCTTCTTAATTAATCTAACACTTTCATATCCCGCTTCTAGACTAACTCCACTTTTTTCATATTCTTTACTCATCACTATTCTCCTTATATGTATTAATAGGGTACTTACCAGTAAAACAGGCTAGACATAATTCTTTTCTTTTAGAAATACTATATAAATCATCAACATTTAGGAAAGCTAAAGAATCCGCTCCAATTATCTTTCTAACTGTTTCACAATCATTATTAGAACTAATTAATTCTTCTTTCGTAGTGATATCAACCCCATAATAGCAAGGTTTTATTAATGGCGCTGAAGCTATCCTAACATGAACTTGTGTAGCACCAGCCTCTCTTAGCATCCCTATTATAAACTTTGAAGTAGTTCCTCTAACAATTGAATCATCAACTAGAATAATACTTTTCCCATTTACTATAGTAGGAATTGCACTAAGCTTCATTTTTACACTTTTTTCTCTTAATCTTTGGTTAGGTTGAATAAAAGTTCTACCAATATACTTATTTTTAATTAAACCAATTTCATAAGGAATACCACTAGCTTCTGCATATCCCATAGCAGCAGATAACGATGAATCAGGAACACCTACCACCATATCAGCTATAACAGGTTTTATTTTAGCTAAACATCTACCAGAATCTTTTCTAAATAAATGGCAATTAACTTTATCAATATCACTATCTGGTCTCGCAAAATAAATATATTCCATAGCACACATATAGTAATGTTGATAGTCTGAGTATTTATCAGAAGTGATACCATCTTTAGATATGGTAATTATTTCGCCTGGTTCAATATCTCTAATAAAAGTAGCACCAATAACACTAAAAACACAACTCTCACTAGCTACTATATATCCACTTCCAATTTTTCCTAATACAAAGGGTTTAAGTCCATGTTTATCTCTAACTGCATATAATTTATCTTCAGTCAATAAAACATAGGTAAAACTACCTTCTGTCATTCTCATAGCTGCTTTAATTGCATCAATTTTCTTACTTTTAGAGTCTTTTTTAATTAAGTGAGCAATTAACTCAGCATCAGAAGAAGATTGAAATATACTCCCAGTATTTTCTAACTCTCTTCTAATTTCACTAGAATTAACTATGCAACCACTATTAGAAATACTGAAATCTCCAGTATAATCTTTAAACAGAAAAGGTTGAATATTCTCAGTTCCTCCACCATCAACTGTTGGATACCTAACATGTCCAATAGAAGCTTGACCATCTAGCATAGCAAGTTTACTTTCATTAAACACTTCAGTAATTAAGCCTTCACCTTTAATTAATTTTTGGCCATTTTTTGTAAGACCTACAATACCGCAGCCTTCTTGTCCACGATGTTGCATAGCATGCAAACTATAATATGCTAAAGCTGCACTATCATCAACATTAAATAATCCAACTATTCCACATTCATCTTTCATTCTAATCCTACCTTCAATCTATCATATATTTCAATATAGCCTTCAATAACATCACCTAAATCTCTTCTAAAACGATCTTTATCAAGTTTCTTAAGTGTAGTCATATCCCACATTCTAGCTGAATCAGGTGATATACCATCAGCTAAAATAATTTCTTTTTTATTCAAACGTCCAAACTCAATTTTAAAATCTACTAATATAATATTAATTTTATTAAATAAATTAACTAATCTTTCATTAATTTTTTTTGCATAATTATAAATAATATCTAACTCATCATAGGTAACCAAATTTAACATAACTGCATGATGATCATTTATTAAATGATCTTCAAAAGAATCATTCTTATAATTTAATTCATAAACTACATTGTCGCATTTTTTACCCTCTTCTAAGTTTAATTTTTTAGCCATTGTTCCAGCAGAATAATTTCTTACAATAACTTTCAAAGGAATAATATCTACATATTTACATAATTGTTCATAATCATTTAACCTTTTTATAAAATGAGTAGGAACACCAATTTTACTAATTTCTGTCAACAACATCTCACATATAAGATTATTATATTTACCCTTATCTTTTATTTCAGCTCTCTTCATCCCTCTAAAAGCTGTCGTTTCATCACGATAAGCAATAATTATCTCCTTTGGAGAACAAGTACTGTATACATTCTTCGTCTCTCCCTTATATATAAGTTTACCTTTTTCCATATTGATCATCCCCTTTAAAATACTTTACAGCATTCTTAAAGATATCTTGTTCCTTATTCCCATATATATTTTTAAACAATGAATTATTACTTCTTTCACTATGAGCCATTTTACCTAATATTAATCCATCTTGCGAAACAATTCCTTCTATTGCATAATGACTACCATTAATATTATATTCACTATCATTAGAAACATTTCCATTTAAGTCAGCATATTGAAAGGCAACTTGACCATTTCTAAATAATTTTTTAGCCTGTCTTTCACTTATTACAAACTTTCCTTCTCCATGACTAACTGGAACCTTAAATATCTCTCCTACTTTAAAAGAAGATAACCAAGGAGACATATTAGAACTAACTACAACATTTGTAAATTTAGATACATGACGATTAATATCATTTCTAACCAAAGTTGGTTGATCTTCACCAACTTTTTTTATTATTTCAGGTAACAAACCAGCCTTCAATAAAGCTTGGAAACCATTACAAATACCTAAAATCAAACATTTATTTTCTAACATTTTATTTATTTTAGTAAATATTTTTTCATTTCTCAAAACATTAGCTACAAATTTTCCACTGCCATCAGGTTCATCACTAGCACTAAATCCACCACTAATTACTAAAATATCACATTCATCAATTTTTTGAGCTAATTCATTAATACTATACTCAACATCATGTTCTTTTTTATTCCTAAACACAAAGTATTCAACGCTAGCTCCAGCTTTAATAAATGCTTTAGCAGTATCATAATCACAATTAGTACCAGGGAACACAGGTATTAAAACTTTTACAGTCTTTTTACTAAATTTAGATTTAACATTCTCATAATTTGCAACAGTTTCATCTTCCATAACTGGAACATTAGAGTTAACATTTGTAGGGAAAACACTCTTAAATTTATCATCTAAAGCTTTAATAACTTCAGACATTTTCAATTTAATTTTATTGATAGTAATATCTTCACTAGTAGTCTTACCTATGAATAATGCATTCATATTATCAATTTTTTCAACACTTTCAATTAAAATGCTTCCATATGATTTTTCAAAAACATTTGGGTAATTAATATTTACTCCAATACGATTACCAACAGCCATTTTACATATAGCTTCTAACAAACCACCAAAACCTAGAGCATACGCTGAAACAACCTTCTTTTCTAAAATTAGTTTATTTATCAAACTAAAGTTTTTCTTTAATAAACTAGTATTAATGTTATTGTTTGATAAAGAATTGTGTTTAAATAAGTATAGGTAACTGTCACTCTTCTTTAAATCATTTGAAATAACATCATTAGCATTTAGAGTACTTATACCAAATGATACTAAAGTTGGTGGCACACTTATTTCCTGATAAGTTCCACTCATAGAATCTTTACCTCCAACTGATGCTAATCTAAAAGCACTAAGAACTTTAACACTCCCCAATAAACTAGAAACAACCTTTCCAAACTTTTCACTATCCTTATTAATTTTTTCAAAATATTCTTGGAATGAAAAATATATTTTTTTATAATCAACTCCAACTGCTACTAACTTAGCTATAGAATCGATTATTGCGTATTGGCTTCCTAAGTATGGATTAATACTAGTCAAATATGGATCATATCCAAAAGTCATAGCGCTACAAGTATTAGTTTCACCATTTAACACAGGTAATTTAACAACAGATACTTGACTTTCTGTCATTTGATATATTCCACCTAATGGCATTAGTATCGTAGCCGCACCAATAGTGCAGTCAAACATTTCAATTATACCTCTTTGTAGAGCTATATTATAATTAGACAATCTACTCAAATAATTGTCTTTACTATCTTCTAATTTTATTATAGGTAAATTTTCTTGTTTATTTACCATAGCACTCGCTTTTACTACAGCTCCATTTGTACTTATAAAATCCCTAGCTATATCAACTACTTTTTTATCATGATATTTCATTACTAATCTATTTGTATTAGTGATTTCAGCAACAATAGTAGCTTCTAAATTTTCTTGTTCAGCTTTCATAATAAAATATGCTGCATTTTCTTTCGCAACAACACATGCCATTCTTTCTTGACTTTCCGAAATTGCTATTTCAATCTCATTAAGTCCTTGATACTTTAAAGGTACTTTATCCAACCATATCTCTATACTATCAGCTAATTCACCAATAGCTACAGTTACTCCACCAGCACCAAAATCATTAGCCTTCTTAATTATTTTAGAAATATCTTTATTCCTAAAGAAACGTTGAATTTTTCTTTCTTCAGGAGCATTGCCTTTTTGAACTTCACTTGATGATACTTCTAAAGATTGTTTATCTTGTTCCTTACTAGAACCAGTTGCTCCACCAATTCCATCTCTACCAGTTCTTCCTCCTAATAGGATTACAACATCACCAACAGTAGGTTTATCTCTAATAATGTTTGCATAAGGAACCGCTCCAACTATAGCACCTAACTCCATTCTTTTAGCTACATAATTTTCATGGAAAATCTCTTTCATTAGTGTAGTAGGAACCCCTATTTGATTTCCATAAGAAGAGTTACCCTGAGCAGCCACTTTAGATATAACTCTTTGAGGGAGTTTACCAACGATAGTATTATCAATATCATCTAAAATATTAGCAGCTCCAGTTACTCTTAAAGCTTGGTATACATAAGCTCTACCACTTAGTGGATCTCTTATAGCTCCACCAACACAAGTTGACGCACCACCTAGTGGTTCAATTTCAGTGGGGTGATTGTGTGTTTCATTTTTAAACATCATCAACCATTTTTCATTAATACCATCTACATCAACATCCACAAATACAGAACATGCATTATTTTCATCAGAAACTTCTAAATTATCTAAGTTTCCTTTTTTACGTTCATATCTAGCATTAATAGTAGCCATATCCATTAAACTAGTAGGTTTATGTGAAGCGTTTATTTCTTCTCGCATTTTTAAATATTTATTATATGTCTTCAATACTTCTTTATCTAAAATTGTTATATCTAAATGAGTATTAAAAGTAGTATGTCTACAATGATCAGACCAATATGTATCTAGTGCTCTTATTTCAACTTCATATGGGTCTCTATTTTCTCCAATAAAGTAATTTTTTATCATTTCTAAATCTTCTAAAGACATAGCTAAGTTTAAATTTTTATGAGTAACACTTACATCATTCATTCTAAACTCTCTAACAATATTAAACCAATTAGGTTCAACTATTTCAATATGATCATAGTATTGAAGATCTTTTTCCCTTGATTCAATACTATTAATCATATACTTTTTAATCTTTTCTAGATCATATACTCCTTCTAAAATAATTAGTTTACCACTTTTAACACGAGATTTTGATGTAGGTTCAATTAAACGAATGCATTGATTAGCACTATCAGCTCTTTGGTCAAATTGACCAGGTAAGTACTCTACAGCAAAATATTGACCAGGTTTAAGATCAATTCTTTCATATACATTATCAGTTACAATTTCACCAAATACTTGATATTTAGTTTTTTCTAAAACATCATCTTCGACATCGAAAATATCATATATATTTACTAAACGCAACTCAGTAATTTTTTGGTTCAGATTACTATTTAAATCTTCTAATAAAGCATTGGCTTCAGTTTGAAATTCTTTTTTCTTTTCTACAAATAATCTTACAGTTTTCATATTCTATCCATTCAATTCTGCATCAGCTTTTAATACTGCTTCTCTTTGTTCGATCCTAAAATCTTTTAATTTTTTAGCTAAACTCTCATCACTTAAAGCTAAAACTTCTACTGCTAAAATAGCAGCATTCTTGGCACCATTAATAGCTACAGTAGCCACAGGTATTCCCGGAGGCATTTGAACCATTGATAATAATGCATCTAATCCACCTACTGTTTTATTATAAATTGGCACTCCAATTACTACACTAGTTGTAAATGCTGCAATAACTCCTGCTAAATGAGCAGCAACCCCTGCTCCTGCTATGATAATTTTAAAATTATTCTTTTTAATGTAATCCTCAACATCATAAGGAGTACGATGTGCACTCATTACTCTTTTTTCATATTTTACACCAAATTTATCAAGCATCTCATATGCACCCTTCATTACCTCAAGATCATTATAAGACCCCATTATTACACTCACTAAAGCACTCATGCTTCACCTCCATACTAAATATTATATCAAATTATAAGACATATTTAAATAATTAAATATAAAAATTTGTATATATAAAGTAATTATCTTAAAGAAGTTATAAAAATAAACTAAAGTTCTTTATTATTTTAATAATATATACTGATAGAATTAATACTCTTAATTAAATATAATATGTTAGGAGGATTTAAATGAAAATAAAGAAGGGAATCAAATTAAAGGAAAAAGAAGAAATAAATATGTAAAGGTGAAAATTTTTTAGATAATAAAGCTAAAGACTATCACTTATTAAATTGTAAGTTTGGTTGTACAATACAGCATGCTTACTATTTAGTTAAACAATATGAACAGCTTAGTAAAGAAGTATTTATGTATAAAAATAGAAATAGACCTTCAACTAAGAAAACTAATGTAGAGACAGTAAAAAGTTGTTAAAATATTTAAACCAGAAAAACATTATAATGTTAATTATAATCATTTTATAAAAATATTAGAGGAGTACATTATTAAATTATCACACTCATAAAAGCAAGCATCATATGACAGTATAATAAAAAGAAAGAGAGCATATTTTGTTGCTCTCAATACATAAGTTATAAAGTGATTATCTTAAAAAATTATGCTAAAAATCAATATTTTTTAAAATATTTATGTCAAAATCACAATCATACTATTTTTTAATACTCATATAATTAACTATTTTTTATTCAAGCTCGTCTAATTCGCACTCTTTTTTATAATATATACATTGATTTTCATTAATTATAAATTCATTATTTCCACAACAATTTTCGTGATCCATTTCATGATCATGTGGCGGACTATTTGGATATATTACAGCACAACAAGTAATGTTCCCATTCACTATTTTATGAAGTCCAACTGATTGATAATTACATTTACCACAATTAATTTGGTGTTGGATTGTTTCACCATATGCAAAATATATTGCAGTATAATAAAGATTATGATTTTCACTTGTTACATGACTACATACACTACATGTTCCTGTATGACCACTAGAACCTGATGAAGTATATAAATAATTATGTGATTGTGTTGGATTATTCCAGTGTACTGGTTTATTGTCATAATTCCAACTTGTATGCCAACCAGTTGGTTTACTTGATGATGCAGCAAACAACATTAACTTGTTATTATTGCCGAAAGCACTTGCTCCTATATTAGTTACATTAAGCGGAATAGTTAAATTTTCGATATTAGGACACGCCCAAAATGCAAAAGAACTTATCGTTGTAACGGAATTTGGTATAGTGATTGCAGTTAAAGAATTACAATTTGCAAAAGCATATGCTCCAATATTTATAACATTACTTGTCGGACCTTCAAAAGTAATACTGGTTATACAAGTCCCAGAAAAACCATTATCTGCAATTTTTGTTATATTATAAATATTTCCTCCTATTACAACAGTTCTTGGGATTTTGATAGCACCAGTAATAATTGCACCTGCCATTACTTTGATTTCAACAGTAGTGCTTGTAAGTATATTATAATCAAACATTGGATTCATTAGTTCTACAAACGAAGAAGTATAACCACCAGTTCTAGGATTATCTATTTGATAACCTACTACAGCTACAAAGAGTGACGAACCTGATGCATTCAATATTGTATTCCATTAAAAAAGTTATAGTAATTACTGTATAGCAAAATATCCTCTCCCTCTACTCTATAAAACAAATCTATAAATCCACCAGAGTTTTCTGAACCTTCTTCCCAAATTACAAGTGTTTTAATAGCCCAACGAATATATCCTCTTTCTCCAATAAACCAATTTGCTTTAATAGTTATAATTTCATATATCATTGGAATATCATTGTATCCAGCAACGGGATAGTTTTGAGTACTAAAATCATTAAACTCTTTGTAGATGTTGTTTATAATTAATTCTTCTGCATAACTACCTCCAGAAGTATCTAGAGTACCATAGACATATTGACTCATGAACATTTTCACAGAAGTATCAACCAAAGTAGAGTTGTTTTCACGAGTTGGTAAATTTACAAGTGTACCATAATAAAGTTTTATCATTAAATCATCACCAACTTTAATTTTAGATTTTTCTGATATAAAAGCCATTACAACTGGAAGAGTTTCCTCAATACAATTAGAGCTTGAAATTAATCCTTTATCCATTCTATTCTCCTTTTTTACTATTTCATCAATTAACTGCTTTGTTGTATTAACCACAGTATCAACAATTAATTTATTAGTAGCTCCTTCAATCTCACTTTTCCCTTTTAAAACAATTTCAAGTAGTAACTCCCAATCTTCTGGTGTATAATCATCCTCTTGAGAATAGCATTCAATACTAGTTATAGAAATTGCTTTATATTTCAATAAACTTTCATCAAAATCACATGAAAGAATCACCCCTCCCAGCAACATAAAACAAATAATTAAGTAAATTCCCCTCATACTTCCTCCATTTTCACATTCATCGTCACTCATTTATATTAGTTTTATAACATTACAAATTATTACTCGATAAAACTAATATAGTACAAATTTTTTGCAAGTGTTTATCAATAAAATTTTTGACATGCCTTGTTGCTTTTTAAGAAAAGTATAAAATCAATCTTATCTTCTCTTCAAGTAATAAAGTTATTTTAATGATTTTAACTTTATTACTATATATTACCATATTATAAAAAAAAAACAATACAAATTGTAAAAAAGCAAACTATAAAAGTTTGCTTCATTTTCTAATTTTTACAGACTATCGCCAAAATCCTCTTTAAACTTCTTTACTAACTTTTCAGTCCAAGGTGTTTTAGGAGCTAATCTTCCTACAAAAAATCTTAACACTTTTGGTTCTTCAGTAAATTCTAATCCACCAATAAGTTTTCTATTTTTATATAACCAACCAATTCTATCGGCAGCGAACTTAATTTGAGAAAGAGTAAATACTCTTCTAGGAAGAGCTAACCTTACTAATTCTACACTAGCAATATGATCAGTTCCATCAGGATTTCTGTCCTCACTAACAGTACCTCTTTCCATACCTCTACAACCACATGTTATATAAATAGCAGCTATTAAACTAGCAGCAGGATACTCTCCACTAGGAACATGGTCTAAAAACGCTCTTGCATCAATATGGCAACCTAATCCACCTACTGGTGTAACAATTGGCACACCAAAACTTTGAAGTTCTTTACCAAAAGCTGCAATGAATTCAGGTCCTTGATTAATCATTTCGAAATCTAAAGTTTCTTCTAACCCAACTGCAATAGCTTCCATTTCTCTAGTACTCATACCACCATAAGTAATAAATCCTTCATAGAATGGTACTAAATCTCTCATATGCATAAAGTATTTCTCTTCAAACATCGCAATACCACCACCTCTAGCACAACCTAGTTTTCTCGCAGAAAAATATAAAATATCTCCACATTTAGCAATTTCTCTAACAATAGCACCAATTTCCATATTTTGGTATTCTTTTTCTTTAGTCTTAATAAAGTATAAATTATCAGCTAATAAACTAACATCCATAACAACCATTAAACCTTTTTCCACACAGAATTTTTTAATTTCTTTCATGTTTTTCAATGAAATTGGTTGACCACCAATTAAATTAGTTCCTAACTCAATTCTAACGAAAGATATTTTTTCAACTCCTTCTTTTGCAACTAAAGCTTTTAACTTTCCCATATCAATGTCACCTTTGAAGTTACATTCAGAATTAATGTTAATAGCTTCTTCACTATAAATTTCATCAACTATACCACCTCTAGCACTAATGTGAGCTTTCGTAGTAGTAAAGTGATAATTCATAGGTGTTATTTGACCTGGTTTTACATAAACTTGTGCTATTATATTTTCGCAAGCTCTTCCTTGATGCGTAGGTAAAAAGAACTTTGTTCCAAAAAAATCTTGAACTGATTTTTCTAAACGATAAAAAGTTTCACTCCCTGAATAAGCGTCATCTGGTCTCATCATTGCTGCTATTTGCAAGTCGCTCATAGCATTTGTTCCACTATCTGTTAGCATATCCAAAAAAACATCTTTATTTCTTAATAAAAATGAATTGAAACCTGCTCCTTCAATAGCCTTAACCCTCTCATCAATCGGTAATAAAGTAAGTTTTTGGACAGTTCTCACTTTGTGCATTTCGATTGGTAAATCTTTGTAATGTGATAATTTAATTTTAGACATATATTTCCTCCTCTTGTCTTTTTTTTATAAAATAAAACCTGCTAGTTAAACTAACAGGGACGACTAGAGCCGCGGTACCACCCTTCTTACAAAACCTCAAAATGCTAGACATTTATATTGTTGTTGTCACTCATTAAATTGTTAACGCCAATTACTCGAACCTATTTACTACTATTTCAATAAGTCAGCTCCAAAGTGTACATTATATACCCCAGAATGTTTGTTTACACCATACACAAACTCTCTATAAATCTAAAGGTATTTTTCTCTTTATCTTCGCTTTTGGTTTTACTTTACAAATAATTATATCATCTTTTTTTTATTTGTGGTAAAAAAAACTGCTTTTTTTAAAAAAAACCAGCATTTTCAAAATACTAGTTTTTTCAAATTACTTCTTTTCTTCTTCAATTTTAGCAGTTTCTAGTTTTTTCGCTTCTTCCTCTTTTCTTTGGTAGTAATTTTTATAACCTTCTTTTTCATTATCTCCCTTATCCCATTTGTGACCAATACCAAATATACCTCCAGCAAATAAAGCTATTGCTAAAAATACAAATAAAAATGCTATCCATCTTTGAGCAATCCAATCATTTGCATATGACATAAATAGAAATCCTAAAGCAAATGCAATACCAGATAAAACAAAAGCTGCTTTTTTAATAGAAACATCCTTTACGAAAATTCCTTGTAATAGAATACCTACACCTCCAACCCACATAAAACATGCTAAAAACCAATACCAATTATTTTCAGGTCCTACAAATAAAAAGACAACACTAAGAATAACTAATAACGCAAAGAATATAATATTCACTAAATACTTTTTCATATTTTCAACCTCCTAAATATGCTAATAACACAAACAATGCTATAACAACTAGTATAATACCAATAGTTAATAACACTTTCAACCCAGAAACAGGCACCTTACCAGTAACCTTACCATTAATTCCATTTACATAGAAATTCCAATTTTTATCTTTCCATATTGTATAACCAATATATATTGGCAACAATAAATATTTATATGTGATATTGTTATGGGTAACAGTTTGTTTATATGAACCAACAACATCATAATTATAGCGAGCTAATATTTTACTTTTAACAGTAACATCCATGCCCTTTTTCGCCTCATTCCAACATACTATTCCATCTTTTGTATAATGATTAGCAGTAAACCCTAGTAAATACTCATCTTTATAGTCTAAACAATTATTAGTATTAAAAGGTTGTAATGCATTGATACTTTTTTGAGTTATTTGATCAGAAGCTTGTACTAAATAATCATCAAAGAAATAATTATAAACACCCTTTATTTTAAACCATCTTGTATGTCTAGTTGTAACAGTTCTATTACCAGATCTATGTGTAGTATAATAATATTTTCCTAATCTTCCACTATATGTCGTTATAGTATTACTATCATATGTAAACACTGGATTATATATTCCTGTTAGATCATTTAAATCAATTTTACTTTTAAATTTTCTCGGAGCATACAATTTTTTCTTATACCATGAGGTAATACAAAGTGCCGCTTTATCCTTATCATAAGTAAATGTTATGACAGAAGTTGGTTTCAATCCAGAATTTTCATCTACTTCTACTACTTTACTAGTCCCACAATATGGACATTTAGTAGAAATTTCAGTTTTTAACAATGTAGTTATGGAACCACAATTAGCACAACGATATACATGTGTTTGTTTATTCCAAATCTCATTATTACTTAATAATTTTTCAAAAGAATTTTCTTCTCCTGATTTTTCATCTGTTATCGGTTTTGAATACTCACAATGTTCACAATACAAGGTTTGGGTATTAGGATTATATTCTAAATTATTCCCACAACCTGGACACTTTGCAAAATTCGTATCTTTTAACGAGGGTTCCAGTATATCTTCTTCAGACATTATATTTTCTCTCCACATGAAGGACAGAACTTAGTTCCTAAAGGAGCTTCTTCCTTACATTTTGGACAAATAACACCACTAACTATCTTAGCTCCACATTCAGGACAAAACTTAGTCCCTGGAGGAACAGTAGCTTTACATTTACCACATGCCAAACCAGTTTGACCGCCACATTCAGGACAGAATTTAGCTGTCTTTAAAATTTTTGCATTACAGTTTGGACAACTCATTTCATTTTCTTTCATAGCAGTAGCTTTAGCTGCTGCATTACTTTGACCTCCTTGAAATGCTCCACCTAAAGATTGACCAGCTTGTACACCAATACCCATCCCCATAAATCCACCAACAGAACCAGTGTTAGATGCAGCTGCTTTTAAAGCATCAGCTCTTGCTTTAGCTTCATATGTATCCATATTCTTTCCTAAGATACCTAAAGAAGCACTTTCATCTACAGCTTTTTCCACTTCTGGTGGTAGTGAGAAGTTTTCAAAATTAAAAGCAGTTATATCAAGTCCATACTCAACAAACTTAGATTTTAGTTTTTCTTTAACATCATCACTTAATTCAGCTATATGACTAGCAATATCTACAACTGATTTAGTTTTCATAGTTTCACCTAATATAGTAGTGATTTGAACTACAATAATACTTTTCAACCAAGAAACTATATCACTAGTTTTAAATGAAGAGTTAGTACTAGATAACTCAGTCATGAAAACATAAGGATCTTTTATTCTATAAGCATAAGTTCCATATCCTCTAATTCTAACTGGACCAAACTCTCTATCTCTAATTGTAATAGGATTTTGTGTACCCCACTTTTGGTCAGTAAATTGTTTTGTATTTACGAAATATACATCTGACTTAAATGGACTTTCAAAACCATATTTCCATGACATTAACTTAGTTAATACAGGGATATTATGAGTATCTAACTTATAAAATCCAGGTAAAAATACATCTGCCATTCGACCTTTATCGCAAAATATAGCAGCTTGTGTTTCTCTTACAGTTAATGCCGACCCCTTTGTAATAAAATCCTTTTTAATGTTGTATTCAAACTTATAAACAATTTGATCTCTACTTTGGTCTTTCCATTCAATAATTTTCAATATTCCCATATTTACCTCCTAACATAATAAAGCTTGAGAACTACTTTATTAACATGAGTTTTTTATTAGATCTCACAACTAATATATTATACACAAATTTAATTAAATATACAAATTTTTATGGAAAAATACCTCTTAAATTCCAACTAACTACTAATCTATTTAAAGCGACAACATATGCGGCAAGTCTCATAGTAATTTTTCTATTATCCATTTCAGTATAAACGCTATCGATAGCTCTAATCATTATTTTTTCCATTCGAGAGAGAACATCATCTGCTTCCCAAGTTAGCGATTGAATATTTTGAACCCATTCGTAATACGAAACAATAACTCCACCTGAATTAGCTACTATATCTGGTACTACTATTATTTTTTTCTTAGCCAGTATTTCATCAGCTTCATCAGTAATTGGTCCATTAGCACCTTCTACAATAAATTTGGCTTTAACATTTTTAGCATTATTCGTGGTTATTTGATTTTCCAAAGCAGCAGGTATTAGCACCTCACACTCCAGTGCTAATAATTGTTCATTAGTAATTAATTTAGTATCTTTATCTTTATAATTAGCAAGGACATCATTTTTTAAAAACTCAGTAATCTTATTTATATCTAAACCAGTTTCATTATAAATTCCACTAGTAACATCACTTACTGCTATGATTTTCGCACCATGTTCAAAGAGGTATTTAGCAGAATTAGATCCAACATTTCCCATTCCTTGAACTACTATACTCGTGTTTTTCAAATCTTTTCCATATCTTTTCAATATTTCTCTTGTAGAGATCATAACACCATATCCAGTAGCAGTATTTCGCCCTAAAGAGCCACCTAGTTCAATATCTTTACCAGTTACAACACCTAGTACTGTATGACCTTTCATAATACTAAAAGTATCCATAATCCAATCCATCATTTTAGAATTTGTTCCAACATCAGGAGCTGGTATATCTTTATCAGGACCAATTAAAGGAAGAATACTCGCAGTATATCTTCTGGTTAATCTTTTTAACTCATTCTCTGATAAAGTTTTTGGATCAACACAAACTCCACCTTTTCCCCCACCATAAGGGATATTTACTACAGCACATTTAAATGTCATCCAAGCAGCTAAAGCTTTAACATCATCGATATTAACATCATGATGAAATCTAATTCCTCCCTTACTTGGACCTCTTAAAGTAGAGTGTAACACTCTATAACCTTCAAATACTTTCAAACTTCCATCATCCATTTCAATGGGGATAGAAACCTTTAGTTCACATTCAGGGTACTTAAATCTTTCATAATCTTTCTTTTCAAGTTTCATAACATTAGCAGCTTTTTCTAGAGTGCTTAAGAAACTATCATAAGGATTGTAGCTTTTTATCATAATTCTTCCTTTCATAAATGAGTATAAAGAACTTCTTTTGACTCTACATATTTTATCATATTTTTGATATCATTTTCATAAAAAATATCATACCTTTGCAGGTATAACATATTTATATTTTTTTGAAACTACAACATCAGATTGGTATATAACTTTAACTAAAACTTCAACATTAACATTTTTATCTAATTTTTTAACAACTCTTCCTTTATTATCAACAATATTAGGTGCAGAAGATTCTAAAACTAAATTAAATCCCAAATTTAATAATTTATTTTTCACTAAATACTCTGCTTTAACTAATTCAATAAAATAACCCCATAAATTAGCAGCACGCAAAGTCATCGGACAATCTTTACCACTAAAATAATTATGTTGAGTTACTCTATCAATAGATAAACTATTACGTTCCATAATGTCAGCTACTAATTTTGCAAGATAATGCCAAGTTAAATATAAATCATTCCCCTCATCAATACAACTTTCAATTCCAATACTATTTCTATTTCCTCCATGATTTCCTATAGCATTATATACTTGTGAATACCAAGTTGGTCTCATATAATAATTACCATTAATAATTTCTGTTTTATAACCTAAAGTAGATAAATTTGCATTAAGTGGAGTTTTAATAGGTATACTAACAAGAGTATCAACTCCATTTATAGTAAAAACTCTTTTATTCCAATTGACATTTATATCAACTTTTTCTTCTCCAGCCTTAACTCCTGTATCAAAAACATGCTCATATGCTGAGTCTAAACTAGTCCCATCTCCTGCATGCCATGCAATATCAGATTCTGGTATCATTTGATAAATTCCATCATTACCAACCGAATAATGCCATGAAACTTTAGCAGTTTTTCCATAATTGTGATTTGCTAAGGAATTTGCACCAAGTCTATTATTACCAGTATCATGAATAGTTATATATTCAATACTTGGCAT
>Ga0123353_10006015_pt1 | contig 16071 bp, 17 predicted proteins | sample TergutLab28metaG_3_FD_92763 | JGI IMG/M metagenome (GOLD analysis project Ga0123353, IMG submission 92763) | Labiotermes labralis P3 segment gut microbial communities from Petit-Saut dam, French Guiana - Lab288 P3 | ecosystem: Host-associated > Arthropoda: Insects > Digestive system > Gut ... | reverse complement strand
TCCCGCAGGAATGCCAGCCGTGCCCGTCCGTACTTGCCGATGTCGCCCTCCGGCTGCGCTGGCAGGGCCAAATCGGGGATAAAGTACCCGTTCACCTCTGTATAGGTGATCGTCTGTTCTGGGGCCATATGCGCCCTCCTTTCCGCTGTTTTGATATGTGTTGCGCCATTTATCCTTGGCTTGTCCGCAATCGCCCCCTTGTGGCTGCGCCGCTTCACTTTTGCTACGGGTGAACCAGACTGCCTACCGTAATAGAAGGATTGGACATCCTTCCGTTACAGTATATATCGGATTATAAGTTTGAGGACATCTGGACGGACCCCGAAAAGTGCGTGGAGGCACTGAAAAAGTACCGTGCCGTACTTACCCCGGATTTCAGCATGTACCTGGAAATGCACCCGGTGATGCAGCTTTACAACATATTCCGCAACCGCTGGGTGGGCGCTTTTCTCGCGAATCGCAAAATCAAAGTGGTTCCAACGGTCAATTGGGGCGATGAAGCTACCTTCGATTTTTGCTTTGAGGGCATCGCAAAAGGTTCCGCTGTGGCGGTGTCCACTTACATGGCCTCCGAGCACGACAACCACAAAGACCAGAAAGAATGGTTTCTCAAAGGCTACAACGAAATGCTGCGGCGCATTGAGCCAGCTGTTATTATCTGCTACCACACCCCCTTCCCTGAAATGGAGGGGAAGATTGTCCATGTGGACTATGAACTGAGTTCGTGGAAGCATGACAAGGATGACCTTGATAAAGCGCACGAACCCAGCGAAGGGATCAGAATCGTCAAGCGGACTGGCTATGTGGTGTTTGACAAGGGTGGGGGAAGTGCCTTTGGCGGCGAATGGCGACCAGATCCGAACAAACCTGACGATGCAAGGCTTATAGACGGAAGGCCTGGTGACATTACGCGATCAAATCGCGGGTATGACCGCGACACAGTATATGGCGAAGATGGTCGTGCTGTGGTGGAAAGGCACTATGGAGATCATTGGCAACCGAAAGCGCATTCGGATCCGCATGACCATTTCATTGATTGGAGTAAAGGATTTCCTGAGTGGAGGCAAGAGAACTACTTCGACGGTAATGTGCCTGATCTTGGTGATTTTGCTGGCTGGTTCGACATTGTACGGTCAATGAGAAAGGAGGCAACTGTAGTGGATCGTATATATCCAAAAGAAGATTATCGATTTGCAACAATTAGCGAATTTAAGTGGAGCATGTCGCGCGGAGGCGAAGTCGGCTTCCTTTATGGAGGGAAGGCATATTTTGTCCATGTGACTACTTCGGGGTACAATATCGGCGAATGCTATCGCATGGTCGGAGAGAAAGCTCTAAACCCGGTCGATGGCCAACTAGTGGGGAACGTCTACGGAACAGACTACGCTTCAGTAGACGGACTTCTAGACCATATGCTCAACGGCAGCAAATTGCGAGAGATCATCCGGTCGGTGGAAGTTTTCGACAGGTTGATTTGATGTCGCGCCGCATTGAGCCGGAGGTCATCATTTGCTACCACGTACCGTTTCCTGAGCTGGAAGGAAATATTGTTCATGTGGATTACGATCTGAGCTCATGGAAGCATGACGAGGATGATGTCGGTAAATCGTATGAGGCAGAGCACAGCGAGGGAATTAGAATCGTCAAGCACACGGGATATGTAGTATTTGAAAAAGGCGGGGGAAGTGCGTTTGGCGGTGAATGGCGGCCGAGCAAAGCGGAGGATGAGCGGTTTCTGGGCAAACCGGGAGAGATTATAACTACTATAAAAGAAAATGGCGAAAAATTCTCCACAAAAATCGGTGAGGATGGCAAAGGAGCGATGGAGCGACACTGGACAGACCACAATCAACCATGGGCGCATTCTGAAACGCATGACCATTATATAATATGGAATCCAGATAGAGGTACTCCCAGCCTTGGCCATTCCATTAATTATTGGGATGGAATTATCCCTGAATTCAAGCTGTTTGAGGTGAAAAAAGCTGTGGGCAGAACGATTGATTTACGGCAATACCCAGACGATGTGCTAAACTTCAAGACAATCAGCGAGTTCAAATGGAGTTTACTTGATGGAGGCGAAATCCAATTTGATTGGAGTGGAAAAGGGTATGGCGTCTTCAGATTAAAGCAGACTCCCGACTCCGATGATATGTTCTATATTGGCGAGGATTACAAAAAAGAGACAGGCACTTGGTATACTACCGTAGATAAAACGCTTGATCATCTCATTGACGGCGTGAAGCTACGCGAGATCATCACGCAAGCGCATGTAACCTCAAGGAACATCTAACTAAAGTGGTTCCTCGCGGGCTACAACGAAATGCTGCGGCGCATCGAGCCGGAGGTCATCATCTGCTATCACACGCCGTTCCCGGAGATGGAAGGCAATATTGTCTATGTGGACTATGAGTTGAGTTTGTGGAAGCATGAGGAGGATGTCGGCAAGGCGCACGAGGGGATCAGGATCGTCAAGCGCACGGGGTGTGTGGTGTTTGACAAGGGCGGAGGAAGCGCCTTTGGCGGGGAGTGGAGGCCGAGTAAAGCGGAAGACGAACGGTTTTTGGGTGAGCCGGGGGAAATTAAGGGAACAACTTTGAAGAACGGCGAATACTACGAAGATGTCATCGGAAAGGATGGACGATCTGCATATGAACGCCAATGGACAGACCACAATCGTGCGCATACGGGACACACCATACCGCACGACCATAAAATAGGGTGGGACAACCCGTCTGGCCATCCGGATCCCGGGCCACCAATCAATTATCCAGACGGCGATTACCCCGATTTAGGCGATTTCTTGGAACTCTTTGCTCAGGAAGGTATGGAAGGTTTCGTAATTAGTGATGCGTATCAATCAGAAGAAAAAAGGGTGATACCTATGGATAATCAATCGTCTCAACAGCAAAACCCCTTGAACTTTAAAACTATTAGCGAATTCAAGTGGAGCATGACTTATCATTCGGAGGTGCAGTTTCTTTATCAGGGTAAGTCCTATACCATCCTGCCCAAATATCCCGGTTACAATATCGGTGAAGGCTATCGTTTGGTCGGTGATAAACCTTTCAACGTAGGTGATGGACAGTTTGTTGAAGATATATTTGGAAGCGACTACGATACAATTGATGCTTTGCTTAATCACAAGTTTGATGACTCTCGTCTACGTGAAATTATCACGCGAGTGGAAGTGACTGAGCGGACAATCTAGATGCAGACCGTAAACATGAGCCATCGGTCATCATCTGCTATCACACGCCGTTCCCTGAAATGCAGGGCAATATCCTCCACGTGGACTATGAATTGAGTTCATGGAAGCACGACGAGGAGGACGTTGGGAAAGCACATGAAGGGATAAGAATCGTCAAGCGCACAGGCTATGTTGTATTTGACAAAGGTGGCGGCAGCGCGGAAGGGGGCGATTGGACGCCAAGCCCTGAAAAGCCACAGGACAGCAGATTCCTTGGAGAACCCGATAAAGTTATTGACACCATCATGCGTAATGGTGAGAAGTTCTCCACGAAGATTGGCGAAGATGGCAGGGGGGGCAATAGAGCGCCATTGGACAGATCATGACAAACCCTGGGCTCATTCGGATCCACATGATCACCTGATAGGATGGGATCCTGATAGGGGCAATATTGGATGGTAGGGAAGTAGGATTCGAATACGGCGAAAAAACCTATGGCATTACCCGCAATGGAGCTGATAGAAACGACGGCCCATTTGAACTCTATGAGGCAAATAATGAAGCCAGTGTGCAGTCATTTGACGCTCTGGAGGAATTGCTGAATTGCGAATTTGACGGTCTCCGTTTGCGGGAAATTATTAAGCAGTTGAAGATTCTGTGGCGAAATGTTTAGCAAGCTGCATCTGTAAACACTGCGTGAGGCTGCAAACCGTTGATATGCAAATGATTGCGCGGTGCCCTTATGGTTATTTGCACCAGAACCCCGCCTTGCATGGGCGGTTTTTTTTCTGAACAGCAGGCAAATTATATTAGCGATTCTTATCTATATCATTAGAAAGATTAATTTTACTTATAGCTACGGTTGTGCTATACTGTATTCACGGAGAGAAAAGCAAGCAATCTCAATTTTGATGCACGGGAGGAACATCGATGCAGACCATCTACAACGGCAAGACCAAAGACGTCCTGCGCGACGACGCCGACGGCAGCTACTACCTCTTCTTCAAGGACGACGCCACCGGCGAAAACGGCGTGTTCGACCCCGGCTCCAACACCGTGGGCGGCAGCGTCTCCGGCAAGGGGAAGCTCGGCCTGACCATCTCGCAGCACTTCTTCGAGCTCATGGAGAAGAACGGCATCCCCACGCATTACCTCGGCGCGGACCTGGACCAGTGCATGATGCATGTGAAGGGCATCGAGGTGCCCAAGCTGGAGTTCGTGCTGCGCTACTTCACCGCGGGCAGCATGTGCCGCCGCTTCACGATCGATGCGGGCCTCCCCTTCGACCCGCCCTACCTCGAGGTCACGCTGAAGGACGACGACCAGGGCGACCCCCTCATCAGCGAGCGCCTGTGCCTGATGAAGGGCCTGCTGCGGGAGGGCGAGTACGAGCGGGCCCTGAGCCTGCTGGTGAAGGCGGGCGCGGTGCTGCGCAGCGAGTTGGCGGAACTGGGCCTGAAGCTCATCGACTTCAAGCTGGAGTTCGGCTTTGACGAGCGGCGCGCGATCTGCATCGCCGACGAGATCACTCCGGACATCTGGCGCGTGCAGGACGAGGCCGGGAATATCCCCAACCAGATCGACTGCGCGAAGCTGATCCTGGACAGGATCAACGGCAGGTAACTTTCCGCATATTAAGAAGAACCCCCGCAGTCCGTCATGGGCTGCGGGGGCTGGCCATTTATTTACTGGATCGAATCGATCCCCCTGCGCAGCGCTGCCTCGTCCAGGGCCCCCGCCCTGCTGGAGGCGAGGTTGCCCTCCGCGTCGATGAAAAACGTGGCGGGGATGCCCCTGACGCCGTAGGCCGCAGCCGCGTCCCCCTGCGCGTCAAAGTATACGGGGAACCCGTAGCCCTTGCCACGCACATATTGCATGCCCGTCTCCACGGACTCCTGCAAATTGACCATCATGAACTGTACCCCGCCGCCCAGTTCCCCGTGGACGCGGTCGAACGCGGGCATCTCGTCCACGCAATAGGGGCACCACGTGGCCCAGAAATTCAGCACCACCGGCCTGCCCCGCAGGTCGGAGAGCCGCACGGGGTTCCCGTCCCCATCCGTCACGGTGAAGCCGGGGGCCGGCGGCCGCTGCTCCCCCTGCGCCTGCGTGCGCCCTGCGTCAACGCCCGGCTGCACCTGCTTGCTCAGCGCGTTGTAGGCCAGCACCGCGCCCACCAGCAGCGCAGTGAACCCCGCGACGCCCAGTATCATCTTTCCCCGCTGCGTCATAGTGATATCCCTCTTCCTATATGCTATATGTACATCATAACCTTATCCAAAATCTTATCGATATAGGGCAGCTCATCCATGGAGATATGGGTTTCCCACATAAGCGCCTTCGACCAGTGCTCGCACAGCTTGATCGTGCTGCCGCAGAAATTGACGGCGACAGCGCACGCGCGGCTCCTTTCGCCTTTGCAGCCGTGGCAGCGGTGGGTCCGCTGCAAAAAATACTTTTTCAGCTCCAGCGATTCCTTTTCAAGCGCCCAAAAGAAGGCCTCCAGCGGCGCCAGGTTGTCTCTGTCATACCAGATCCTGAAGCCCAGAATGATCTGGTTGTGCATACAATTGATCCCCATGATATCGCGCTTTTTGTGCTTGCAGTGAATTCCCTGGCCGCCGATGGAGCAGGTCAAACCCGGCTTCTTCGCAATCTCCATGAGCGTGAGCGCAACCTGCCGCTGTTCGTCGCTCAAATACACGAGCGCGTTTTCGAGCTTGTCGTATTTGTAGGACGGGCACAGCTTCCTGAAATCGCAATTCATGAAGCTGTTGTCGCCCGACATTTTTTCGGCCGATGCGATTTGCGCCATCGCCCGCATGGCGGGAAACATGTTTGGATAGAGCGCGTTTGTGAAAACAACGCGATCGCTCCCGTATGCAACCTTCAGGCCGGCCCGCTCCATCATTTTTAACCGGTCTCTATAAGTTATGCCCTTTTCGTTCTGCATTCCGTAGCCGTTCTTCTGCTTGTACCCGCTGAATTCAATTTCGCCCAACAGAGCGAAATCAATCAGCGGCCTGAAAAACCTGTATTGGATGCCAAGCCGGATATCCGTCTGCAGGGGAAGGTAAAGCTCTGTATTTTCATATATGTCGCTCAACAGCAGCAACATGAAATCCCGCAATTGCCTGCAGCTTTCGGTGAACTCCGGCCCCAATACATCGGCAACCTCCCACGGCAGGGCCATCTCAACAGGAAGAATATGGATGCCGCAGTCCCATATCGCCTCATGCAGCGGCGAAGGAAACTCTTTTTGATTTTTGTCGAAATCCATGGCAATCTCCCTTAAGATAACAGTGAAAGCAGCCGCTCCATGAGCCCCGTCGCCATCAGGATGCCCAGGACCACCAGCAGCGCGCCCGAGGCGATGTTGATCCCCCTGGCGTGCCGCCGCAAAACCCCCAGCGCGCCCTTGAGCCGGTCGATCAGCACGGCGCTGAGGACGAACGGCAGCCCCAGCCCCGCGGAGTACACCAGCAGCATCAGCACTCCCTGCGCCGCGCCGCCCCGCTGCGAGGCCAGCATCAGCGCGGAGCCCAGGAAGGCCCCCACGCAGGGCGTCCAGCCGACGGAGAACACCAGCCCGAACAGCAGCGCGGGGAAGAACCGCAGGTCCTTGGTCTCCACGCTCTTGCGGGCCGTGCGGTTGAGAAACCCGATCCTCAGCACGCCGAGGAAGTTCAGCCCCAGCACGACTACGATGAGGCCCGTCGCGAGGTTCACCCAGAGGGAATACCGCCGCAGCAGCTGCCCCGCCGCCCCGGCGAAGGCCCCCATCGCCACAAACACCAGCGTGAACCCCAGCACAAAGCCCAGCGCGTTGACCAGCGCGCGCCTCTTATTGCTTTGGCCGTCCGCCCCGCCCGCCGCGAAGAACGACACATACACCGGCAGCATGGGCAGCAGGCAGGGCGAGACGAACGTCGCCACGCCCTCCAAAAATACGAGCAGGTATTGCATGCGGGCCTCCTTACGGTTTTGCTTTTATTTTTCTCTCCCTGAGCGCCCCTTTATACATCACTCCCACGGCGACCGAGGCAATCCCCAGGCTCGCCGCCAGCGCCATCGCGGCGAAGAGAGTGCGCACAGGCTGGAAGCGCGGCGGTTCAGGAATCTCCTCCAGCGGCGGGTAGGCCAGCGCCCCGGGCGGCTCGCCCGGCAGGGCGGCGAAGGCGAACCTGCGCGTCTCCGTGGAGGGCACGAGGCTCTCGCGCACGAATTTCACCGTGAGGGTGAAGGGCTCTCGCCCGGACGGCAGTTCGGCCTCGCAGTGCAGGCGCGCCGTCTCGCCCGGACGCAGCACCACGCGGTTGACCAGCGGGATGTCCAGCGCCAGGCCCTCCGCCTTCACCGAGAGCACGCTCAGGTCGTAGCCGGAGAGGTTCTTCAGCAGCAGGGTGTCCTCCCCCGCGGCCAGGTAGCCGCTCACGCAGCGCGAAAAGCGGGCCTCTATGCCGTCGGAGGGGTTGCACGAGTCGCGGAACTGCGGATACTCCGGGTCGGAGTACACGTCCTGCAGCTCGTCCGTATAGAGCCACTTCGTCCAGATGCCGCGCGCCCACGGATCCCAGGCGCCCTGCCCGTGGTACTGCCCGGAGAAGAACCAGGTCTGGTCGGGCAGATAGCAGTACGAGGCGTCGATCACCCCGTTCGGCGAGCGGTGATGGTGCTCGGGATCTGTGCAGGCAGGCAGGGCCGATGCGGGCCACCCCATCGAGTTGCCATCGGTTACCACAAGGGCCCCCGTGGTGGAGGCCGTATCGATGATGCGGTCGGAATCCACCGTGTTGCCGCCAACCAGCGATGCGCCCGCCCCGCAGACCAGCGCGATTTTGACGCCCCTGGCCTGCCATTCGCGCAGGGTTTCGCCGATGCCCGGCATCACGTCGTAGTGGATGACGTCGCTGCGGCGGATGATCTCGGCGTTCTCCTCCGGGTCCAGGTACGCCGCTTTGAGCCGCTCGTAGTCCTCCGGCGGCACGACATCCCAGTAGCTGCCGAACCTGGTGACCAGTGGCCCCAGGTATGTGCGCATCACCCGCAGGGCGATATCGCTCACCTGTGCCATTGTCATGGCGCCGAAGCGCTGGCCCAGCGAGAGCTCCATCTCCAGGTACGTCGCGGCGAAATCCAGCAGCAGCATGGGGTCGAAGGCGAAATCCTCGTTCTCCAGGATGTCCACCGCCAGGCGCGAGCCGTGGATGGCCGGGGCGTGCATCACGATGCGCTCGATGTCCTCCCCGCCGTAGAGCGCCAGGTACGCCGCGGCCAGCTGCCCGCCATAGCTCACGCCGAACAGGTTCACCTTGCCGTGCCCGGAGTCCGCCTTCACCTCCTGGATGAAGGCGTGCAGGTTGGCCGTGCCCTCCACCTGCCCGCGCCGCCAGTCGTTGGCAAAGATATAGACATGGTCCGCGGGCACGGCGGAGAGCATGCTCTCGGTGATGGCGCGCTGGGTGTTCAGGCGCTCCTGCCCGCTCGCCTTCATCACGTCCCAGCGGGAGTCATGCGCCCCGTGGGGGCAGGGCGTCAGGTCGTATTCGGAGGAGCCGTCCTCCCGCATCGCCAGCCTGTCCAGCAGGGGCACGACCTCGCCGAACTTCTCCACCACGCGGTCCGCGTTGCCGCCCGCGTCCAAGATCAGCTTGGGCAGCACGTACAGCAGCACGTCCGCCAGCGAGCGCACAGTGGTGCCGTCCAGCGCGGGATACCACATCTGCTGCTCGGTCTCCAAGCCGTAATCCAGAAAGAGCTGCGGCCCGCTGTAGCCCTGCAGGATGATCAGGGGCGTCGGGTCCTCCGGCGCGGCCAGGGCAGGGGAGGAAAGGGCAAATAGCATAAGCGCCACGAATGTGTAGGAAAAAAAACGATGCAAGAATATCCGCATGGCCAACCCTCCTATATTTGACCACCCCGCCCTGCGGGCACCCCTCCACCGGAGGGGAATTTTCTGTAGCTGCGAGACGACAAATTCCCCTCCGGTGGAGGGGTGGCGCGCAGCGCCGGAGTGGTCTATAGAGACCAAACGGGCGAGGCTCTTTTCAGCCACGCCCGCGCGGTGGTTGCATTCAATTACTTGTATTTGCGTTTGCGGGCCGCCTCCGACTTCTTCTTTTTCCGGACGGACGGCTTCTCGTAGTGTTCCCTCTTGCGAACCTCTTGAATCACTCCGTCGCGGGAGGTCTGCTTCTTGAACCGGCGCAGCGCGCTGTCCAGGGACTCGTTTTCCTTTACCCTAACCTGACTCATGCCTTTCCCTCCCCTCGTTTGGTTCGGCACCTGATTTTTTTAAAACAACCGTTATGTATTATAGCGGATGGTTCCCTCTTTGTCAACCTTTTTCCGAGAATGTTACAAACTCTTCATTTTATCACAAGGTTTACCAGCCGCCCGGGCACGTAGAGCTCCTTCACAACCGTTTTGCCCTCCAGGTGCGCCGCCGCGGCCTCCCGCGCGAGGGCCAGGGCCTCCGCCTGCGCGATGCCCGCGGGCAGGTTCAGCCGCGCGCGCCCCTTGCCGTTGACCTGCACCAGCACCTCCACGGTGGCCTCCACGCACTTCGTCTCGTCCCAGTCCGGCCACTTCTGGCCGGTGATCCGCCCGCCAAAGCGCTGGCGCTCCCAGATCTCCTCCGCGATGTGCGGCGCGAAGGGGCTCAGCAGCAGCAGGAAAATCTGATACTCGCCCTGCGTGATGCTCCCTGCGTCGGCGACGACGTTCAGCAGGCTCATCAGCGCGGCGATGGCCGTGTTGTGTTTCAAATTTTCGGTGTCCTGCGAGACCTTGCGGATCGTCCGGTGGAGCTCTCCCTCCATCTCAGGCCGGATGCCCCCGCCGATGACGTTGTCCTGCAGCGCCCAGGTGCGCTCCAGAAAGCGCCTGCAACCCTTGATGCTGGCCGAGTTCCACGAGGCGGCCTTCTCAAAGTCGCCGATGAACATCTCGTAGAGCCGCAGCGTGTCCGCGCCGTACTGCCCGATGATCTCGTCCGGGTTCACCACGTTGCCCCGGGACTTGCTCATCTTCTCCCCGTTCTCGGCCAGGATCATGCCGTGGCTGGTGCGCTTCTGATAGGGCTCGGGGCAGGGGACGGCCCCCTCGTCATACAAAAACTTGTGCCAGAACCGGCTGTAGAGCAGGTGCAGCGTGGTGTGCTCCATCCCGCCGTTGTACCAGTCCACCGGCATCCAGTAGTCCAGGGCCTCCTTTGAGGCCAACACGTTTTGATTCTCTGGATCGCAGTAGCGCAGGAAATACCAGCTGCTGCCCGCCCACTGGGGCATGGTGTCGGTCTCGCGCTTGGCGGGGCCGCCGCAGGCCGGGCAGGCGGTGTTGACCCAGTCGGTCAGCAGCGCCAGGGGGGACTCCCCGTCGTCCGTCTGCACATATTTCTCCACATAGGGCAGGGTGAGCGGCAGCTGTTCCTCCGGCAGGGGGACCATACCGCAATGCGGGCAATGCACGATGGGCACGGGTTCGCCCCAATAGCGCTGCCGGGCGAACACCCAGTCACGCAGCTTGAAGTTGACTTTCTCATACCCGATGCCCTGCGCCTCAAGCCATTCTATAATCTTGACCTTGGCCTCCTCCACAGGCAGGCCCGTGATGAAGCCGGAGTTCACCATCACGCCCGTGGCGCAGTCGGTGAAGGCCTCCTTCCCGATGTCGCCCCCGGCCACGACCTCGACGATGGGAAGGCCGAACGCCCGGGCGAATTCCCAATCGCGGGTGTCGTGGCCCGGCACGGCCATGATGGCCCCGGTACCGTAGGAGATCAGCACGTAGTCGGAGATAAAGATGGGTATTTCCTGCCCATTCACGGGGTTGACCGCGCGGACGCCGTCCAGACAAACGCCGGTCTTCTCCTTATTGAGTTCCGTGCGCTCAAATTCCGATTTTCTGCCCGCTTCGCTTCTGTAGGCGCAGATTTCGTCGAAATTCGCCAGGCGTTCCTTCCAGGCGTCCAGCAGCGGGTGCTCGGGGCTCATGACCATGTAGGTCGCGCCCCACAGCGTGTCCGGCCGCGTCGTAAAAATCTCGATTTCGTCCCCCGCCGTGGAGGCGAAGCGCACCTGCGCGCCGGTGCTGCGGCCGATCCAGTTGCGCTGCTGGGTCTTCACCCGTTCGATGTAGTTTAAGTCCTCCAGGTCGTCGTTCAGGCGCTGGGCGTACTCGGTGATCTTCAGCATCCACTGGCTCTTCTTCCTCTGCTGCACGTCGCTGCCGCAGCGCTCGCACACGCCGCCCACGACCTCCTCGTTGGCCAGCACGCACTTGCAGCCGGTGCACCAGTTTACCGGCATGTCCTTCTTATAGGCCAGCCCGCGCTTGAACATCTGCAAAAAGATCCACTGGGTCCAGTGGTAGTAATCCGGGTCGGTGGTGTCCACCTCGCGCGACCAATCAAAGCTGAAGCCCAGCGAGATCGCCTGCTGCTTGAACCGCGCGATATTGCGGCGCGTCACCTCGGCGGGGTGGATGTGGTTCTTGATGGCGTAGTTCTCCGTGGGCAGGCCGAAGGCGTCCCACCCGAAGGGGTACATCACGTTGTAGCCCTGTAAACGCCGCTTGCGGGCGATGATGTCCAGCCCCGTGTAGGGCCGCGGGTGCCCGGCGTGCAGCCCCTGCCCGGAGGGGTAGGGGAACTCCACCAGGGCGTAATATTTGGGCAGGCTGAAGTCCTGGCTTGCGTGGAACACGCCGGACTCCTCCCAGATGGCCTGCCATTTGGGTTCGATCTCCTTGGGGATGTAGGGGGTCATATGATCACTCCGTTATAATGATGTGTTTTATATTTTTTTATCGCTCCGCGAAGCCTTCCTCAGTCGCCCGAGGCGACAGCTCCTCCCACGGGGAGGAGCCTGAGGGATTAGGCGAAAACGGCAATAAGGATGTGCAGTCTTGCGGTTAACCAACCTGCTGCGGCTTAATCCCCCAGGCTCCTCCCCGTGGGAGGAGCTGTCGCCTCGGGCGACTGAGGAAGGCTTCGCGGAGCGATGTGCTTTACTTCGCAGCTATCTCCTCGTTGCCATCCACATATTCCATGATGTCGCCGGGCTGGCATTGCAGAGCCTCACAAAGCGCGGCAATGGATTCTGTGGTTATACCTTTGCCCTCTCTGATGTTTTGAAGTGTTCCCTCTGCAATGATCTTTTCTTTGCGGATTCTGTAGGTTGTCAATCCTCTTTGCTCCATCAGGGCAAACAGTTTCGCGTAAATTATTTTACCCATTGGAATCCTCTTTCTCACAAATATACACATGTTTTGAAGTATAATGTTTGTGCACTATTCCATCTTGAACATACACACAATTTGAAGTATAATATAAATATAAAATTGGGGAGGAAAAACAAATGGTACAAAACCCGATCACCGAAGACGCCTTAACCGAACTCAGCATCATGCGTGAAAAGATTGTCGTCGTGCTCGACTGCATCATAGGCAACGCCAACGCGCACGACCAAACGCTGACCTATATCGCAAACGATTATCTGATCACGATGGGCGAAATGATACAGGCCATGCTTCACTCCAATTCGTGAATAAATAGTCCAGATAGCAGCTTCGGCTCAAACCACGTGCTCTTCGGCGGCATGATGTTCCCGCTGTCCGCGATGGCCATCAGCTCCCCCGTGGTGGTGGGGAACATCGCGAAGGCCACCCGCATGTCATCCGCGCCGGGGCGGCAGCGCCGCTCCAGCTCCTCGGCGCCGCGGATGCCGCCGATGAACTCGATACGGTGGTCGCGCCGCGGGTCCTTGATGCCCAGCACGGGCGCCAGCAGGTTCTTCTGCAGGATCTCCACATCCAGGCAGGCCACGGGGTCGCGCGCGTCAAAGCTGCCGCGCCGCGCCCGCAATCTGTACCACCGGCCGTCCAGAAACATCCCGAAGTAGTGCGTCCCCTCCGGACGGTAGGGCTGCCCCGCCGGGCCGTGGTATTCCACGTCGAACAGCGCCTCCAGGCGGGAGAGGAACGCCGCGCCGCCCAGGCCGTTGAGGTCGCGCACCACGCGGTTGTAGTCCATGATGGCCAGCTGCTGCGCGGGGAACGCCACGGCCAGGAAGAAGTTGAACTCCTCCTGCCCGGTGTATCCCGGGTTTTGCGCCCGCTTGTGCATCCCCACGTTGTAGGCCGAGGCGCAGCGGTGGTGCCCGTCGGCGATGTAGAGGCTCTGCGTGAGGGCGAAGGCGTCCTCCAGCGATTGCGCCACGCCATCGTCCGTGATGGGCCAGATCTCCTGCAGGGCTCCCCCCGCCTGGGCGGCCTCGAAGCGGCACTCGCAGGCGTGCGTGTTGCACCAGTCGTCCAGCAGGCGCGCAACGCCCTGGCTGTCTTTATAGAGCAAAAAGATCGGCCCGGTGTTGGCGTTGCAGGCGGTCACGTGGCGGATGCGGTCGGCCTCCTTGTCGGGGTGGGTGAGCTCGTGCTTCTTGATGACGTTGTCGCGGTAGTCGTCGATGGCCGCGCAGCCCACCAGGCCCGTCTGGGTGCGCCCGCGCCAGGTCTGGCGGTAGATGTAGAACCGCGGCCGCTCGTCCTGCACAAACACGCCCTCTTGCCGCGCGTGCAAAAGATTGGCCGCGGCGGCCTCGTAGACGGCGTCGTCATAGAGCCCCGTGCCCTCCGGCAGGCCGATCTCCGCCTTGTCGATGCGCAAAAAGGTCAGCGGGTTGCCCTGCGCGCGCTGCCGCGCCTCCGCGCTGGACATGGTATCATAGGGCAGGGCGGCCACCTGTCCGGCCAGCTCCGGCCTGGGCCGGATGGCGCGGAACGGACGAAATACTGCCATATTGTAACATTACCCCCGTCAAATAAAGAAACTGCGCTGGATGCGCGACTTGCATCCAGCGCCCTTGGTGCCGCTATCCACATGGGGCATAGGCAAACCCTTACATATCAACGGTTTGCAACCATGCGCAGTGTTTACAAACGCAAAAAACTGCCCCAGGGATAGATCGGTACTCAAAAACGCGCCGGGACGCCTACGCGCATCTACTTTATAGGTATTTTATCATAACAAGCAGCCTTTGTAAACCCATTTTCGCAAAAAACATTACATGCCGCCCCCGTTGAGCGCAACGAGGGCGGCTTCATTTACGAAGGGAGGGGGCTATACCGCCCAATACCATCCATCGCCCTTGCGCACCGACTTCACGCCAAGCTCCTTTTTCGCTGTGTCCACGGTTCGCTCGCCTATACCGGCAGAAAGACAGGCGGCGTAAATCTCGGAACAGCGCACAGGCCCACCCGCGAGCATTTCCAGCATAATCGCCGTAGCGCTTTCACGCTTACCGTCCTCGCCGGGCAGGTCGTCGAAAGGGCTGATCTCCCCGTCATAACGCCCAAGAAATTCCACAGCGGAATCCTTGCCGATTGTGAAAGCGAGGGGTTCCCCCTCCGGCGCGAGGCTGCTTTTCACATGCGTTATCACGCGCACGGTGTTGTCGTCAGCGGAACGGCCAACCGATAGGACGCTCCTTGCCGCCGCCGCAATATCAATGGAACCAAGGCCGCGATAGAGGCTCTTGGTGCCTGCGTTTTTCGTCATGTGCCCGATCACCACAATCGCGCAGCCCGTCCGCTCGGCCACCAGCGCAAGGCCACCCATCAAGCGGCGCATATGGGCCGCGCGGTTCATGTCGCTGCCCTTCCCTATGAACCCTTGCAGGGGATCGAGCACACACATGAGCGCCCCGGTTTCGCGGATCGCGCTTTCAAGGGTTTCGCAATCCTTCTCAATATCCGAAAACGGCGATTCGATCACGGAAATTTTTTCGCAATTCGCGCCCATCGCCGCAAGCCGTGGATTGAGCGTATCGCCCACGTTATCCTCCACGCTCTGGTAGATCACCTCACCACAAAGCGGTTCGCGTTCGTCCTCCGGCATGGGCCTGCCCGTTGTGAGCAGCGCGGCAATCGCTAAAGCCAAGGTGGTTTTGCCGCTTGAAGGGTCTCCGTTTATGAGACTTATTTTGCCCCTGGCAATGAAAGGCTTCCATATCCAAGATATTTCTTTTCTCTGGAAGGTGTTATAGCGCCGCGTGATTGTCCTGGTATCTTCCATCCGCACCCCCGAAAGCCTGTTTTCATCTATTATACCACCTGCCTGGCAAGAATGCAACTGGTCACAGCAAATTTTGCATCCACCCTTGCACCCTACGAAAATTCGTTGATATTACTAGCTTTCATGCTAATTTCAACGGTGCAACAAGAATGCAATCGCATCGTTCAGCGCACACCCATTACATGCCGCCCGTGCTTATCCCTTCGCAACAGCACAGGCGGCTTATTTTTTTAGGAAGGAGGCTCTACCATGCTCACGAACGAAAGCATCGCGGCGATTCTCAGGGTGATCCCCGGCTTCGCGGAAATCGTTGTCCGCTTTTTCTATGACATCGCCATGCACGCCCTCAGCATCCTCGGCGCACTGTAACCCAACCCGCAGAAAAAAGAAGGAAAGGAGGATTCTATCCAAATGCCCGAATGCAAGACCATCGCCTGCGTCAACCAAAAGGGCGGCGTGGGCAAGACCGCCACGTCCACGAACCTAGGCGTGGGGCTGGCGCGGCACGGAAAGCGCATCCTCATCGTGGACTGCGACAGCCAGGCCAGCCAGACTATCTCGCTGGGCTGGAAACAGCCGGACGAGCTGCCCGTCACCCTTGCGACCCTGTTCGCGGCCAAGATGGAGCGCAGGCCCTGCGACCCCCGCGAGGGCATCTTGCACCACGCCGAGGGCGTTGACCTGCTGCCGTCCAGCATCGAATTGTCGTGGCTGGAACCGCGCATGGTCAGCGTCAACAGCCGGGAAGCCCTGCTGCGCAAGCTGCTGCAACCGCTGAAAGCCGACTACGATTTCATCATCTTGGACT
>Ga0123353_10006013_pt1 | contig 16071 bp, 10 predicted proteins | sample TergutLab28metaG_3_FD_92763 | JGI IMG/M metagenome (GOLD analysis project Ga0123353, IMG submission 92763) | Labiotermes labralis P3 segment gut microbial communities from Petit-Saut dam, French Guiana - Lab288 P3 | ecosystem: Host-associated > Arthropoda: Insects > Digestive system > Gut ... | reverse complement strand
GGTCCGCAGCATGACCCTTGTGGGCAACCCTTGGTTATTTTCTTTTCCATGCTGATGTTGTTTATTGTTATAATAGCCTTCCTCTCCTTCAGGTAGTCCTGTGTAAGCTAATAAAGGTTTGGGGGGCATTCTGCTTCACTTAGTCCTTTTAATATCGTCGGCCACCATGCCGACCCAAAGGCTCCCTGAACATCTAAACTAGCTATAATTGCCACCTCCCTCTCTCTAAGTGGGGTTCTATGAATTGCCTAACTTCCATGGCAGCATCTACCGTGTTCTTTTGGGGTGTGAATCCATATTGGTTCCCATTTAGTTCGTCTGTTTTGTATAGGTGGTGCATTATTATTTAATTAGTAATTTTTCCAGTATCTTCCCTTCCGTATTCAATAGACTAATTGGTCTGTACATTGACGGGTCTGAGTCCTCTTCTCTCCCCGGTTTGGCTATCATTAGGACCTTTGCTATCTTCCATTTTTCGGGAAAGTGACCTGTTCTGAGGCATTCATTATACATCTGTGTCATTGTTTTTTTCGTATAGCTTTAAATACAATTTTAACTATTTCATTCGTTATCCCGTTCGGCCGTGGTGCTTTCTTATCCTTAAATCCTTCCAGTACCTGCCTGACCTCATCCTGTGTGAATTCTTTGTCGTCCGCCGTATTTATTGGTTGTTTCGTCTGTCGCCTAACCTCCTTTTGCTTGTCTGTGTCTTTCTTGGGGCCGTCTTCCGGGAACAGATGCTCCAACATTAGTTCTATCGTTTCCTCCGTAGTTTCTGTTACCGTTCCATCCGGTCTCTGTAATGTTGTTAACGTTTGCTTGTTCCGTGTTTTTCCCATGGCTATTTTATACACCTAATTCCATGGGTTGTTTGCTGGTGTCAGTGTACAGTATTTTTTCCATGACCTTGTTTTCTCCTTCTTTATTGCTGTTTGGTAGTCTGCCTTCGCTTTATTGTATTGTCTCTTCCTGCTTTCTCTTAGAGTTTCGTTGTTTGTTGTCCGTTGGTACCGTCTTCTCAAAGCATTTGTCCTTTTCCTCGTTACTTGTAATTCGTCTGTCCACCAGGGCACCGTCCTTCCCTTTGTTTTTGGCTTCGATTTTTCCTTGAATCTGTACATATCCTTGCATGTTGTTTGTATCGCGTCTTCAAGCTTCGCCGTGAACTGCCTTGTGCCCAATTCTCCTTTTAACCGTCTGCTTAGTTTGTTATCTATTCCTTCCTGTCCCTCTCTTGTTCTTTCTATTGGGAATTCCTTAGAGATAGTGCTATAAAGTTTCTCGTAAAAAGCTGACCGCTGTTGCTCCTTTATAATGAACAAGAATCCTGGAGGATTGGTTATTTTTTCTTCGTCTTTTTCTATTTTAATGTGAAATTTTATTATGTTATGATCCGAGGCACTTTCTTCTTCGGATATCTCCCAGTTTTCATTGGCCGCTAACATCTTGTTGTCAGTGATGGTTATGTCGATGTTGCTTTGTCATTTGCTGCTCTGAAATGTTGTCCTTGGACTCTCTTCGTTTATTATATGCAGCTGATTGCTTGCAACAAATTCCTCCAGAAGTCTTCCTCGTACGTTTGTTGTCACATCATGCCATTTTGTTGACCTTGAGTTGCTGTCTATTGCCATAAGAATTTTTACTCCTTTGGTAAACTCCAACATCCTTTCTACCTTTTTAAAGGAGTTTTCTATTGCGTCGTTATACTCCATGTAGGCGCTAGCAGCATAGAATGTTTCCTGTCCTATTTTTATTTCCAAAAGCACAATGTCATTGTCTGAACATTGTGTAATCATAATGGCATATATTGTGTCATCTGGTATGATAATTGCAGCTCTACTTTTCTCTTCTCCATAGGCATATGTTCTGTAGCCCCTTGTAATTCCTTTCATTCTGTTCTTGTAGTAACGCTATATCTATGTTTTCTGTGTTTATAATTTGCATTAAATTATATGTTGCTACCCGTGAGTGCTGTAAGTTTATTTGGTAGCATTTGAGTTTTGCCATTTGTCGCTGTACCATATTTCTGTTCCTTGTGTCAAGTTTAATAATCTGTGTTTTGCCTATATGTTTCTAATACTGCTAATAGACTGGGGTATTCCTTATCTAGAGAGGAGTGTGCTATGTCTATTTGGTCATCTGTGTTGTGCTTGTTGTATACCTGGCAGTTGATGCATTTGTACTCTGATTTTGAGGTAGTGCAGTCTTTCAGTTTATGGTTTCCTGAGCACAGTGGGCATATATATACCCCTTTACATTCTTTGTGTGTGTGATTAAATCTGCTACATCGAAAGCATTTGACTACCATATAGTCATCTACCCTGCAGATGACCCATTCCATTTTGATCCTGTTTTGAAGTAGTTTTTTTCAGGGTGTTCGAGTCTACTTCTATCACCAGATTTTGTATTCCTCTCTTTGTTGCGTAGCTAAATTTTGGGTCAATTTTTCCATCTTTTAGGTCAAGTCCCGTGTTCTGTTGAATCAGAGTTTCTTTGACATTTTCCAGAGTTATGTCGCTTGGGATATTAAGCATAACTAGTCTGGGGTTTCGTAATTTCTGAATGTTAATTTCCAGCTCTTCCCCGCATCTTTCCTGTATTTTTCTCATAGTGCCTCTATTTCTTTCTTGCTCCCCGCTTCTACTAGTATCCTACCATCCCTCAATGTTTTAAGTGCCAAGATACCAACGTTAATTTCAGTTGGGTTTACTTTTGCCTTCAGTAGTCTCTTTATTTCGTCCGGGGTGTGATTGTCCTTTGTTCTGAGAGAAAGTTTAAATTTATTTTCCTCCCGCCCCGCAACTGCTACCGAATATAATTTTGGATAATTGTCGTGAGGTGGCAGCACTTGTCTGCTAGTCATTATTTCTGGTACCCTTCCCTTCTCCCTAGGTGTCTCTAGCCTTCTCTCTGTGTTACTGTTGTTGTTGGCCCTCTTGCATGCATCTAACTCTGCTTTCATATCTTGGGTTTCCCTGTCTGTTTGCTCTTTTGTCTTGTTCCTTCTTTCAATGTTGCTTGCATTTTGACAAATAGATTTCTTAGAGTACTTACATTTTCGTTGATCGCCTTCTTCAGTTCTTTCCGCATATTCCCGCTCTGGTCCGTTGTGTTTACAATTTTGTTGAGCGCTTCCTCCATGCTGCGTGTCACCTCCTCGTCGGCCATCTTGCCGTTGTATGTATGTGTGTATGTGTGTGTGTGTGCATGTATGTATGTAGGTGTGTATGTATGTATGTATGTGTATATATGTGTGTGTGTGTGTGTACGTATGTATGAATGTTTATGTATGTATGTGTGTATGTATGTATGTATATATGTACTATGTATGTATGTATGTATGTATGTATGTACTATGTATGTATGTACATATGTATTTATGTATGTACATATGTACGTATGTGTGCGTGTGTATGTGCGTATGTACATGCGTATGTATTTATGTATGTATGTATGTTTGAATGTATGTATGTATGTGTGCCTGTATGTGTGTGTATGTGCGTGTATGTGTGTGTGTATGTATATATGTATGTATGTACATAATTTATCTCAATATCTACCAGACTGAGGATCTAACATTTATTGTAAGCAGACATTTTCTTTCCTGTTTACAGTTACAACAACTGATTACAGAAATGAAGGATATATATTCAAGAGCACGAATCTGCCCTCATTCATTTAGCAGTACTAATTACAATTACAGGCACAGTGGAAGTTGTGATCTTGCACTTGATCCTGGTAAGACCAACTCTACGTTCTTGCAAACTGTAACTGAGAATTACATGGGTGCACTGTTTGTAATGTGAATGTAAGAATCACTATTTTGTTTGCTTCTTGGGTTAAGGACTAATTCTCTATCACTCCCTCAAATAATAGTTCACTTTCTGGGTGTACTAGTAAACATACATTCATAAAACTTGGGAATTTCAGAGTGGTAAAAGTTGTATTGTTGTCTTCTTTGTTGTGACACTACATATTCTTGCATGTTGTAACCACTAAAATAACTCACAATTTGTATGTGACCTCTGTGTTCTGTCACTATATACTTTTGCAGATGATAACTACCAGCCCCTATAAGAACTCACAAGATCATAATATCATATCATATATTTTATTCATTAATGCAGAAATCCTTATATCAGTTATCATTCCTGACACACTAGCAGCTTGGTAGTAATTCCAGACATAGATTTTAAAATTATTTTAAAAAGTAAACTGGAACAGTCATACTTGCTAACATATAACTTAAACATGTTAATGCTGTTTTATAACATATGAATAAGGCATCTGCATAGTACATGATGTGCGTCAAGTATTGCGAATTTGAGGTGATAAACTTACACGTACACCACTGTGTTATATGAAGATGGAGAAAAGGTTAGTTAAGTTGATGGATTATCCTTCCCTGCCGTTCCAACTACATGTTTATAGGAGCGTTGTTATAACATGTGACTGCACACTGCAGAGTGGGTGGTATCATTGGTCACTATGCATCAATGATGTTGTCCACTCTATCATATGCAGTCTCATGTTAAAAACACACTCCAGTCAGTGCAAATTGCTGCCAGTTCTCTTTCAACCGTTCCATTCACAATTCACCATACTGGTTTACTCTTCAACAATTTAGGCATGTGAACATAACAGACAAGATTTATATCCTTTTCAAACTCTGGCTTATGTGTGAATGTTCTATAGATCTGACTCGAATTATGTCTCATTCACGGGACTATGATGAGCAGCTGCATGTATGGCGAGCATGGCGTGATGCTGTAGGCCCTCCAATCAGGAGCAAGTATATTCGTTATGTTCAACTAGCAAATCATGCAGCTAGATTAAATGGTAAGTACATATTTACATTAAAAAGGAAATATTATATTAGATTTCTTGCAACATAACATTCTAACTGTAAGCCAGTTGAAATGAACAGCAACAGTAATTTTAAATAACTATCAGTATGTCAAGCATCCAGACATTAACCATTCAAGCTGGTTCAGTGTACGCATGTATCTTAATATTTTGCATTGTCTGTGTATTGGTTTAATCCAACTAAATACACTTATTAGTCAATGTATAAATCGTCATTACATACTGTATTATCTCTAACATGTTTTGGCTCATACTGAGCAATCATAAGTAGACAAGATTCAAGGGAGACACATGTAAGTGTATAAACACACCAGACAGTCTCTCAGTATGAAATACAGCTGAATCAAATACAGTTTCTGTTCAACATTAATCTCAATATATCTGTTCAAACTAATTTTATTCATTACTACTTTACATGTGCAGATATATTGAGATTAATACTGAACAAAAACTCTATTTGACACCACAGCATCTTGTATGCATGTGTAGCACTCTCCAATTTGTTGTACACTTACATATATTGTATTTTGTCTCCCTGATGGTACCTTGACTGAGCCACAACAAGTAGGATATAATATTATACAAAAACAAATTCGGATTTCTGTGGCAGAGTAAATGTGGTCTTTGCTCTTCTGGGATTTTGCAAAATGCTGATTGGTGGTTAGTTATCGACAATTCAGGACAGTGTCCCAAAATGCTGGTAACTAACCACCAATCAACACTGTGCAATGTCCCAAAAGAACGAAGACCTCTAGGTACATTCTGGCTAATAAGTGTATTTAGTTGGATGTTAATGGACATTACACATGTTTATGAATAACTTACCCTATTGGTGGTTTGACATACAAACTACAGTCTCTAATGAAAGAAGTCAGATTTAAATACCTCTTAGGTAAAAGACTGAGCGCCATTTAAATACAAGTTTGAAAGGTCAAAGTACAGAGAAAATGAATGTAAAATTGTCACTAGAAAACCAATTATATAGTCATTTATTTATAATGTCAGTAATTTGGCAAAGAACTTTGGTATAGTCAGATCCTTTGTTGTACTGCTCCACTCTTTAGAGTTGTTGGCAGGGCTGGTGGTATGAAAATGTGCAAGGAACAGAAAATTAAACCCTAAATTGCAGTATCTCTTCGCACTCCTAATGTATTTCTTTATTTATACAAATCTTACAATTAATATTCACTGTAACAGATTCCTTATATCCCCTTAGCTGTAAAAATTTCATGTCTTTACCTGGTGGGTTTAGGTTTCCATGATGCAGGGCAACAACAGAGAGAGAGCTATGAGGACTCAGATTTTAATAGCCAACTGACAGATCTGTGGACAACTTTAGCACCACTGTACAGACAGCTTCATGCCTATGTGCGGCGCCGACTTGTGGAGTTGTATGGCTCTGAACGTGTTAGGCCTGATGGACCACTGCCAGCACATCTATTAGGTGAGAATACATGGAACAGGGGGTTGCTGAATCATAACCAAAGAAATACGTATAAGCCAAAAAAATTTATTTTTTACCAAAAGTCCAAAATAAACAAAATCTCTTATAAGGATCAGATAAGTATGTAAACTACAAAAGAATTTTTTTTTAAAGAACTAAAATATCCTACAGTTTTTAAGTTCTCTTCAACGGAGTGTATAACTAACAAAATGATAAAATAAAGACCTAACACGTTCACACCTAAACTTTATTATTTTTGAAGACCAGTTTAAACATACACAAAGAGAGATTTGTGTCCAACCAGCCCCTTTCTTCTGCAATAAAAAAAAAGGACTTTTGTTGTGGCACTAGTGTGAAAGCAAGAACATCTGAACCAGTAGTGGGCAGCTACAAAAAAAAAGGTGGCTAATAAAATTAATTATACAAACAAAATTTATGAGTCATAAATAAAGCAAACAAAACATTAAAGAAATTGTGAGGAAACTCTCAAAATATTGCCATAGAACTTTGTTGTAAGGTAGTTTATGAGCTGTGCTACTGGATACTGAGGAGGATATTTTGGCTAAGAAGGAGCAAGTAACAGGAAACTGAAGAAAACTGCATACTCAGAAGCTTCATAATATGTTATGTACTCTTTACCAAATATTATTGAGGTGATCAAACGAAGGTTGACAAAATGGACAGGATATGTGTACCATACAGGGGAGAGGAGAAATGTATATAGGCTTTTGGTGGCGAAGCCTGAGGAAAAGACAGGTCTTAGAAGATCTACATGTATATGGGAGGATAATATTGAAATAAATCACCAAGAAACATGGTGAGAGGGTGTGGACTGGATTCATGTGGCTCAGGATAGCGACAAGTAGCAGGCTCTTGTGAACAAGATTAGGAAACTTCAGGTTCCATAAAATGTGGGGAATTTGACTAGCTGAGGTGGTTGGTTAGTTTGTTAGTTATGCATTGAGCTAGGACATATTCTTCTCCTTGATAAATCTGCTGTTAATCTGAAAGCTAATATTATTGTATTAGACAAAATTATGTTGCAGACACTTGTTAGACTAACAAAAATGGACACTCAGGACCAAATATATGAGCCTTACTCAGTTTTGTCTTATCTTATTTCTTTGAAATATGTTTGATAGAATAACAAAATCTAGGAAGACAAAATTTGTGAGATTTAGATATGAACACTGTTTTTAGATTTGGTCTTAAATCTGATGGTATAAATTAAAAATATAATATTAAAAATGCAAAACACTCTTTTTAGATTTGGTCTTAAATCAGATTGTCTCAATTAAAAATATAATAATGGAAATGCTACACATGTTTCAGGTGTTCAATACAAGCTTTACTAACATAGATCTTTTATTATACAGGGAACATGTGGGCACAAAACTGGCGCAACCTAGCAGATTTGGTGATGCCATTTCCAGCAAAACCACCAGTGGATGTATCTTCTGAAATGCTGAGACAAGGTTATACACCACTCAGGTAACTTAAAATGAGCTTGTGAATTGTTTAAGAGTTCTTTGTTCTTATCACTCTTCCCAGTTGCCCAGGATTTGATTATCCAAATGTTTACTGTGACACAAAAGTAGTAAGTGCTCTTGGCTCCCAATTCAGGGTGACGAAGGCTACGGCGTGTCCTCTGAAGTATTGGATTTTCTTGACTAAACAATATCAAGATTTTAATAACAGAAGTGGTTAAGTACTGGATATGTTATTTGAACCTAACTCAATTCTAGAATGTGTACTCATTTATACAAATATGCATTTACCCTAAAACAGATATTTTTGACAGAGAAATGTGTCTACTGTTTCATTATATGGTTATGTTTGGAAATGCCAATAGGATGTTTCATTTGGCTGAAGAATTCTTCACATCTTTGGGACTTAAGCCAATGCCCCCTGAATTCTGGCACCATTCTATGCTTGAGAAACCTCTGGACAGAGAAGTAGCTTGTCGAGCTTCTGCGTGGGATTTCTGTAATCATATAGACTACAGGTAACATTAGACTCATTTTATAACCTGTCTCTGGACACCAGACATGTTAAAATCATGGAACAATAAATAAACTCTAATACTAAGTTTAGCAAGTAATGCACAGCAGTAATATATCATTACTTTCATTAAGAAGGAATTTACTTCTAATGACATTTGTCAGAAAAATTCAGAAAGAATTACTAATAATTTACATGACTGATATTTTGGCCACTGGCCAAAGTCTCAAACTAAAAAATGCACAATGTTCTGGAGAAGAGATCTGCCTCCATCTTCAGGTGGAGAAGGAAAATAGTATGGTGGGCCCTTTAAAACAACTAATCTTGAGCACTGCACCAAAAACAGAGACTAGGTCTTTCTAAAGGGCATGTCAAATTAGTTCGACCCTCTCCCCCGCCCCTGCAATGGAGACAAATCTATTCTGTGATATGTTGTGGGTTTCTTGGCCTTAGATTGTAGACAATGTCCAAAAATATTATCATGTCAATTATGGACTGTCACCAGAATCTCTTAAATTTGTAATCAATCAACTAATTAATTACATAATAATGAGGTATATTGCAGTACATTAATGTAATATCAAATTACTGTTTGTTCTGCCCATCCTTTTCCTCCAACTCTTACATAAATTTCATAAAAAATAAACTGCAGACCATTTAATATCTACTCATCATAAAACATGAGCCATCCTGGATTGAAAAATTTTGAAAAATATGGCTTCTGTATATGAAGAGCAAACTGTCAAGATGACAAGTGATTTTGTGAGATATGAAAAAGCCACATTTCAAACTAGCTCATCAGAGATTTGTAACATGTATTCAAGGTGGATCCAGTTTTTACCCAGTTTACATAGTTTCTGTTACCCTTTTCAGGTAAAAAATAGTTCACTTAAACTTTAAGTTTCAATACATTCTATTTCTGATCACCACACTTTCTAAAATTTAGTTTTGTTGTTATGTGCTTTCAGAGATGCTTCTTCACCGAAACTGTATAAACACATTCTATTTTTAAACAGTCACATTATTTTTATAGTTCAGTGTCATGTATAATGGTGCACTTTGGAAAGGTTTTAATGACAGAATACTACTTATCCTAATACTTTCTTTTTCTAAATTCAACATTCATAGCAGAATATTTTCTTATATAATAGTTTATTTATAAAATTGGTATTAATAAATACATTATATCAAGTAAATTTCATGACAGAGCAAATGACATAATTGTGTAGGTTGTAAAGATGTCAAAGACAGTTTGTTACCTCCGGCATATATTTAACTAATATTAGAAATTACAGTAGACATTTCATATCCTTGAGGGAACCACAATTTTACTCCCACTTCCTCCATTCATAATGATACTTAATGTCCATTACTCAGAAACACAAAATGTCTGTAACTTTTAGAACCAAAAATTAATGATTAAAGTAAGCAAATCCCACAGCTACAGTGTTAGCTTTTCAGCCTGCAACTGGATCATACTTTTCAGGATCAAACAATGTACCACAGTGTCAATGGAGGATTTACTGACCATACACCATGAGATGGCTCACATCCAATACTACTTACAATACGCAGACCAGCCCCTGCTATTCCGGGATGGAGCAAATCCTGGTAATATTGCCTAGTCTGAAGATCAGTTTTATTAGCAATATCAGATAGCAGTATTCTATTCACAGGACTGAAAGAATTAATGTTATAATTACCATTATAACTGGAGACAAATACAATAAACACACAAACTTTTCACTTATGGTTTACATTTACTCAATTTGTAGTAAACTTTTACCTGTTTTTAGTCATATATGAGGCATGTTTTATAAACACAGTAACTTTTTTTGTCACAGGTGCTCCATACTCATTAGCCACTCAGCATGATCAGCCCACACACTACACAGAAAACTGTATTGTTCAGTAATACACAACATTTTATCTAGTTATTCCATAGCATAATGAACTGATCCCAGTTAATGCATAGATCTTTTAATGGTTCCAAAATTTAAACAGTTAATGAGTGGACTGAGTCAACTGATATGTTGCCATTGTTTCATGAAAGCAAGTATAAATTTATTGTCATTTATCTGAACCACCTGATGAAATTTTTTAAAATGGAATCCCTTGTTACTAAAAAAAATTGCGACCCAGCTTCCAGATGCTTGCTCTCTGGGTCACTGCGTATTCTGCTGACAGGTAATGGCAGACAGTTCTGCAACAGAGGTGAAGAAGACTGAAATGCTACATGGCCAGTGTTGAAGATTGTGCTTCTCAAAGAGCCTAACAGCTGTCAAAAAGAGCTAATGATAACATGATAATAAGCAGGATGCAGGAAAATGATACTAGCAAATGGAGTGTGGGTCTGAAATTTTTTTAATTCATGAAAAACCACGTACGCCGCTTATATATCAGAAGGGTTCCTAATGAAGCAACATTTGGGGCTACTTTATAAGTTGATATACAAGAACTTTCTGCCTAAAGATGTGGTAGACACCATGGCTGATGAAGAGAGTTTTAAAAATGCATTGGAGACAACTGATTCATTAAAGACATGTAATGTATGTCATACGAGGATTATCCCCCCCTCTAATCATTTATTTGTTATGCCTGTGCAAAGGAATGCACAAATATTGTTTTATACTCAACATGTGAACAACCTCTTCTACCCTTTTGTGGTACATGTTACTCTTATGAATCCTAAGAGTCTGGTCCAAATTTATAATTAAACTTATTCTGTGCAACTATATCACATATGGAAAAAGTTGGTAACAAACACTGTGTAAGTCCGGTCCAAACTAATTTTCCTGAAAATGTCCAACCTTCAAAGTTCAACAGCAGACATTAGATAAGAGAAGCTTAGGGAAAACCAACAGTTTCAAGTAATATGTTGATTTGAGCTCGACATTAGACGTGGGACATTGTAAAGCACTGTCAAGTTTAACTTGACATTGGGCCCATAAGTACTAATTCTTGTGTGACATACTGCCTATGCCCTGATGAACACAGAAAAAAGATTAAATTACAATTTGACATGTTATGCTGAATGTGCAGTGGGTATCACATTCTGTGCTAAAAGTAACTGGAGCTGGCAGCAGAATAGATATGTCTACTTGATCCCAGCCCAAAAGAATCCACAACCAAGTTAAGGGACAAACTTTCAAAAATATATACTTACAATTTGTCAAGACCATATAATACTTTTTGTTATTAATGGTAGGGTTTTATAAAGTTTCTATGGAATTACTTTTATAAATCTGTCCGTACTTTTACAGGTTTCCATGAAGCTGTTGGAGATGTAATCACATTATCAGTTTCTAATCCTCGGCATTTGCAAGGAATCGGACTCCTCCATAATGCCACTGATGATTATGGTATGAATAACTACTGACATCCAAAATTCTTGTAACTTCACTCTTCTGATCAATTCTTAAAATGGGTAACATATTCTCCTGCTTTAAACAAAGTTTCCCAGTTAGGATTGGACACATTACTAATTGACAAAAATCATGACCATTATTGTTAATGACTTCTTTTTACATGTATGTTATTAAGTTGCAAGTCAATATGAACTAGTGGTTTGTAACTTCACCATTTCATAAATCACCGCCTCAAAAAATCACAAAATGCCAACTCTTATCTGAAACTGTACTTTCTCTCACTTGTTTCATAAGCCGGGCTACTGTAATCGGTACAGTGACCAGGCTGCAATCTGGATTAAGTTCAATTCCTGGCAGGGGCAAGATATTTTTCTCTTCTCTAAACATCCACATCGACTCCGGGGCCCACCCAGCATCTTATTGAGTGCGGTAAAGTGGTCAGGGCATGAAGCTGACTGCTCACCTCCAAACAATGCCAAGGTTAAGATTCCACAAAGCTATACCCCTACACCTCCAGTAAGCCTTCATGGCACGCACAGACAAAACATTACCTTTATCTTTTAACTTAACTCTTTTGCTTCAATGCCTCTTCTGCTCCTTGCATGCATACACTGACCGACCTGGCCCCTCAGCACACATGTAAAGCTTTACATGGTATTTTACAAACTGTAAATGCAGATATAACACAAGTGTACATCTGGGCTAGACTACAGTAATAACATTTTCCTAAAAGAAACACATTTAGAACTTTGCCTTAAAATAAGATTAGTGATATAAAAACATGTTATTAATCATATTTTCTGGCAAACAACTCCAACTAAAAAAATTTTTTGTAATCCCAAGGTCTCTCTGCAAATCATTCTTTGGGAACTGCTGATGACAATACTTTACAATGCAATATGTGCAGTTGAACATAAAGTAGGTCCCATCACATCATGGACAGAATATTAATGTCACCTGCTTGTGTACAGTATTAATGTAAGCCAGTGATATCATTTGTAGTAACTTTAATATTTACTGCATGTTTAAATGTGCCATACATGTTATGCTGATAAGAAGTTCTAGGAAATTTCACATTCAACAGAGGAACTGGTTCAAATCAAAGTCACCCTGACCATAAAAGACATCAAAGTCAGTAAAATAGATTTAATACCCATACCACCATGTGAACTGTAGCATTAAGTGTCATCACTGTACTATTCGTATCATACTGACCTCTTATCGCATGCCAAGATTAGGAATGCATTGAGCTATACTTCACTCTCCCATATGCCTTTGTGTTGTGGTGCTTAACCCTTGAATTACAGAGCAATGAAGCTTCCAAAGTTTACTGCACTGGGCACAATATGTCACCCATATTTTTTAATTATGTTCTCAACATGCTTTTTTTTCCAAAGTTTGTTTCTCAGACTCCAGGGAAAAAAAATGCTTTTATTGTAACTTTTAATTTCTCATGCAACCATAAAAAATGAGATGCCTAAAATGTCCAACAATAAGAAAATACAGTTTAGAACAGAAATATGAATGAAATTTGTCTGTATTATGACTCTTCCTTTCAACTGTTGCATACTATGTGACTAGTAGTGAAAGAGTGGTCCTTGCACGCCTATTCTGAGCACTGGCAACATTTCCAGTCTGTTTTTTCTCTCTTTTGCTGTTGAACAAATAGAACTAATATGGGTAAAAATTATCTAGTCAGATTTGAAAAAAATTAGTGTACAATCAAACAACATACTCACTGTATAATGATAATTTTGTGTCAAGGTAACTTCTGAGAATAAAGAGCAAAATTGTTAAGACTTACTCTACACCACCAAGAACTGTTGAAGTAAAGGCCAGGCCTGAGTACATTTTGCACCCAGTCAGTAATTCAACAGTTACTCAAGCAAAGGGAAAACTTCATCTTTTATACTTACCTTATATTCATGACACTGAGTTCCAAATAGTGGAGCCTCAGCATGTATGGAATTACATATGGGAACAACTACTGGTTGTATGACATATTTCAGCACAACAGTGACGCAAAGAAGTCTTCTTGGACCATCACCCTTGTGAAGGTGAATTCAGTATCAAATGTGAAAGAAACTGCCTCTTTCTCCATTGTTAGGGTTGACGTGAGTGAGTTTAAGTGATTCCATTAGATTATGAGTAAAAAGTCCAGCAAAACAATACATAAACAAGAAAACCCACATTTAAATTCTAAGTTATGCTTTGGAACAGCAACCTCACTAGATACTTTACATAATAAGTGCAGGGTATGCTTGTTTCACAGTTCATCAAAGGCTGCAGAATTTGGCAACAGCAGAACTGGGGTGTAGCTGAACTGTTATATTGTTTCAAGATGATGAACAGTAGTGTGGATCCTTTAGTACTTCCAAGCAGCTTTCATATATTAATAAATGATACAAGTAACTCAGATTCCATGAAAAATATTTACAAAGTGAGACAAAAACTAAAAACACTGTATGTTCACTACATAAAAGTCCATATGCAAGCTGCATGGTCATAATTTTCTGTGGTAATTTTATTAAACTTCATTTGAAGCATTATTAGTATGATGGACCAACAGACGTGAACACATTTTTTTTAAGTCACATTTCAGTGCATGTGCACTACCATCATGTGCCCCTCAGTTGCTTGTTCTAATTGACAGAAGGTTTAAATGCACACAGTTTGACATTACTGCAGTATGATTTTATTTAGATCTATCTGTTCTGTTCTTATCATGTGTGCACCATCAAATATTGATTAAATTCCTCTATTTGCAACAATTATGCAACGCTGCATTATTACAAAACTTAAATTTATCAGTTTTTAAACAGGAGGAATAATCAACATATAATGAGAACCAGAGCAGAAAAATGTTCAACCATAACTTGAACTAAGGAACATCTAAGGACAGTGTAGATATACAAATATGTATTATGACTTACCAAAATGGTTTATGTGTGTGTGTGACAAACTCTTCTTACTGAACTGATTTTGTCTGATAAACTAGTGAGCTGACAGGGAACAGTGGCAATATTGCCATTCTCACTCCTTGGCTAGGAGACATTACAAATTTCTGGATACACAAAATAATTCTGATACCACAAATGTGTGTTTATACTAAAGACATAAGTTTCCCAATACATAAGTAACAACCTATTTGTACCTTAACTATTTCTGTTAATGAATTTTTATTTCTTTGCAAATAATTACATCTCAGAATTATGTTTCAGAGACTGGTATGAACTTCCTGCTCATGATGGCTCTTGAGAAAGTAGCATACCTTCCATTTGCATATATTGTTGATCAGGTACGGTAACATTACATGGTGACATCTGGGTTCTGATGGCAGTGACTAGGGACAATACTGTCTTCTGTGGCAATGCATGGCATCACATTCAAGAAGACCATATGTCCCATAACATTACTCATATTTATAATACTCCTTACTTGTAGCAGTGAAATGACTGTTCTGATCTGAACTTCTGCCATTCAACAAACTGTGACCTGGCAATGACTATACAAATCCTGAAAATTTTTGTGGGTTACATATATTAGTTTTTTGAGACAGAGAGATGGGTTAATATTATAGAATATGTATTTCTTTCAGTTTTATATGTTTAGAATTGCTGTAAAAATATTCAAATCTGCACAGAAGGTAAACATCTCATTTCTAAATTAAAATATTATAATTCATATTACTAAACAGAAACAACTTCCGAGACCATGAGATCAGTTGGAACACAATTTAAACTTATGCACATGTGACTGCGGATTTTCTTGCTCACTGTAACAGAATAGCACATCTGACAGTCTAAGAAGGCTAGAGCACAATGCAATAAACTGGTTTTTTTTTGCACCCAGAAGGCCCATAAAATGGCTGAATGCACATACCTTTAGGATTCATATATGGCCTCTCTCGATTTAGTTTCGCTATTTTAGATCTCAATACAGAAAGTGTTCATGTATAACTAAATAAAGTGCCTTTTGTGCTTAGTGGCGATGGGGATTATTTGCTGGCGACTGGAATATCGATGAAATGAATGCACGCTGGTGGGAACTGCGGCTCAGGCATCAAGGAATCATACCTCCCATTCCACGGACTGAGAATGATTTTGACCCTGCTTCCAAGTATCATATACCTGCAGATATGCCATACACAAGGTAAGATTTATATTAGTAATTAACCAACCTGAAGCACAAAATTTTGTTTTACAATAAGTTTTATTTCATGCCTCTACATGTTTCGAGCAAAACGTGCTCATCATCAGGAGGCCAAAATTGTATTATACAGGATCTGGTATCATCACACCTGTAGGTGGCAGTCCCGTGCACTCTATCAACCTGTGCACCGGACGGCCACCTACAGGTGTGATGACACCAGCTGTATAATACAATTTTGGC
>Ga0123353_10006012_pt1 | contig 16072 bp, 8 predicted proteins | sample TergutLab28metaG_3_FD_92763 | JGI IMG/M metagenome (GOLD analysis project Ga0123353, IMG submission 92763) | Labiotermes labralis P3 segment gut microbial communities from Petit-Saut dam, French Guiana - Lab288 P3 | ecosystem: Host-associated > Arthropoda: Insects > Digestive system > Gut ... | reverse complement strand
TTCCGGTTAGAGACCTTGCGCCGAAGAGTGTTTGGTGGAACGAGACCTTGCAGCGGTCTTTGATTATAAACGGCAAGCCGGTTGCGTATCCTTCATTTGAGCCGATAGTTGATACGCCGTTTGAGGGCAGCATCATTTTGATTGCCGACCTTTACGGGGATTGGCGGGAGGAAGTGGTAACATCGCTGGACGGTGAAATCCGCATTTATTCAACGGTATTTCCGGCAAAAGACCGGCGGACGACTTTGCTTCAAGACACGAATTATCGGGCAACGCTCACGGAATGCACAATGGGTTATCGGCAGATTCCGCTGCCGTCGCTGGATTTGAAAAAGACGGCGCGGTAATGTAAAGTTCCTGCGCCTCGTAATTTATTTGATTTCAACCTTTTTTCCGTCGCGGGCTTTTGCCGTACCGCCGACAATATAACGCTCGCCTTTTTCCAAACCCGAAACCACAATCCGGGTGCCGTCCGCCTGCTCATAACCCAATTCGACATACCGCTTATGCGCCGTATTATCGGCATCAACAACGAAAATATACGTTCTGTTCAAATCGCGGCAAATCGCTTCCTGCCTGATGACAACCTCTTCATTTTTATCACCGAGCGGTATCCGCACGCGGCAAATCTGTCCGGGAAATATCGAAAAATCTTCATTCGGAATCACACCGCGAACCTGAATCGTTCCCGTTGAGCGGTCTATCGTGTTCGACACCATATCAAGTTTTCCCGCGAAAGGATATTCCGTCGCCGCAACGCTCGCACCCTTGATAATGCCGACGCTGAACGGCGCATCAACATCGTGCAGCGTTTTTGCTCCCGTGTTTATATCAATTTTTATGTATTCACGAATCTTGTTAAAATCCGTGTCGCTAATAGTGAAGTAAATATACAATGGACTCATTCTGGCAACGGTAGTCAAGAACGAATTCTCCGCGCTTGAACCGACAACATTGCCGAGGTCAATCAGATTGCGGTCAACCTTTCCCGTAATCGGCGATTTAACTGCGGTGTATCCCAAATTGATTTTTTCGGTTTCCAACTGGGCTTGCGCTTTCAGAATGTTTGCCGCCGCTTCATCTCTAACGGCAATATCCCTGTCTAAATCCTGCTGCACTTTTGAACCAAGCGGAACGAGTTGTTTCGTTCTCTCATAGTCCGCCAGCGCGGACTTGTAATTCGCTTGAGCGTATGCAACCTGCGCTTCGGCAATATCGACCGCGGCTTTGTATTGGTCGGGTTCAATCAAGAAAAGTTGTTTGTCGGCGGAAACAAGTTCGCCGGGCTTGTAATTGATTTCACGCAGAAAACCCTTGACGCGGGCAGTGATTTTCACAAACTCGTACGCTTCGGCATGCGCATTTGCGTAAATGTATAATTGAATGTCGGAAGTTGCTGCTTCCTCAACCGACACCGTCGGCAAAGACGGCACCAACGCGGCATTCTTTTTTGCACAGCCGCTTGCAAGAACAAGAAGCAAAAAACAAAACGGAAGAATGATACTATATTTTTTCATTTGAATAACCTCAACTTCATATTAGTCAGCAGTACGAACAGTACCGGTGTTACATAAATTCCTGCAAGTGTTTCGGTGAGCATACCGCCGCAAACCGGTGTGCCAATGGCATGCCGGCTGACAGCACCGGCACCGCTTGCAACAACCAGCGGCAGTATCCCCAATATGAACGCAAACGAAGTCATCATAATCGGGCGCAGCCGCTGCCGCCCCGCTTCAAACGCCGCTTGAATTACCGGAAGTCCGCCGCGCCGTTTCTCTTCGGCAAACTCCGTTATCAAAATAGCGTTCTTTGCCGATAACCCGACCATTAAAATAAATCCGATTTGCGTGTAAATGTTGACATCCAACGCCCGCAGTGAAACCGCAAGCAGCGCACCGCCGATGCCCAGCGGCACCGCCATCAAAATAACTACCGGCGTGAGCCAACTTTCGTACTGCGCCGACAAAACAAAGAACGCAAACACTACACACAAAGCAAACACAATAACAGTTACATTGCCGACAGATGTTTCCTGATACGTCATTCCTGTCCAAGCATAACCGTAGCCGGAAGGCAGTTGTTTCGATAATTCTTTCAGTTTCTCAATCGCATCACCAGAACTGACTCCCGGAGCGGGCTGAGCCATGATATAAGAAGCGGAATAAAGTTGGAAGCGCGGAATCAGTTGCGGACCCACCTCTTCCCGAATTTGTGAGACCGCACTGACCGGGACCATTTCGCCGGTATCACTTTTGAATTTCATGTTCCAAATATCCCACGGCGTTGCGCGGTAATTGCTGTGCGCCTGAATATAAACCTTGAAAACGCTGTTGAACAAGTTGAAATCATTTATGTACATCGACCCGTAGTTTGCCTGCAAAGCGGTGAAGATGTTGTCCATTGATGCTCCGATGTGCATTACTTTGTCCCTGTCAATATCGAGAAAATACCGCGGCGCAAACGGATTGAATGTAGAGCGTACCATCGAGAATTGACCGGTCTTCATTGCTTCATCGCAAAATTCCTGTGCGGTATCATACAGGTTATAAACACCGGCATTTGCTCTGTCGAGAAGTTCATATTCTACCGCTGACGAATTACCGATGCCCATAACCGGCGGCGGCGGATAAACCATGATAGACGCTTCAGGAATGGAATTGAAATTCGTCTGCCACTTGCGGTAAAGCGAAGGCAGTATTTCTTCCAGACCATTGGGACGGTGCGGAGCGGGTTTGAAACCGAGACCATGTTTCAATAATTCAAACATTGTCGGATAACGCTCGCCCCATTCTTTTAACTGAAAAACGGCAAACGCCGAATTCGTTGACGGCGCACCGTCAAGCATGGAATAACCGTTGACGAAAATCACATTGGCGATTCCCGTCGGGTCGTCGCTGAGCATGCTCAACATCTTATTTGAGACCTCGGTGGTGCGGTCAAGCGTTGCGCCTTCGGGAAGTTTAACTTCGGCAAACAAAACGCCTTGGTCTTCATTCGGTATAAAGCCGGTCGGCAAAACATTGAAGGCATAAAAAACACCATAAAGCAAACCAAACCACAACAGAAGAACAACTATTCTAGCGGCAATGATTCCCCTCACCGTTTTGAGATAAAAGTTCGCATAACCGTCAAAGAAATAGTTGAACCAGCGGAAGACGAAAAATTTCTTTTCATTCGGCTTGTTTTTCCGCAGGATTATCGCCGCCATTGCCGGTGCAAAAGTCAGCGCGCATATTGCGGAGATGCAAACCGCCCCTGCAATGGTCAACGCAAATTGCCGATATACCGTCCCGACTATGCCCGGCACCATTGAAGTCGGAATGAAAATCGACATCAATACGAAGGTTGTCGCAATAATCGGACCCGATACTTCGTCCATTGCTTTTTTGGCGGCATCATACGGCGTGTAGTCCTCTTCATCAATGAGCCGCTGTGCGTTCTCAACAACGATAATCGCATCGTCAACGACAATGCCGATAACCAGAATCAACCCGAAAAGCGTGAGAGAATTGACGGTGAAACCGATTGCCCACATAATGAAAAAACAGCCGACCAATGAAACCGGAATCGTAATGGTCGGAATGACAGCCGCCCGCCAATTCTGCAAGAAAAGGAAGACAATGAGAACCACGATAACCAACGCTTCGACCAGCGTCTTCTTGACTTCGTTCAATGACTCACGGACATAAGCGGTAGCATCATAACCGACAGAGCAGGTTAAATTATCGCCTAACAGCCCTTGTACTTCCCGCATTTCTTTTATAGCGGCAGCAACATTATCGGCAACTTGCAGTGAATTGGCACCGGGGTTCTGATATACTCCGACAGACGTTGTCGGAATACCGCAAAATGTCGAGTTGGCACTATAACTGACGGAACCGAGTTCAACAATCGCAACATCACCCAGCCGGAGAATACTGCCGTCGTCAGAAGTCCGCAGCACGATGTTTTCAAAATCCTTGACGGAATCCAAGCGTCCCATCGCGCTCAATGCGATATTGCCTTTTACATTTTTCGGCATCGGCGGATATCCGATGCGTCCCGCCGCAACCTGAACATTCTGCTTTTGAAGAACGCTGCGTATCTCATCAACCGAGATATTGCGCGCCGCCAATACTTCGGTATTGAACCAGATGCGCATGCTGAAATCCTGCTGATTGAAAACGCTGACGGAACCTACACCGGAAACGCGGGCGAGTTGGTCGAAGATGTTAATGTTGACGTTGTTTGCCAAATACAGATTGCGTGCAGCGGCTTCTTCATCCGTAAGATATTTTCCTTTTTTGTAATTCTCCAAGTCGTCGGGATTATAGAAATTCAGCAGAACGACCATATTGGTTGACTGTTTCTGTATCGTTATTCCTTGCCGTGTAACTTCCTGCGGCAGTATTGCGGTTGCCCGATTGACGCGGTTCTGAACGAGAACGGTTGCCATATCGGGGTCAGTGCCGGGCTTGAATACGACGGAGATTTTCGCATAACCGTCGCTGGTAGAAACCGAGTTTATGTAAATCATGTTATCGACACCGTTGACAACTTTTTCTATCGGCGTGACAACAGTATCAACAATTGTTTCGGCATTCGCACCCGGATATGAAGCGGTTATGACAATGACCGGCGGCACGAAGTTGGGAAATTGTTCGACCGGCAGCATGTTGTAAGTAACTGCACCGCCGAGAGTTATGAGCAAAGAAATAACTGCCGCAAATACCGGTCGGTCGATAAAAAAGTGAGATATGTTCATAACTTTATGCGAAATTGACAGTCGTCGGCTGCCGGATAATACTCAATAAAAACTTCGCAGTCATGTTATCAGTTTTTACGGGAAAAGGAATAGGTCGGCGGCTGCCGATACTATTCCAGCACAACGGCGTTGTGTATTGACCCGGCAATTTTCGGGTCATGCCAATGCCAGACGATATTGCCTGCCGCGTCGTATTCGAGAATTTGAAAGCCCTTTTCGCTGTCGTTTGCTCCGTGACCTGTCCAGTTGGCAATCAGGGTATTGCCGTTTTTCAGTACTTGAACGCTGGCGAAAAAATTGATGCCGACACCTTCCGGTCCCGGTTTGCCGCCGGTTTTTCGGATTATTTTTCCGTCCTTGTCAATTTCCACAAAAAACCCGCCGTATCCGCTCGTTGCCAAGAGATTGCCGTTTGGCAATTCTTCAACCATGAAAATATGTTTGGCATCTGGAATGACGATGTCCCGAATTACTTTGCCGTCGAGTGTTCCTTCGATAACGTGATTTTCGTTGCAGCCGAACAGGACTGTGCCGCGCGGTGTTAGTCGGGCGCAGCGGACGGTCTTTGTGTTCGGAAACACCGCTGTTGTGACTTCTTTTCCTTCTGCGTCAAGCATCGTGATTCTAATCGGCGTTTGAGATGAAGCGAGAAGTGTGCGTCCGTCTTCAAGCCGATATGCCGTGACGGAGTCGCCCTTGTATTTCGCATCAATGACTTGGCGGAGCAGTTTTTGCGCTGCAAAATCGTATTCGGCAAATCCGCCGTCGCGGAGTCCTATCACGATTTTGCCGCCGATGAGTTGCAAATCACGGTTGCCGGCGGGAACTTTGATAATCCAATTTTTCGCGGAATCGAATTGGTCGACATAGAGAATCTGAAATCGGGACTCATCCAAGGCGAGGAAGCGATGCTTAATCTCGTCTGCCGAAAGGAAACCGGTCAAGAACGTCAAGAGAAATAGAGTAAGAATAGTGAGGCGCATGTTTTTACCGAACCGTAGATTAAACGCAAAAAAACCCACTTCAGCATAAACGGTTTTGGAGGAAGTGTCAATACTTCTAAAGAGGCGGCTGCCTGCAAGCAAAAATTTCCCTCTTGACACATTTTCACGATTTTCTTAAACTGCGCCTGAAATGCTTGGAAGATGGATTTTTCAATCACTAACTAACTCAACGAGGTCAACGGATGACAAAACGTTGTTTGCTAACTTTTGCGGTTCTTTTTTTCTTTGCGTCTTTGTCTTTCGGACAAAATGCCGAAGTCGTGATGCCGAAAGTCGTTGCCGAAGTCAACGGCGATAAAATCATGGAAAGCGACTTGGCAGGCGAATGTCTGGCTATCTTCGGCGAAAATGAATTGAGCGATTTAGTCAAAAAGTCCCTCATACAACAGGAATGTGCGCAAAAGAAAATAACCGTTTCGCAGCAGGAAATTAACAACGAAGTTGCCCGAATGGCGGGAACTTTCAAATTCAGTACCGAAGAATGGCTGAAACTGCTGGAAGACGAGCGGGGCATCACTGCCGAACAATATATGCAGGATATAATCTATCCGCTGCTTGCAATCGGGAAAATCGCCGGTGCGCAGTTGACTATTTCCGAAGAGGATATCATGCGGGAATTCAACGCTCAATACGGACCGGCAGTCCAAGTGCGGCAAATCGTTTTAAGGTCTCAAGCGGAAGCAGATAGAGTACTTGCGGAATTGAAAGCCGCACCTGAATCGTTTGCCTCGGTTGCTAAAAACATATCGGCTGACCCCGCAAGTCAGCCGCATGGCGGTTTGATTCGTCCCATCCGCACCGGCGCATTGAAACATCCGCAACTGGAAAATTTCCTCTTTGCGATGAAGCCGGGTGAGATTTCGCAGGTCATCGAAAATCCGAAGGGGATATTCATTATCTTCCGCTGCGAACAGCATTTAGAGCCGCCGAATATTGATGTTGCGGCAGTGCGGGAGCGGCTGGAATTAAAAATTCGGGATACCAAGACGCGGGAAATTTCCGAGAAGGTTTTCGCTTCATTGCTTGAACGTTCCAAAATCGAAGTCATTTTCGGTGATAGAAACAAGATGAGAATGCTGCCCGGTGTTGCCGCCGTTGTTAACGGTCAGAACGTTTCTATCAAACAACTTTCCGATATATGCCTGAAACGCTACGGCAGCAGAGTCCTCAATGACATGATTAACAAACTGCTCATCGAACAGCAATGCCGGAAAAATAACATCGTCATTACCGATGCCGATATTGAAGCGGAAATCCGTGAAATGGCGATTAAGTATGTACAACTCAAGCCGGATGGTACGCCGAACACGGAACTTTGGATGAAGATGGCACTGGAACAGAACCGTGTCAGCGCAGAGATTTATAAACGGAATAATATATGGCCCGTTCTTGCATTGAAGCGGCTGACTCGTTCAATGGTTAATGTTACGGAAGATGATTTGCAGCGGAGTTTTGCGTCAAACTACGGAAAGAAAATCCGTTGTCTTGCGATTGTGTTCAACCGCAGCGACCATCGCCGTGCGCTGGAAGTTTGGCAGAAAGCGAATCAGCGTAAAACACCGGAACATTTCGGCGACTTGGCGGAGTTATATTCCGTTGATGCGGCTACCCGGACGGCTCGCGGCGTGATTCCTTCGATTGGACAGTATTGCGGAATGCCGGTGCTGGAAGAGGAAGCATTCAAACTGCTGCCGAATGAAATCTCGCAGATTATTCAGACCGATGATGAGCATCTTGTGATTCTGTTTTGTCTCGGTTACGAAGAGCCGACAATAACCGACATCAATGATGTAAAGATAGATTTAGCGGCGGATATTTTCGAGAAGAAACAGAAACTTGCGATAGCGTCGTTTTATGAAGACATCTTCAATAAGGCGGCAATCGACAATTATTTGACGAATGAATCCCGCAATCCGCAGGTTGAAAAAGCGATACAAGCCGGCGGTGCAGGAACAGAGATTCAACGGTAATAGACCTGTTCGGAAACTCCAAAACCGTCATTCCCGCGAAAGCGGGAATCTAGACCTAAAGGGCTATACCTGTTCCTCTGGATTCCTACCTACGCCGAAATGTCGGTTCCCGAACAACTCTATTTTGTTTTCGGAACAGTCAAACGTTTTAGTTTCCCGGCAGTTTTTCATAAAATTTGTGTTTCCGGAAATCTTCCCCTTGTAATTTTTCGGAAAGCAAGGATAATAACGTGCAGTGGTTATTTTTTTCCAAAACCGCCGCTTATAGCGGCTGGGTTAAATTTTTTGCAAGGAGTTTCCAAATGAAAAATTTCAAGATGTTAGTTTGTGCTGTTGTTTCCGTAATCACGGACTGTGTAAATTTTGACAAAGTAAATCTAAGTAATTTGAGGGGGGGAAACGAAATAAGAGCGGCGGGTGATAACCCGCCGGTAAATGACGCTAAGAGAGCATTCACGCTCGTAGAACTTTTAGTCGTTATCGCCATTATCGGCGTTCTAATCGCTTTGCTTTTGCCCGCAGTGCAAGCCGCCCGTGAAGCCGCAAGAAGAATGCAGTGTACCAACAACATGAAGCAGTTCTCGCTGTCGCTTCACAATTACCACGATGTCAGGGGCAAACTGCCGTCGCAGCATGCAAAGTTCAACTGGAAGAATGCAAGCGGAGCCAATGTGAACGGTACCTGGACGTGGTCAACGCAAACAGTTCTGCTGCCGTTTATGGAACAGCAGCAGCGGTATGATGCAATTTCCAACGTTGTCTACACTGGTACAGGCACAGTGACTTATTCTTGGGACAATCTCGGAGCCGAAAGACGAGGAACTATTTCGACCCTTGCATGCCCGTCTGACGGAACTTCTGCTGTTGCCGACAATGCAACAACTAAGACGAGCATATTGATTTCCATTGCCGACGCTATGAACTGCATGGAGAACCGCGACAGCACTGGTGCTGTCAGCACTGCCGGTCACACTAATCCAGTCCGTCAAACCATTGGTGCGAGGTCGCTTTTCGCCAATGCCGAATGGAAGAGCATGGCAGTGTGTACGGACGGAACAAGTAATACGGTTGCTTGTTCTGAAACGGTCACACCAACGGTAACACCTGATAGCAAAAAAATCAAAAGTTCCTTGGCAAACGGTGTCAGCGGACTTGATACAAATCCGAGAAACTGCCTTAGCATGGTGGATTCTGTTGACCGTACAGTGTTTCCATCTGACTGGGATGTCGGCAATAATGTATCAACATTTAAGACCTACGATGCCCGACGGGGGCATAATGCTTGGCAGTCACCTCCGCTGCACACTGCGTTCAATACGGTCTTGCCGCCGAATTCGCCGAGTTGTTCCAGCGGTTCCCGCGACAGATGGGGTGTCGGTTCGGCAACGAGTAATCACAGCGGCGGCGTGAACATCGGCTTGCTTGACGGCAGTGTGCGGTTCATTTCGGATACGATTAACTGCATAAGTTCACCGTTGCCGGGGTCGATGACAGTGCCGGGACAGGTTACAAGCGGCAGAAGTACTTTCGGCGTTTGGGGCGCAGTTGGAAGCATTGACGGCGGCGAAAACGTAACGCTGTAGAGAATTATCTTCAAAGAGCAGGATACAAAAGTATCCCGCTCTTATTACTCAACCGTATTTCTCAATACGCCGATTTTTTCGATTTCGACTTCGACAACATCGCCGGACTGCAAATATACCGGCGGTTTGCGGGTGTCGCCAATGCCGGAAGGCGTGCCCGTGAAAATTAAATCACCCGCATGCAAAGTCATAACCTGCGAAATGTAAGACACCAGTTTCTGAATCGGAAAAATAAATTCCTTCGTGTTCGCCCGCTGCATTACTTTTCCGTTGAGACGAAGTTCAATGTCGAGTACATTCGGGTCGGGAATCAAATCCTTGCCCGCGATTGTCTTGCCGACTGGTGCGAAAGTATCAAACGATTTGCCGAGAAACCATTGTCCTGCCGGTACGTTTTGCTGCCAATCCCTTGCCGTCACATCGTTGCCGCAAGTGTAGCCCGCAACGCAGTCGAGTGCGTCCTGTTCCGAAACGTCTTTCGCTGTCTTGCCGATGACAACGACCAGTTCCGCTTCGTAATCAACTCTATTACTGACTTTCGGCAAACGGATAACGCCGCCGTCAGGCAGCAAAGCGGTTTCCGCTTTACAAAAGATGACCGGCTCTTTCGGAATTGCCGCACCGGTTTCCTGTGCATGACCGTGATAATTCAATCCAACGCAAATAATTTTCATGGTAAGATAAAACAATAAGGGTTATGATTTCTTTCTGAAGAACTTTTTTTCTTTTTGCGGCAGCGGGTTTTTCAGGATTCTCACCGCACCGGCACCGAGCAGTTGATTGATGACTAGCCCCAAATCATTTCCTACCGCAACACGGACTCGCGGGTTCTTGAATTTAACCGTCGTACCGTTTTGCAATTGAGCGCATACTTCGACGATGCGGTCACCGGAGAAACGTCTCAATTCTTTATAGAGACGGGCAACGGTCTCCATCGAATGTTTTTTCTCGTTCAGCGTTATTGATATACCTTTCGTTAAAAGAGCAACCGCTTGTTCGACAGTATAAAAATCATCGACAACCAAATTGCCCGCCGGTATTTGTTCGTCATCCTCCGATTGTTCCGCCGAACTATCCGCTTTATCTTTTTCCTGTATTGCTTTGGAGCGGTCAATGCGTCCGACAGCGAACACGATTTGTCCATCTTGCATCAATTCCATATACTTGGCATATTGTTCCGCCCACATTATACATCTCACGCTGCCGGCTGCGTCTTCCAAGGTGAATCCAGCCCATTGATTCGGTTTGTTCGGTTTCGGATTCTTATACGTTGAAATTTTTATTTCGGAAATTTCACCCGCAACAATAACGCCTTCTTTTTCCAGCGGTTCGTATGCCGCTTCACGGCAACTGTGCGACCGGTATTGCTCGAAGAATTCTTCCATTGATTTCAGCGGATGGTCGGAAACATAAAAGCCGAGAACCTCTTTTTCAAATTTTGCTTTTTCACGAATGTCCCAATCGGCTGACGCAGTTGCCGATTTCTTCCCCGCTTTATCTGAATCACCTTCGTCGTCATCAAGCATGCCGAACATACTCGCTTGTCCCTTACTTCTGCTTGCGGCGGCTTTCTTTCCGCTGTTGACGGCATTTTCAACTTCGGCGAACAACTGCTTTCGGGGAATACCGAAGGAATCCATCGCACCCGCTTTGATTAGTGCTTCAATCGCTCCTTTGTTCGTCAGTCGGCTGTCAATCCGTTCACAGAAGTCATACAGGTTCTTAAACACACCGCCCTTTTCGCGGGCTGCAACAATGTCGCTCATCGCTTTGTCGCCGCAGCGGCTGATAGCGGTCAAGGCAAATGTAATTTTTCCGTCAAGTACCGAAAAATGCGGCTGCGAAGTGTTCACGTCCGGCGGTACTATTTCGATACCCATTCGGCTGCAATCCTTGATGTGTTCTACGAGGTCTTCTTTTTTACCGATGTCGCTGCAAAGCAGTGCCGCCATAAATTGAAGCGGATAATGCGCCTTCAAGTATGCCGTCATGTAAGCAAGGAAAGCGTAAGCGGTTGAGTGCGACTTATTAAAACCGTAGCCCGCAAACTTTACGATAAGGTCGAAAATGCCGCTTGCCTTTTCCGCAGATAATCCATTTTCAACCGAACCCTCTACAAAGTCGTCACGGAATTTACTGAAATCTGTTTTCTTAGTAATAAATTTAATACATTTGTAAGCATCGCCGAGTGAAATGTTGCCGAGACGATTGAGAATCTTCATAACCTGCTCTTGATAAACCATCACGCCGTAGGTTTCTTCAAGAACTTCTTTCAAAATCGGGTGGTCGTAGCGCGGCTTTTCCCTGCCGTGTTTCACATTCACATAAGTATCGACCATACCGCCTTCCAGCGGACCCGGACGATACATTGCCGCCGTTGCGATAATGTCGCGGATATTATCCGGCTTCATGCGCTGGAGCAGTTCCCGCATTCCGCCGCTTTCAAATTGAAATATGCCCTTTGTTTCGCCGCGCTGAAAAATGTCGTAGGTTTCTTTATCGTCAATGGGAAACTTATACGGGTCAATCAGTTCGCCGGTAGTTTCTTTGATAATTTTAATCGCATCTGCCAGCATTGTCAGCGTAATCAGACCGAGAAAGTCCATTTTCAGCAGACCGGCTGCCTCGACATCTTTACCTTCCCATTGAGTTACAAAGTTGCCGGATTTATCAAGAAGAATCGGGACGTATTCCATGAGCGGTTTGGCGGCAATAACAACACCGCAGGCGTGAACGCCGGTGCCGCGGGTAAGTCCTTCGATGCTTATTGCTCCGTCTATCAACTCTTTTACTTCTTCTTCATTTTCATACCGCTTTCTTAACTCTGTGCTTGCCTCCAGCGACTTCTGAATGGTCTTTTGCGTGATATATTTTTTTACTTCGTTAACAAACGGAATCGTCTTGTCGAGAACACGTCCGGCATCTTGGACGGACATTTTCGCCGCCATTGTGCCGAAAGTTCCGAGTTGCGCAACATTTGCTTCACCGTATTTTGCTTTTACATAATCAAGTATTTCGCCGCGCCGGTGCTTCTCGAAGTCAATATCGATATCCGGTGCTTCTTTTCGGCTCAAATCGAGAAACCGCTCGAAAAGCAAATCATATTCCAGCGGACAAACATGAGACATGTTAAGAGCAAAACAAACGATAGCCCCGACACCGCTTCCTCTTGCGGTGCGGTGAATGCCGCGCTCTTCTGCTTCCCGGACAAAATCCCAAACGATGAGAAAATAATTCGCAAACCCCAGTTGCTTGATGATGCTAAGTTCGTGGTCTAACCGCTGCATCACTTCGTCTGACAATTCGCCGTCAATACAGCATTTCGGGTTATCCGCATAACGGTGTTTCAAACCGGCAATACAAAGTTCACGAAGATAATCATCGCTGTTTTTGTCGTCCGGCGGTGTGAACACCGGAAAGAATCGTTTGTCGAGTTCAAGTTCGCAGTTGCAGCGGTCAGCAATTTCAACTGTTCGGTGCACCGCATCTTCATATTCGGGCAGTGCGCGTTTCATCTCTTCATAACTCCGCATGAAGAAATTATCGCTATTCATTTTCATGCGCTTTGAATCGGTCTTTTTAGTACCGGTGTTGACACAAAGCAGAAGGTCCTGCGCTTCGGAATCTTTTTGATAAATGTAATGCACGTCGTTAGTTGCGACAGTCGGAATCCCCAATTCCGCAGCAATTTGTACACTTCCGGTTAGGATTTCCGTCTGTATCTCCAGTCCGTTGTTTTGCAATTCGATATAATAGCGGTCGCCGAAAAGTTCCCGATACCACGCCGCAATTTCTCTCGCTTTTTCGATGCCGCCTTCTGTGTCATCGAAAATTGCGCGGGCTAATTCACTGGAAGCGCAGCCGCTCAAGCAGATAATTCCTTCGTTGTATTCCTGTAAGAGTTCTTTATCGATACGCGGTTTCCAATGTTTTCCTTCTGTTTCGGCAATGGAAGCCATCTTGATGAGATTGCGGAACCCCGTGATATTCATTGCCAATAGCGTTAGATGACTGCATGCTTCCTTTTGTGTTTTACCGCTCTTGTCATGCCGGTTTGTCAATGCGATATACGCTTCATAACCGAGTATCGGCTTAATGCCGACTTCCTTACCTCTTGCAGTACTGTAAAAGTCCACTGCACCGAAAAGATTTCCGTGGTCGGTTATCGCCAGCGCGGGCTGTTCGAGTTCCTTCGCCCGCAGCAAAAGTTTTTTGATAGTACCGGCACCGTCCAAAAGGGAATATTCTGTATGACAATGTAAATGAACAAATGATTTCATATTTGATCAATAATGAAGAATAAAAACGGTAGTCCCGAATTTAATTTGGGGACTACAAAAGCGATTCGAGTAAAAGCCGCATCTTGCGGAGTTCCTTAATAGCGTCTACATCCGGCAGCGGTCCCAAATCAACGCACAGTATTCCCCGATAGCGCACTGAGTCAAGTTGATTAACCAACTTGCTGAATTCTAATACGCCTTGTCCGACACACACCTGAAAATCCGTTTCGGTGGAATCACGCAGCCGAACATGACAGACATGATGTAAAATTCCTTCGTAATCTTTCGACTTCGGATTACCGGTAATGAAATGACTGGGGTCAAGCGTAATCTCCAAACCGGCAACGGTTTTACATATACTCGCAATGGTTTCGGTTGTATCCGCAATCCGACCGGCTTCCGTTAAAAGACCGACCACAACGCCGTGGTTCATTCCGATTTCAACCAGTTTGCGGAGACGGTCAATTTCATCATTGTAGGGATTTCCCGGAGCAGAAGAGCGGACAGTTACAACAACGATTTTCAGTGATTTTGCAAACCGGCATACTGAACGGAAATAATCAAGATAGTGCGGTTCGGAAGGGTCAAGAGCGTAATAGACAGCAATCGGAGTAACCCTCCGCTGCAATCGAAAAAGTTGAATTATAGCATCTGACCGATTCACTACGTCCAGCGGCGTTAGGGTTCCGCTGCGGCTGACTACCAACTCTGTTTTGGTATATTCCAAATCGGCAAGACGTTCCAGAATATCCCGAAGCGAGGACTCAGGAACACTGGAAATCGAAGCGGCAACATTCACGGTATAATTCCTTAAAAATCCTTAATACATTAAAACAACTCGGAAAACCGCCGATTGAGACCGGTCTCCTGTCCCGATTATTTTACCCGATTAAAATCCTTTGTCAAATCGTATGAAAAGAATATCCAGACCGGCTTTCTATACTTGCGAAAAGAACTTCTATGTTAAGATAGGGACGCTAAGAGACCACAAAAACGTTTTCACGTCCTCTTACTTTCCTGTGAACACTTTCAATATCAGCAACTCCCGACCGTGCATGTCAAGCAGCACGCTGCCGTTTTCCGTTTTCAATTCCTTTAACTCATTGCCGTACAAATCGGTTGATACCGCTTTGACAGGTTCGACAAACGACTTCAATTCAAAATGCGCACGCCGGTTCTCCGTTTCCAACAGCGAAACGCAGAAACCCGCTGCCTTGCCGCTCGTTTCGTCAAAGAAGGGCAGCCAATTCAGCGCAACGACATTTTTCGCTTCAACGCAAAACAGCCACGAAGAATCATTCTGCGGTGCGTTTTCAACTTCGCAAACCAATTCCGGTTTCGGCGCATAAAACTCCATTGCAGCCGGTATCGGAAATTTCATGTCAACGCCGATGCCGTATCGAAAATCCAACGCCGTTTCACCCTGAACGGCAAGCAGCGTATCGAGTTGATGTCCGCCGATGAGAACATGAAACGGCAGCCCTTCCGTCAAGAAGGTCAGCGATTGTTCCGTATCTCTCCGGCGTAAGTCAACAATGCGCGGTGCGAAAATCTTGTCGGTGTTGACGATTTCCAAACCGTCTGCAACACCGGCACGCAACTCAAGCGCAGTATCATTCCACGCCCGCCGCAAAGCAAAATAAGAGTCCCACGGCTTTTCACCGAATTCGATTTTCGGCTCAAGATGCAGATGAAATTCAATTAATCGGCTCTTGCGGCGAATGATTACCGTCTCAACATACTCCGCCGCTAATGAACCATCGTAGGAAAGTAAGCGTCCCTGAATTCGCAGTTGTCCGGTGATAGGTCCCGACTGCTCAATCGTTATTTTGTCCGCTGTTGAAACCGTATAACCATAGTTCGGGTTTGATGTTCCTCTGCCGTCTTTCAAACGCAACTCTTTCGGAAGACGAAATGCTAACTGCTGCGAAAGAAGATTATATCGGGTCTTATCCGTATGAAGCGACCGCAGGATTCCCGTCACGGCATCAATCTTGACATTGAAGAATTCGTTTTGCAAAAGATAAACACTACGGGTTTCTTCCTTGCCGTCTTTGCCTTTCACCGTGTTTTTTACAAGACGGACAAGCGTTTCGGTTTCGTCTTTCTTGGAAGCAGTAAAGAAACTGAAAATACCGGCGGGCTTTTCGGAGTGCTTGCGCACTTCCGCTCTATTCGGTTTCTTGACAAACGCATAACCCAGCGGTGGAACATCGACAATGATTTCCTTTTTGCCTTCCGATTCCTTTGCTAACACAACCGGCGCAACTTCCGCCGGCAGTGATTCCCAATCCGAGATATCAAGAAACGCTCTGCGCGGCAATCCCCAAGGATTGAAGACGATAATACCAGCGGTATTGATAGAGGTACCGGTCAAGGTTTCCGCAAAGGTTTTAGTCAACGCCGCTATGTTACCGCTGTTGGTTTCTTTGCCGAGAAGCGTTAAAACCGTTGTGAAAGCGGAACGAATGTTTTTCAATGCGCTGTTCTT
>Ga0123353_10006010_pt1 | contig 16074 bp, 11 predicted proteins | sample TergutLab28metaG_3_FD_92763 | JGI IMG/M metagenome (GOLD analysis project Ga0123353, IMG submission 92763) | Labiotermes labralis P3 segment gut microbial communities from Petit-Saut dam, French Guiana - Lab288 P3 | ecosystem: Host-associated > Arthropoda: Insects > Digestive system > Gut ... | reverse complement strand
GCGAGCTCCTGATGATGGGCATAGTAATGCTCGAAATATGTTGAGCCTATAAGAAGTACAATAACATATCAAGTAGCATCTAGTTGGTTTTTTAGGCTTCAGTTATCACAGTGATGCACGGTTCAATAAACATCAGATTATTTATTTATCTATCTATCTATTTATTTATGTAACCAAAGGTTTCGCCTGTTTACGGAATGTTGCCAGTCTTCAATATTCAGTGCCAACAGCAAAGTTTAAATCCCTTATCAATCAATCAATCAATCTAGTGGACTCGGTGCTTAATTCGTAGCAGCACAGTAAATCATTTTCGAAAGAGATTTGTACTCATTCTTGGTTTTGTTTACGAAACGAACAGTAAGTGCAATCGGGCGCACTCCATACCGCTTCTTCAAGCAGCCCACCAATGAAGCAATCAGCTGCAATTGCCCATCCATCTAGGACTGGAGAACAAAACTAAGTGATTTTTAATTTTAGTCCGGGTATAAAATTGAACTATACCCTTAGTAAGTACAATTATACATACTTCAAATGCTGGCTTGCAGCACGGTCATCCACATTGCCTCACTCACTGCACTAATTCCGGTAAAAAACTGAGTTAATTAGGGAGAGTCTTACTGTATTGTTCCCAACCCACAACTAAATAAATGCCATTCACTAATTATAATTCTCCCACACACACACACGCACACGCACACACTCACCTCACCCAATCCACACAGACATTTACAGCATTTGTAATTGTCGACATGCAATGCATGTGTTTCCTGCTGTACATCTGCCGAATGTTAAGTGTCAGCTTAACGTCCCGTGAAGACGTTGTACTGTACAACACTGTTTATTGTTACATAAACACTGCTTCCGGTACAACTGAATGCGTTCATTTAAACAAGAAAATGGCGCCAGATATTAATACAGCTGTTAGACTCCCGTTAAGTAGTTCTTTGACACTTCACGTATGAGTTTCGTGTACAAATTCAGCTTACTGCTTGAATGCACCTCTTTACTGTGAACTCGAAGCTTTGATTCTATTGTCACACATTGACGCAACTGTGCTTCTACTTGTTTCTTTTGCGAAGTGAACAAAAGGATCGCATACTGTCAAATCGTCCCACGTGACCGGCAGCAGTAAACGTATATCAGTGAAATCTCCCAACATATACCGGCAGAATTTACATATAAAGCTCTAAAGTTTGTGTGATTCAGCTACTTCAGTCACAGAGACTAAGCAGGCTGAGATGGACAGAATGAGTCGGAATGATCAAGGCGAGATATTTCTACGACCGAAACGTAGAAGGGAGGCTAATAACCAAATTTATCTCGGAAATATACACCGTGAAATTGTGGGATGGTTTCAGCTGGCTCAGGGGAGGTTCCCAATGACAGCATTGAGTGAACACGGTGATAAACCTGATTCCAATGAAGGGCAGAAAAGTTTTGATATCACCTTAAAAACTAATAGCGTTTGAAAGAAAATCTTACAGCAAAGCGTTAGTATCTCTTCATCATGTTCATCATTAAGTACGTGTGCATATGCAACATAGACGCCGCCTGGATTAGAGCAGACCTACTTGCTATAGTGTTCCATGGTTATGTGTCACCGGGCTTACAGCCCGCGTCTTCTTGTGCATTCGTCCGAAGTACACAAAAGCCACAACCACGGTTGTAATGCAGCTTCGTAGCGATCCTTACTTGGTATTACCCTTCCACTGTTCTGTGCTGGAGTTCCTTCGGCTGACATGTTTCCTGGCCAGCTACCACCAGCCACGAAGCCCCGAAATGGTTTATGTGGATAGTCCTTTTCTCTCACATTCCACACAAATTTCATGTTAAACTTGTGTGTATATATATACACCACAAACCTACTGAACGTGTTCCATCCTCTTCACACCGGGACTTAGGAATGACAACATGGTATTCGATGCACGTGGCAGAGGCTTTTAAATCTGTCGGTATTTACATGTGTTAGCCTTACGTTCTGTGGAAGGAAAACGTGTTTCTGAGTCTAGCCAACAAGCGAAGGTGGCATAAAAAGAACGTACCTCCACGCACAATACCACAACATTTAGACAGAAACAGGTGGTTAATTTCATGTCCCGATAGCTTCACCCCCTGTAAAGTTCCAGTATCTGCTGTCGATGAATCTCGGTCGATCTCAGTCAGTCTGGCCGTGATTAGGAAGATTGCACAGGCGATGTACGCACAACGTAATACTGAGGCGCGTTCGTGTAACGACCGTCGCCATGGAAAAGCAATAGGTATTTACTGTTATGTGTGACTATATTCTTGCATTAGCTATCCGGCATGAAAATCGCATCTTTTCTGCGCCATATTATATTGTCATCCGTGGCCTATCTGGCTGCACGATATTTTTCACATTATCTCATAAACGCCACGATTTTCCGGAAAAAAAATTAACACAAAGTGTTTGTTTTGATTTTCTCTACTTTTATCTGAAAAGTTTCTCGTCCTAAGAAGAATTCAGCGAGCTATTATAAATATACACAGGTCGTAATGCAAAGTATCCGTTATTCTTGTCGGATTTTAATTAAATTTGAATTTTCTTTACAGAGTCTCGAAAAATCCTAAAATATCAAATTTCATGAAAATCCGTCCAGCGAGAACCAAGTTATTCCATGCGAACAGACACAAGGAAGCTAATAATCGCTTTTCGCAATTTTGTGAACACGCCTGTAAAACGCCTATCACTGCCTGGAATCTAACATGACGGTATCCAATCTGTAGCCTGTCAGTACAGTGAACTGCCTTCCCGGCTCACTTGTGTGTGTCCTGAGTTCATGAGAAATACTTGAAGAGAAGGGACAAAGTATACACGACAGGGTTAAGAGGGCCGATTGTTCGCTTAATATTACTAAGAAAACGGAGTTTTTGACCTTCATGGGGCCGTGCATCGTAATATATTACTATAGTAAAACGAATCAGATTCACTAATGTATCAAATTTATTTTATTTGGAATGACATTTATATACGTTTCGGACGGTATCCGCTAGCAAGCAGAGAGCAGTAACTGTTTGACATATGCCTGTTGCTGTATGTATAGTCTTGAACTCCTGATGATGGACGGAAAGACTGTCCGAAACATGTAGAGTGTCATTCCAAATGAAATAAATTTGATACATTGGTGCATCTGGTTGTTTTACTGTAGTAATAAGAAAACGGAGATTGGCGAAGGTACACCACAGAAAAAGAAACGACAAACGGTGCTGTGCCTGTTTCAGTCACATTTGACATCTAGGAACATTTTATATTCTGTGTCATTATCATTATAACGAATAGGGACATTTTAAGAATTGTGTGGGCCGCCAGTGTACTTGGAAACGTGACCCGTGTTACTGCCATTCTCACGGCAAATTTGTTTTTATACGTAATGATGCTGATTGAGGAGAAATCGAGGCTCCTGTCGGCCGACGGATGTACCTAGTAGTAGTAGTAGTAGTAGTAGTAGTAGTAGTAGTATTAGAAGTAGTAGCAGCAGTAATAATCGTAGTTCTCTTCGCCATTTTTCAGCTTTTACGCAATGAATCATTATAGGAAGGTATACAGTATTTAATCTCGAACAAATTTGGTAGGACCACTCGGACTATCACTAGGCTTCTACTGATATGGGTCAAAACATTTATGCCCCAAGCGAGATTCGAATGATGATCTCAGATCCAACAGTTCGGCTTATTACTACCATTACGAGCCGTGTTTATTATCCGTGTCATAATAACTGTTACCATCCATAAAGTGGAGTTAAACAGGGTTGTCGGGAAAAAGACTGGAACGCGAAATGTGCGGTCGCTAAGACTCTCCCTGTTGTTACTGGCCACTTCGTTTGTTCCTCCGTTTATAAGAAATAGTATAACATGCCAGAACTTCCCATTCCTCTGCAATGACCCTGTGAGATAAAATGTATAAGTGAAAACGTTTTATTACACTACAAATAAAAACATAAGCTGCTCCTTTTACAGATACCGCAGAGAACGACTTACAAGAGCACTTATCCACGACACCATTCCAAGTTAGTTTCCTTATCTCACTACTTAATGCGTCGATTCAACAGCAGTGTTTGTACAAGAGTAAACACATAATACAAACTCCAGTTCAGAGCTTCAAAGTTAGAATGATCCGACTGTCACCTGATGCCTGTTACAGTTTAGGTTCCGACGTCTTGCTTCAATTCCAGCTGAGGTTAAAGGTGTAATATAAGAAACTGAAATACATTTTCAAAGCTACTGATCTTGGTTTTCCAAATTATTCCAAGAACACTGCATGTGGCTTGGTTGATTGTTCGCCTAAGCCATCTTGGACAGCCAGCCACAGTGTTGGTTCTACCATGAATGGGCTTCGATGGTAAGACAGTCTCTCATATTGCAGGAATCCGCGACGATGGTTTTAAAAGTGTAGAGAGACAGTGTTGATCATCAGAGTGGTTCTGTCTTAAAATAATATCTAGCCATTAGAATTTTATGTTCTGAGTCAGGTTTTGACAAGCTGTTCCTGTTACTTTGTATCTTAAAGGGGATTCACGCGCTTCTTTTTTAAATAATGGAAGATGTCGAAGACACAGGTCTATCCGATCACTTCTGAGATATTGTGGACGTGCCAATAACAGGAAGGGGCAGCAGATCAAAGCCGTCCACAGTAAACAATATGTACCAGCTTCAGATCAGAAAATTGCGCAGTCGTCGACTTTGGTCAAGGCTAATTATAATTAATACATCCAGGTCTTTTATATGACACCAAGCTACTGATGTGTAAGCCACGCACAGTGTGACAGGTGCACTTTCACATTTCGGTGGGGACGGTCGACAGTTGATTTTGGGAGCTACGCGTGTTGACTGTCTGCCGGAATCCAGTATATCCTGACTGAAACTGTTCGTAATTTTATTCAGATTCAGGTCAATGCCAGATTGTGGCTTAACATAGACACCGACCTTCTCCTCCAAAATTCTTACCCGCTTACGCATTAATATTATCCGGGATGGCACAGTCGGTGTAGCGACTATGCTTGTGGGCTAGAAGATCCGGCTTTCGACTGCCGGCAGGGCCCACCCCAGCCCAGCCTCCTATTCAATGTTAACCGACGGATCTTTCCTCGGGTTTTAACTGGCGGGGCGTGGAAATGACCATTCACCAGCTTCTAGTTCTGAGATTAAGAATGAGTGGAGCTATACCCCTACGCCACCTATATGCATTCCTAGCTTGCACATTAACAGTTTCGCCTTCTACTGCCCTCTTATTTGAGGCTGTGTAACATCATCAATGAGACCGCGTCTTGTTTTAACAGTGTTTGAAGTTAGGTTGTGAAGACGGTGATATTGACCTGTAATTCGACTGGAATTCACTGGAGCTGGTAAACAGTTTTAAGGCAGTTCAGCTGTGTTGACAAAGTCATTACATTTCGTAGGACTTAAAATCTAAACATAATGTACTGGACCTTCGTTTCACAGGCACAGTTCTCTCACACTGTATGTAAATATAACACCTCCATAACTCGGTTTTCCTGTATGAGGAAGAGTTCTCGTAACACGAAAAGTCGATTCGATCGTTGCCAAAGGGGGGCATCGGGAGGTTCGTTAATGGCTGGGCCAGCAAAAATATACCGCAAATTAGTAAAAAAAAAAGCTGATTCATTAAAATGCATTATGTGTTCAACACTGACCACCACAAGTAGCTGAGCAGCAATAACATATCTGATTCATGGGCGAGAATTCCGACCCTGAAACTTCCTCCGTTTCTCAACATGAAGGTGAGTAACGTGTGTTAAAACAGGCCACGACTGCTTCAACAAACATTCTTCCTTATTCACCATCCACACAAGTCGTGTCTCATTGTATACTGTCCGACCTAGGAGAGAGCTGTATGCAATCAATAGCCAATAAGCAGTATACCAAATTTAACTGAACCATCGCAGATGCTAGTAACTGGTCTAAGAAGGACGGCTGGTGTGCCTAATACCAAGTGCGAAAAGATATCACCTTCAGATAAGCACCGTGCTTATTTTACTTCTAAAAGGCGCGTTCGCGAAATTGCGAAAACCAACTGTTAGTCTTCATGTTTGCACCCTGCATCAATGATAATTAAACACTTCATTATCCAACTAATGCACAATATACAATATGTAGAAACAATTAAAATTATAAAATATTTAAAAGCGCTCCAACATGTTTCGGATCACAGACGATCCATCATCAGGGAGCCTTATACAGTGTTTGGCTAAAAATTACAAAAATGATTCTATCGTGTCCGTTGACATGGACAAGGTCGATATTATGGCAGCATTCCGTAAGGCAATGCCTTCATATACAGTGAAATACACACACACACAATGGGTCAGAATATGCTGCCATAACAGCGACCACGTCCATGTCAACGGACACGATAGAATCATTTTTAGCCGAGCACTGTACAAGGCTTCCTGATGACGGATCCACTGTGATCCGAAACATGTTGGAGCACTTTTAAATATTTTATAGTTTTAATTGTTTCTACATATTATATATTGTGCATTAGTTGGATAATAAAGGGTTTAGCCGACTGTTAGCTTCGTCATGTCTGTGCCTCCGCAAAGAACAACTCTGCTCCCACTGGACGGATTAAAGTGGAAATTTATATTTGAGTTTTTTTCGAAGATCTCCTGTGAAAATTCGAGTTTCATTACAATCTGACAAGAATAACGGGTACTTTACATGAAGACCAGTACACATTTTTTATCACATAGCGCTCAGTTCTTAAAATCGGAAACATTTCAGACAAAAGTCGTGGAGAAAATCGAAACTCATTTTGTGTTCAACAACTTTTCTCCGAAAGTCGTGCCGTTGATGAGACAATGTGGAAAAATATTGTAGATTCGGACAACAAATAACAATATGGCGCATTGTATGCTGATACCTAGGTCTACAGACACTCAATCAGAATATTTAATGCTTATTGCTTTTCCAGGGTAGCAGTGCTTACGTGAACGCGTCTCATTGTCGATTATGTTTACTTTGCCTTCTTTGTTTTCATTTTTTGATAAGGCAATTCACGAATAAATACCATCAACCAACGCCATGGACCAAACGTCGTCTTAGCAAGTAATAGTCTCCCACCCCAGCTGGTCAAGAAATTACCATCACCTTAAGAAACCCGAATATTCTTTACCGTATTGCACTGATGTAAGCAGCGATTCGCTATTCTCAACCACAAGAATGCAGTCCACACCCTTCAACGGTAGTGTCTATCAAATTCCTTATAAAATCACCTTCCTATCTACAGTTATGGAGTACGTTCAGTTTTCTGTTTTTCATTCTTCCCCTTGCGTGTTACAGGTCACGTATCTCGCCGTGTACCAGTATGAAGTACTCTCTGGATATTTGTGTAGACAGGCTAAGGAAAAAAGAGAACGAATCAGTTTAATCAGTCTCAATGACGACTTCTGTAAGCTGTAACTCTCGACAACAACGTAATGCGATCAGCCCGACGTGGCGTTCGATAACACGCCTATCGATAACTTGACCTCTTGTCATTTCTCACTCATTATATCGCACTAAGTGACCCGCATGTTTCTTTGTGCCTGTTCCATCCAAATTTGCGTTAGTTACGCAAAACAATTCCGCGTTCTACTTAACAAAAGCACTTAGTGTGATTTAAAAACTGTTTAAATAGGCGTACCTTGAATTACGCCTAATCTGTGCATTTTGTCCAGGTTTACGTCGCAGTCAGTTTCGGGCGATGCCTCAAGGACTTCAAACAAAAGTACATGTCGTTAATAAAAAGAATAATAGAACCTGATCCCTCTTGTGTGTATTATCTATAAACGGGAAACGGACAGTTGATAATTTGAACTAAGTACTAAATAAATATTGGTAATCCTCACTTAATCCCATCCTGAGTTTGTTCCTTGTCATCACAACATAGCGCATTCTCAGGTTAATGGGAGGCGGAGGAGACGGTCTGCATGTAAGGAAGACACGCGAGAATATGCTGAATAAACTTTCCCGGGTAACTGAATATAGGGGGTTCCTACAGTTGCAAGTTGCAAGTGTCACATATTACTGCTTACCGAAACGATGAACGGACGGTAGTGCAGATGGGGTAAAGACGTTCGCCACACGTGTGTTCTAAGATCTTGCCTACCTCATTATAACTGATGTGTGTCTATTTCAGGTACAACTGGAGGCTTACTGCTGTACAGATAGTAAACATACAAACATGACTTTGCTTTGAGATGTACTACATGATTTTACGGCATGTAGTTTTTATATGTTGCTAAAATCTAAATATCGTTCGTGCAAAGTTTTTTCCTGTGCTTAATTACGCCATACAACAGAAAAGAGACATGAGAAGCCTAGATATTTCTGCGGGGAAATCGTAGCCTTGGCATTCGGTGATCAAAAGAGGTCCATTGCACAAATTGGCTGCTTTATTTCTAGGACAACAGTCCAGATGTGGCTTGTTGGACCCACTGCCTGTATGGACGCAGCAGCATAAATTTAAAATGTCCCTGTCTTGTCGGGAATCAAACCTGGAACTTCAGTCTGTATCGTATCAGCTGTCCCACTCTACTTACATTCTGCAACTGAATGAAAATTCTTACATTAAAATCATTAATTTCGATGTTATCTTTACATGCCGATTCAGACTAAAACAGTATAAACCTAGTAATGTTTAGGACAGCTTGCCAGCCGAGATCAAGCGGAAGGACATACAGACACGACTTACTCATAAGGAGTTTGTTTTATGGGGCCCACATTGCCTTCAAAAACAAATAAAATGGAGTTCGTGATAAGGATTATAACAAAATGTCGATTTTGTCAAAGTTTGGTGATATCGGTAAGGAACATTCGGGTTTCGTCAACAGAGAGATTGTCGGCTTGACATCATCACGTGAAGGAGGATCTTGCACCTATAACATCGTCATCAAATTGGCCACCTATCACTAACGTGTACATGCCTTCCATGAATTCGTACATCAAGTACTGATCACCCTCTGTCATTTGGTGGGCTTTGGCCGTGGCTTTCGTCATTTCCTTTCTCCAGCATCTTTACAGTTTAATGTAACGTTTGCACGGCGCCAGTACATAAAAAGAACTAAAATGTGCTACTTCTGAAATGATTCTAGTCACTACCACTTGCCCTATTAATTACAAATACAAACATACACATTCATGTATACAAACAGGTATGAGCCGTATAACGACATTTCGGTCAACGACGGACCGCATGGACGGTGGTCCCATTATATTATATTATATTATACTGTACTACACTATACTATACAATACTATACTACACTACACTATATATTATATTATATTATAATACTCACCATTGTGTTACAATTGCCTACAATACTCAGTACAGTAACATGCTGTACAGGTTTGCAGCTTAGGCGCAATAGGCTGTACCATATAGCCTAGGTGTGTAGTAGGCTACACTGCTATCTAGGTTTGTGAAGTACACGTTCGCACTACGACGAAATGGCCTAACGACGCATTTCTCAGAACGTAACCCCGTCGTTAAGCGACGCATATCTGTACATACATACATGCATGGATAACATACATACGTACGTACATACATACATATACATACACACATACATACATAATTACATAACATACATACATAATTGCATAACATTCATACACACATAAACACACACATACATACATAACTACATAACATGCATACATACGTACATACATACACACATACATACATATACATACATACATATGCATACACGTACATACATACATACATACACACACATGCACACGCGCGGGCACCCTGCAGAGCGTGGTGCGTCAAGAAGTTTGATTTAGAACTCCCACAGTTCCAATTTAAAGTATACCATTGTGCAGTTACAGCAAAAAAACATATATATATTTTTTTTCTTTTACAAACAACCTCCCTGAATAACCCTGTTGTAATTTATCACTGCCTTTGTTATTTATTTTCAGTAATATTAACATTGGCGCAGAAAAATATACTGTGAAAGAAGACAACAAATGTAACTGCCAGTGGAGAGCACTGTAAATGGCTACATAAGCTTTGAGTACGAGGAAATGGAGAGGGTGCTGGCAATTCATGTTACAAATAAATAGACTTCCTGCCACGTTGATCGCGTGTGGTGGCTCGCACGCTGAGTTCCATGCTTCTTTTTTAATTTTTTGGAGACGTTTATAGCGACCGCGATTTGATAGGTTAGCGCTGTGCTATATATGTCCCGCGTAAAGTGATCGGCCTCGAAATATCTGGTAACTGAAGAGACATAAAGTGGAATTAATAAGGAATTCCAAGTTGGATGAATATAAAGATGAATAAAGACGGAGAAAATATTTAGCAAATAGCGCATGAAAGCAAGTGCACGCTTGATAGTGGGATTAAAATGTTCCCTTCTGATTATTACGAAGTCTTTCTGCTGACTAGGGTATAGGCCTACGTCGACTGTAAGAGACCGCAGTACGCTGTAGGTCAGTCAAATGTGTCTAGACGGCAAGCCGACAGGATTTTCTTTCAGTGTACTCTTCATACAAGAATGCAGGTTCTGAATTATGTAAGGCACAGCAAGACGATCTTGTCTCTGGATTAGGGGTCGGCGCCATAATGTAATGTTTCGTCATCATGGTGTGTTGGTGACCCGTACGCACTGCACTCGCATTATGCGTCAAACTCGTAAACGAAATGTCGGCCGTTTAACATACACGGTCAGCAATGACCGTTACACAATGATTCCAGTGTCAAAGTTTCGTTGCCGAATAGGATTTGTTCTGTACCGCTGTCTTAGTTCAGGTGGAGTTTTCGAAAAAGGCAAACATAAAATAACTAAATTTTTCTATAAACAATGCGGCCAAATACAACTGTTTTTATTATAACAAGACAGGTCAAGTAGGTATGAATGTAACAGTGAAGCGGTTCGTGTAACCATTGTTGCAGTGGAAAAAGCAGTACCTGTTACACAACCTGAGTATGTGTCTGTAGCCGTAGTTATCCAGCATGAAATGCGCATGCGCAACGTCATCTGTGGCCTGTCCGGCTTTACATTATTCTCCTACATTTTCTCATACAGGGCGCGATTTTCGAAAAACAGAAGTTATTGAACACAAATTGTGTGTTTTGATTTTGTCTGCAACTTTTGTCGGCAACATTTCTTATTCTAGGTTTAAGATTCTGTTTATGTCATTAATGTTACTCTTCATCTTTAATCTGATTGAACTGAACAGTATTCTTTACATCGTTCCACTTACAGAGGTGAGCGGGCAAGTCTGTAACCTGCCTCTATCTATATACATAATGCTTTGGTCTGAATTCCCGTAGGTATAAACACGATACAATGAACCCACTGTTGGTCATAATAACAAAGCTGACTCACCACATGAAGTTTCTGAACTTGTGTTGTCTCAGCAAAACACGTAGGAGCTCTGAATTAATAAGGTCCCTTTCAGTGCGCATGCACGCAACAATGAACTGTATGTTCCACCACGCGCTCCCAGCGGCCTACACTCCCACACAACACAACACATCCGCTCAAGGTGCCGACAGGCAGTAGACTAACAAACCGACCACCGCCAGCACTGTTTTCTCACTTTGCCGTCCGAAGGATTGCATTGAACGCATGGCGCTGTGTTCGCGCGCGCTTGAGGCGGCGAAAATGAAAGTGTCTGTGGTGTGGGTATGATGAATATATGCCACATGTTTGAGAAAACAACGAACTGTGGTTGACAAAGCTACAAAGCCTCTCAAGACTAGGTATCGAAATCTGTATGCTTCGTTTTGTAAAGACAGCGGTAAACAAAAGTTCACATTTTATGTCATTAAAGTGAGGGTAGTTATCAGTCTTTTGTACGAGCATAAATTTTGAATTAGAAGAAGAAGAAGAAATGTTAGAAAATTTCCAGCATCCATAATTAAAGTGTTGAGACTTACCACAAAATGTAAGCCCTGTAAATCAGATAAAAATGACAAGTTACGGAAGAAACTAAAGCTTTATTACTTACATGAGAGAATAAAAGGTTAAGGAGTAAGGCCGCTAGGTCATCTTAACAGGACGACGAATGACGGACACCTTCAACTTCCTCTTATATTACACGCCTGCGCTAGGAAATTTAAGGAGATGCTTAAGATGTCCATCAGGTGGTAAGAGTCCTAGGCTTAATCCGTAGAGGGCAGACGAAGAATATTCAGAGGCTTTTGACTCTTTTAAATGTAAAATATATTCAGTTGTACCTTTATGCGGTAAAGGTTATTTTAGGGAGTGGGAGTTGTTTTGAGATTTAAAGTCCTGTTCCGGGGATTGAACACCTTTCTCCTTATTCTTCATCTAGAATAGTTCTAGACTCGTGAGTGAGAGGAGAAATTCCCAACGGACGATCCACGTGAAAAGGAATTTCCCAAGTGACTGGCAGCGTGCGAAATAGGAGAAAATTAAGGACCTGCGTTGTAAACAAAACCTGTTGAATGATAAAAATGGTAGGAGTCTCTTGATCCATAGTCTTGCACCTTAGCGAAAACAGTTGTAGCAAAAAAGATATATATTGCATTATTTTGTTTTAAACGCCAAGAAAATAATTATGATATTAAATGTTGCTTCATGTTTTATAAGCATATTTTCTTCTCTCAACCTTAATGTGCGAAAAAGAAATTTATACCCATCTTTACTCACACAAATCGTTGTTAGAGGCCATTTGTTAATGTACAGCTCAGTTTTGTTAGATTTTTTTTTGCGCAACAGTCCCAAAGTAGGCCATGGCCTCCTCATTCACGAGGTTTCTAGATCACACGTAACGACGCACCACAATCGGTAGGACTCCTCTGGACGAGTGATCAGCTCGTCGCAGAAACCGCTACCTGACAACACACAACACTCACAACAAACATCCATGCCTCCAGTGGGATTCGAACCCACAGTCTTAGCAGGCGAGCGGCCACAGACCTACGCCTTATACCGCGAAGCCACAGGGACCGGCATGGGTCTCAGTAGATGAGCTAATTATTGTAGATTATTTTTTAAGGGGCTTGTTGTGTGGTAAACACCGGTTTGAATACGGTAGAACGGTGAGCTTATACAGGGTGATTCATATAGAACGAAACATAGTTGTCTGTCGTGGATATAGTCGGCACGTTGGGTCCACCAGATTTTTCATTGTATTCCGTCTGTGGCATGTGGTGTGAGCCGGTAACCCAGCACGTTCGCATAAGATACACACGATCCTGCAATGTGCATGACATGACGCAGCTACGGTATGACAGTGACGGACGTGCGGGAAATTAAGTTTGCCGCAAAATGCCACCTAGCATGAACGAGGCGACTGACACAAGGCTGGAATCGATTTCAAATGTCCGGGAATTGGCGAGTATTTGGAAGGTAGTCAGTGACATCACTAATGAGCTTTTGTCAAATATTTGGGTTTCGTTCAGTGTGAATCACCCTGTAACTTTATTGTCAAGATTCCTGTGATTCCAACTGTAACTTACATTAGCTTATTGTCCTCTGGGAGGTGACGCTGTACGCAGGTAAGTCATTACCGACGTTTAGGAAGCATCTGCTTCCTCGCCATGATCACGTTCTGTGAATAATCAATTGAAACGTCCATTCGTACATGCCAAAGTATACGGCGGAACATCGCAGCAGGCAGTAATCCTTACAGCTAAAACCATGAGAATCTCAAATTTAACTTCTATCTACGTATAAGAAAGTGCAGGAGCCCCATTCCACCTTCAGTTAAGAAGTGTTTTAAGATCCTGAAGAGACAAAGTTTGCAATGTACAGCCTGTAGGATACTGAAAAGGTAGCTCAATCAATGCCAATTATTGATAACAAGACGAAAAGGTTTGGAAAAAGACCGTCGGAATTCTGTAGTTTGATTCTTCGGTTCCAGAGCAATTGACAGTTTTAAAAATGGCCATATGTCGTTAAAAATCTCTTTTGGATGTGTTTCTATGCATTAGGTAAATCCCTTTTCATTTTTAGATGGAATGAAATTCTAGACAAATATTATGTAGAAAAGGCTAGGCTGCCCATTTGTAAGTTGTCAAGTGATAATGAATTTTACTGAACTCCTGTTTATTCTGTTGATCCTGTATTTTTGCAGTCACCAACAGACACACGAAAATAACTTTAATTTACGATCAGTTTAAACGTGTAGCTTCGAAGTTTGCCGTACACAATACGTCGACTTAGCAGGGAATTTTCTTGGAAACAGCAGTTTCATGTACTTTTATATGGCTGATCGTAAGTCATGCAGCCAGTGAGAGACTGTAAGCAAAAGAGTTACCGTGTTCATCTCCATATATATTTCAGTCGTCGAAATAGTTCCAGCATCATTCAAGGCTTGTCTGTAAACAAATGAAAATATGTACATACGATGTGTATTCAATATAGTGCCCTCTCACGTTTATTATACGTTATTAATTCACAGTGTGACGTTTCACCGTATCACATAAATATCTGGAAAAATTGACGACACGTCTTATGACCTGGGATGCAAACTTTTTCCATTTCGTTGGGACCTAGAGTGGAAAAAATTCCTTGAACCTCTGTGTATAATTTATCCTTTGGTTCATTACACGGGTGCACCGCTTAAAGCGGAACCCACTCATAGCTGCACTGCTGCGTGGTGACGGATGAGGCCACCTGCTCTGCAGCTTTCAATTTTGCGATTCTTACCCTAACGTGGGCCTGCGCGCTGTTGAGCGGACGACGTCAATTGCTATACAACGACCGATAAAACATTCCGCTATGCAGGAATATATATATTATATATATATATATATATGTGTGTGTGTGTGTGTGTGTGTGTGTGTGTGTGTAATACAGCATATATATATATATATATATATATATATATGTATTTTAAACATAATATAGAACATAACACTGTGTTGTGATTGGAAGGTGTACTGTACAATGCCTTTTTCAGTAAAATGACACAGGGAAGTCTAAATTAAAATTTACCCTCTCTGTGTGTTAAATAGCCAATGGGTGACTACAGATTCATTTACTACACGTAAGCTTTTAGTCAGACCAGCCCAGCAAGTCATTCACCGTCATACAGTTGCTTAGCAGGTTACTCAGTCAGTCTTTCAGTCATTCGGACAATCTGTCAGTCAGTCAGTCATAGAGTCAGTCCACCTTCTATTCAGTCGCTCAGCCAGTCAGTCGGAAATTTAGACCTGTCAGATAGTTTCCACGGTACAGTCTTATAAAAATAAATGGTCAAGTAGACCTACGTATATTTTTGTGCACTGACACACTTCATTGTACGCCCACATTACAGCAGTTAGGTTACTGGAGATGTGGCTGAGTGTATAGCGACTCTCCACTCGAAGCTGCACGCTCTGATTGATACTAATGTAGTGATTATGTTCAGTTCACTGGCGTCAGAACCACGATCGACTGATCGCTGCTGTTTCAACAGTGGTGTCGCTCACTGTACCTAAATACACCTTCATGAAGCTGTCACTCACGTTACATGTGTATGAGAGTATCTATTGATTTATTTAACGACACTTTGTCAACTTAATAGGTTGTCCAGCATCAAATGACAGGATGATTATTTATGTAAGTTTGAGGAAGACCGATATTAGCCATTATGAAAGGACACGTCCCCCAGATCGGGATTTGCAGCAAGGAAATTTGTAATAAGAATTCGTAATTACCATTTCGGAACACATCTCTTCCTTTCGTTCTGATCAGAATGTTTTAATCGTGTCTTAGAATTTTCACCCTTAATTTACTATTTGAATTCATTTTTTCATTTAGTTCAATTCAAGACACTGTGACTAACTCAGATCTACCGTCAAACGAGGGGATACTAGAGAATTATAATTGGGTAAGCTGATGAAGGAAACAGTTGTGGCCTAACTGAAAACATTTCTCGTGCATGTTCGTAGAGGGATGGAGGAAAACCACGAAAACCTTTAGTCATAACAGTCGGTGTTCTGATAACACTCCAAATTGGCAGATGCTTGAATTATTGCTTGAGTTTATATTCTTATTATCCAGCACTGAATGTAAAGGTAAAGGTAAAGCAGTCCCGTTACAGGCCCGGAGGGACCCACAGGGTTCTAGGAAGTTAAGG
>Ga0123353_10006009_pt1 | contig 16076 bp, 11 predicted proteins | sample TergutLab28metaG_3_FD_92763 | JGI IMG/M metagenome (GOLD analysis project Ga0123353, IMG submission 92763) | Labiotermes labralis P3 segment gut microbial communities from Petit-Saut dam, French Guiana - Lab288 P3 | ecosystem: Host-associated > Arthropoda: Insects > Digestive system > Gut ... | reverse complement strand
TTGATAAAATCAAATCAATCATGGATTTTGATGAAATACTATGCAGTGAAGCAGGTTGTGTTATATCAAATCATTGCGGTCCTGTTTGCGTCGGTATTCTGTATTATAGAAAGTAAATAGATGTTAGGGAACAGGGAATAGAGACTAGGGAGCAGGAATTTTTGAAACCGCAAAATTCTCGAAACTAGGGACAGGTCATGATGATATCATGCCTGTCCTTTTCTCTGGTAAAATAATAAGTTATTCTTCGAAATCGGAATTGATCAGCTCACAGAGAGTATCTACCGCTGTGACCTCGTCAGGGCCGTCTGCAATTATGCTGATGGTCGCTCCCTGCGCAACTCCTAGAGAGAGTACGCCTAAAAGGCTTTTTGCATTTACTCTGCGTTCATCTTTTTCAATCCATATGCTGCTCCGGTATTCGTTGGCTTTTTGGATGAGAAATGTGGCGGGCCTTGCGTGCAGACCAACCTGCTTCATTATCGTTGCCTTCTTCTCGTACATTTGCTAAGCTCCTCCTCAACAATGTTCAGTTATTAACTGAATACACTCTATCAAATACTTGCCTCAACGTCAAGTTTGTTTTTATTTTGTATACTATTTTGTATAAAATTACAAATCTACGATTGTAACGCCATCTTCACCTTCACCATAAAGACCAAGACGAAAGGATTTTATCCCGCGCTGCTCACGTCTAAGGTTGTTATGTACTGCTTTTCGCAGGACTCCGGTTCCTTTCCCGTGAATGATCGTAACAGTGTTAAGCTTTGCCATCCTTGCATTTTCAAGAAAGCGCTCCATTATCGGGATTGCTTCGTCCGAGTTCATTCCTCGAAGATCAATTTCCGGCTTTGCGACAACCTCCCGAAGCTTTGCTTCGGATTTATTGATATATTTTTTTACTTCCAGCGGTATTTCATTTTCCACAAGGGTTACATCCTCAACCTGAGCTGTTACATTCATTATTCCGGCTTGCAGGGACAAAACACCATCGGGACTGACAGAAATAACATCCGCAAGCGTTCCCAGGTTGCGAAGCTTAACTTTATCACCGGGTATTATTTTTCTGGACGGCGGCTTGTAATCATCTTCCACGATCGTTTCGCCCAGTGAGTTTTCTGCTTCATTTATTTTCCGGAATAACTCGGCTTTTGATTCGTTTAACCTTTGAAGACCGGCTTCATTCTCTGCTTTCTGACGTATTTTTTGCAACTCATCCATTACAGAATCTGCTGTTCGTCGTGCATTTTTTAAAATCTCCGCAGCTTCCCGCTTTGCGATCTTCGTTGCTTTGTTACGTTCATTATCAAGCTTGTTCTTTAGTTTTTCAGCCTCTCGTCTGTCTATATCCGCCTCACGTAGCAGCTTTTCAGTTTTACTTTTTTCACTTTCCAGTGAGAGCCGTGTTTGTTCTAAATCGGTAAGTGCATCCTCAAACGCTGCATTTTCAGAGCTGACTCTGCTTCGCGCATATTCTATTATTTCATCCGGAAGCCCGAGCCTTTTTGATATTGCAAAAGCATTTGATTTTCCGGGAATGCCTATTATCAGCTTATATGTTGGTCTAAGTGTTTCCACGTCAAACTCACAGGACGCATTAACAACTCCGGGCGTAGTAACAGCAAAGCCCTTCAGTTCAGCATAATGAGTTGTTGCCGCTATTAATGAACCCCTTTTTCTGGCATGTTCAATGATAGATATAGCAAGTGCCGCACCTTCAACAGGATCGGTACCGGCACCAAGTTCGTCAAACATAAGCAGCGAATCGGATTCACAATTTTCTAATATACTTACAATATTTGTCATATGAGATGAAAATGTTGACAATGACTGTTCAATGGACTGCTCATCTCCAATATCGGCAAGAATGGAACCGAAAACAGGAACTACACTTCCTTCTTTAACAGGGATATGCATACCACATTGTGCCATAGCGCATAGAAGCCCAAGTGTTTTTAGCGCAACGGTTTTTCCACCGGTATTTGGACCTGTTATTACTAGTGTATCGAAATCACCACCGAGTCTGATATCGACGGGAACAGCTTCTTTGGGCGGGAGCAGGGGATGGCGAGCATTATTAAATTTAACGATTTTATCGTCTGATATCTCAGGTTCGATTGCGTCAAGCTTGTATGAGAGTTTAGCTTTTGCAAATATAAAGTCCAGTTTGGCAAGTATTTCAAAATCATTGATGAGTTTATCTCCTTGATCGGAGACTTCTACGGATAGCTCTGCAAGAATTCGTTCTATCTCCCGCCTCTCACGTCCGGCAAGCTCTCGCAACTCATTGTTTATATTCACAACAGTCATTGGCTCAATGAATTGTGTCGCACCTGAGGAAGATACATCGTGAATAAGTCCGGGCATGCTTGATTTGTGTTCAGCCTTTACAGGTACGACATATCTGTCATTTCGCATAGTGATAATAGGTTCTTGAAGCACTTTAGCATAAGTTGGTGATGTAATTATCTTATTGAGCGTTTGTCGAACCTTTTCGCTTGCCAGTCGCATATGGCGGCGTATATCGGCCAGTTCACGGCTTGCGTTATCAGAGATTTCGTCTTCATTGATTATCGCGGTCGATATCCTGTTTTCAAGGGGCTTGTTCGAGTAAAGCGAGTTAAACAGATAGTCGAGTAATGTTTTTTCATCATTTTTATCATTCCTTGAATAAGAAATAGACGCTGCTGATGCACGCAACAGTTCAGCAACATCAAGTAGTTCCCGTGTGTTTAATGACCCACCCATATTTGCCCGCTGTATGGATCTGCGAACATCTTTCACTCCGGAGAAAGGAGGGCTTTGCCTCAGTATCATCATATTTTTCGCTGCGGTCGTTTCGCTGATATTTGCACGTACCCTTTGGATATCAACATATGGACGCAGCTCAAGGGCCGCGTCCTTTGCAGTCGCACAGACAGCCTGAGCTGCCAGCATATCCAATATATCGGGAAGTTCAAGTATCTTAAGTGATTTTTCGAATAATGTCATTATTTAAACCATATCGCAAAACCTTTTTCAGTTGTAAGCGTGGATAGTAACATTTTACGATATTATCTCCATTGTATCTCTTGCTATAACCAACTCTTCATTCGTTGGTATCACAAGTACTTTTGCAGTTGAGCTCTCGCATGAGACATCAAGGAAGTCGCTTGCTCTAACTGCATTTTTTTCTTCGTCAATGCATATTCCTATGCCACTAAGCCGTTCGCATATCGCTCTGCGGACATGAGGGGAATTTTCGCCGATCCCGGCAGTGAAAATCAAAGCATCAAGACCACCCAGGGCGACAATATATGAACCGATGAATTTTGCGACTTGATAGCTGAAAACATCAAGTGCAAGCTCTGCACGTTTATCTATTTGTGCGCCTGGTATATCATGGCCGGTGTCTATATCGATACCGGCTGCGGTTTCAATGTCGCGGAAATCGGATGATTTTCCGTAAATGCCAAGAACGCCTGATTTTTTATTTAGTATATCCATTGTTTCTTTTAGTGACGTGCCTTCGATCGTTGAAATGATTTCCGGGATCGACGGGTCAACACTGCCGCAGCGGGTTCCCATCGGAACACCTTCAAGCGGTGTTACACCCATTGTGGTGTCGATGGATTTCCCGTCTTTTATGGCTGCAAGCGAGGAACCGTTTCCGAGGTGGCATGTTATCAACTTTGTGCCTTCGGCTTTACCACCCATATGTTCGATCGCTATCGCTGATACGTAGCGGTGCGAAGTGCCGTGGAATCCATAACGCCGGATATCGTTTTCTTCAAAGTATTTATATGGTATCGGGTAAATGTATGCGCTTTCGGGCATTGTGTGATGGAATGCCGTATCGAAAACAGCAACTTGCGGAACTTCGGGCATCGCTTCGCGACATGCGTTTATTCCCATAAGGTTAGCCGGAATGTGCAGAGGAGCCAGGCGAATACAATCTTCAAGAGCGGTAATGACATCCTCATCGATCAGAGCGCTTGCGAAAAATTTCCGCCCTCCGTGTACAGCTCTGTGCCCGACAGCGTTTATTTCTGAAAGGCTGCTGATAACTCCAAAATCATCAGATGTCAGTTTTTCGATAACAGCGGTGATCGCTTCAGCGTGAGTAGGTAGAGGGATATCATTGTCGAATACCGGTTTACCGTTGCCGACCGGCGTATGTTTAAGGTGACCGTCCAGCCCTATTCTGTCACAATTGCCTTTTGCAAGGATTTTCTCTGTTTTCATGTTAAATAACTGATACTTGAGGGAGGAGCTGCCGGCATTGATAACTAACACATTCATTACATATACCCCTTGAAATAATTTTTAGTTTGGAATAAAATTACAAAAATACTCCGCACACAGTATAGTATAGAATATTCTATTATTCAAGAGGAAAAGTTTGAATGAAAACTGCAGGAATTATTTGTGAATATAATCCTTTGCATAAAGGCCACCAATTGCATATTGAAAAAACACGGCAGGCAATAGGCGGTGAAGCTGCTATTATCTGTGTAATGAGTGGCAACTTTGTCCAACGCGGCGATTTTGCCATATTTAATAAACATGCCAGAGCGCAAATGGCGGTTTACAGCGGTGCAGATTTAGTTGTTGAGTTGCCTGCTGCATATACTTTACAGTCGGCAGAGGGGTTTGCAAGAGCCGGTGTTTATATCCTTGACAGTTTAGGTATCTGCGAGTACTTGTCTTTTGGCAGTGAATCGGGCGATATTGAAGTACTTGGTGATGCAGCGCATGCGATATCGTCAGAAAGAGCACATATGATTACAAGAGAGTGGCTGGAAAAAGGGGTATCTTATGCAACAGCACAGCAAAAAGCCGCTGATGCCACTTTAGGCAAGCAGGCAGATGTGTTCAGTTCACCGAACAATGTGCTGGGTATTGAGTATATCAAAGCACTTAGGCGGTACGGCTCAAACATAATACCGATAACAGTAAAGCGGACAGGCGGCGATCACGACAGCGACACTGGTTATTCTGCATCTGCTCTTCGTAAAAGTTTTCTGAGCGGTATTTTGCCGGCGGCTTTTATGCCTGAAGCTGCTGTATCTGTCAGCAAGGAAGAAATCAACTCAGGCCGCGGACCGGTTTCATTGAAGCTGGCGGAGTTAGCTTTGCTGTCCCGTTTACGTTCTATCAATGATTTTTCGGATGTGCCTGGAGCATCAGAGGGTCTTGAAAGAAGATTCATGCGCTATATAAAAAGTGAATCATCTATTAATTCAATTCTCTCAGGAGTAAAGACCAAACGCTATACAATGTCAAGAATACGGCGGATGCTTATTAACGCGTCTTTAGGGATAAAGTCTGATGATATTAAAATTGATCCGCCATACGCAAGAGTTCTTGCAATGAATTCCACGGGTAAAATCCTTCTGGCAAAAGCACGTAAGAAAACTAAACTGCCAATTGTAACCAAGCCGGCATCCGTATTTAAGTTAAATGAAACGGCAGTTAAACTTTTTGAACTTGAAGCGGCAGCAACGGACTTGTATGTCCTTGCTTATCAAAAAGAAAAAGAAAGAAGCGGAGGACAGGAATGGCGCCGGTCTCCTGTAATCATCTAAAAAAGAGCTACAACAAAACACGTCATTGCAGCCTCTGAGCCGCAATCTCATGAAGTAATCACAAAAACGAGATTGCGGGTCGAGCCCGCAATGACAAGTTGGTTTAATTTTTTAATCGCGGAAGTTTTGGTGTCTATCGCGGATGATATCTTCTTTTGCGTTTTTTATTCTGCGAAGACGGTTTGCACGAACAATATTATATCTAATCACAAGAACAAGATACAGAACAACAAGTCCGATCAATAGTAACGCTACAGTACGTGCGGCGTTTGTTGCCAGTAATGCGGCTACCTGTCCTCTGATGTATTCTACGCCGCTTAGACTGACGTTTGTGTTAGCTATAAGATTCATTCTTGCGTATGCAATCCCGTCACGCATTATTACTACCTCGCCCAGAATCGTGCCGGCTTCTACCGGTGCAACCAGGGGAGTGTTGTCCCTCTCGGAGTAGATCGTTATATTTTTGACAAAGGCGTCGTTCGGAACAGCGTTATTAAGCAAGAGCGAAAGTGAAGATTCCGGGCGCGCATTTACAAAATCAGTACCCGAACCATGTAATACCTTTACACGTGCCAGCAGGTCGGTAGTCTTCAGTACATCGCGCCATGCAAAGTTTGTGTATCCCCATTGGATCAATCTCAAGGTTTCCGAAAAGCTGCGCATTTCTGTTGATTCATCGTCAAAAACAAGTACATCGGAGCCGAGTACAACAGATATCAAAGACATGCCGTCTTCTTCCACGTAAGCGATCAGAGAATAACCGCCTTCAAATGTTTCACTGTCTCTACCGGAAATACACTGTCTGTAAAAATATCTGCTGTTCTGATTTAATAACTGATTGGATGTTGTTAAGGTGCGTGATTCCGTTTCATCATGACTTTCTGTGATATGCCTGAATGTGCCGGCAATCTCAGCAAAAAGTGAACTTTTCATAGCTTCAGTGAAGATAAGATACTGGTCATATGCTGTTGTATACTGCATTGAGCTGTATTGTCCGTGAGGATTTGTAAAACGTGTATTATCAGCGCCTAAATCTGAAGCCATCCGGTTCATCATTGCTACAAACGCTTCTATACTGCCCCCAAGACGTATAGCTATCATATTGCAGGCCTCATTTGCATTTCCTACATATGAGCTGTACATCAGATCAATAAATGTCATGACTTCGCCGGGTTGGATATCTTGAGTGGTGCTAAGCTCACCGATATCGCGCCATGCGTGTTCCGTCATTGTTATAAGCTCATGATCGCTGATTTCGTCATTCTCAATTGTATATGACGCAAGAAGCAGCGTCATAACCTTTGTCAGTGCGTCAGCGGGGTGGCGTTGATGCATGTCATAGTCATACAAAACAACACCGCTGTCCTTTTCAACAAGAATCGCTGACCGCGCCGCAAGACCACTAAAATTTTCAGACGCAGTAACATGCAAGCCTGGCGTCGCTTGCATCATAAGCACCAATATCAAAACTATTGCGGTTTTTTTCAACATAAAAACTCTCCGGTATGAAGATAACTATTAAAACCGAATAATATTATAGCATATATAATTTTTTTGTCAAAAGACACTGATTTACAAAAATGCTGATCTGCACTGCAAGCGTTTTTGCAGGTTTAAATTGCATTGTAAGTTCAATTAATTGCTCTGCTCCTCCAGGCGCTTTATGATACCTTCAAGCATTTGCCGTGCTTCTTTAAAATCGTAGTCCTCGATCAAATCCACAAGTTCCTCCATATCGGGTATAGTGCGTAAAGTATCTGTATACAGAAGACTGTCGACATTTTTTTCCTTTAGCAGCGGATCCAGCTCTCTTAGTATAACGAGTTGTTTTTCCACCGGGACGGGTTCTGTCGCTTGTGATACCTGCATAACCATTATATCCGCTATTAACAACTCCAGTCGCTTTAAAACCTTTTCCAATTCTTCCTCAAGCCGGTTTATCTCTCCATCTTGTATATTTTTATCGGTACTTAATCTGTTCTCTACCGCAGATGCTAAACCGGCAAGTGATTTTTCACCTATTTGACTGGCATATCCTTTTAGTGTATGTGCCATCCTGTGCGCTAATTTTATATCGCCGTCATCCGTCGCTTTGACAATATCTGCAGTTATATTTTGGTATGTCTTAACAAAATCATACCGTAGTTTTTGAAGCGTTTTTTCCTCTTCAATAATGTCAACGCTTCTGCTTATATTTGAATAGCCTATGACGGGGAGGTGTTTAGTCAAGCAACGCCATAACTCTTGAGATGTATATGGTTTTCCAAGAAAATCGCTTATTCCGTGCGTTTCATACATCTCTTTATCACGCACCATAACATTTGCTGTCATTGCCACAATAGGTACACCTGTTTGTAAATCAAGTATTTCAATAGCTGCTTCAAAGCCATCCATTATTGGCATATGCATATCCATGAAGATCAGATCAAACTGCTTAGCCCCTGTTTTTAAGCGGTTTTTAACTAACTCTACGCCGCTTCTTCCATTATCGGTAACAACCGTATTGAGTCCGACTCTTGCAAGATGCTCAAGAATGATCTGCTGATTCATGGCATTATCTTCACATATGAGGATCTCCCCTTCGAAGAGTGGTTTTTCAATCAGAGTATCCGGGACTTCTTCAACAAATTCTTCAGATTCTATCGTGTCAAGTGTCAGATCAAAAAAGAACCTGCTTCCTATACCCGGCGTGCTGTCTACACATAAAGTGCTGCCCATCATTTCCAGTAGATTTTTAGCAATGGTAAGCCCCAACCCCGTACCGCCATATTGACGGTTTGCACCTGACTGCGCTTGTACAAATGGAGAAAAAATCCCTTCGATCTGCTCAGGCGTCATACCTATGCCTGTATCTTTTACCTCAACGTACATGGTGACAGTCTTGTCACCTACTTCTTTGATAGTCGCAACAAGTGAAATTTTACCTGTATGTGTGAATTTTACGGCATTTGATAGAAGATTTATAAGAACTTGAAGAAGCCTCGTGGGGTCTCCCAACGGTATTTTGCCCGCTGCCTGCTCTGCATAAAAGTTTAACTTCAAACCCTTTTCACTTGCCTTTGGTGCAACCATCGAATGACAAGATGAAAACAGGGTATGCGGGTCAAACGGAACGTTATCAAGCTCCATCTTGCCTGACTCGATTTTGGTGCTATCTAAAACATCATTGACGATCTGTAAAAGCCATACGGAGTTATCGCGTATATTTGATAGATAATCTCGTGTTTTTGTTGAAATAATATCATCCAAGGCAAGCTCTGAAAAACCTATGATGCTATTCATCGGGGTGCGTATCTCATGGCTCATATTAGCAAGGAAAGCTGTTTTAGCCTGATTAGCCATCTCAGCTTCCTCACGGGCTTTACACAGCTCAAATCCGGAAATAGCCAGAGCCATCAGATCCGCAAGCGAAGATGCAAAGTTCTGTTCCTCGACCGTCCATTTGCATACGTCGCGGTGAGGTTGATCTCGTTTCTGTTCTATACTGACTATCCCGAAGAGCTTGTCGCTTATGTGTATAGGAGCTTCAAGTAATCCGTATAAATCGGGGTTTCGTGAAAAATAAGAATCGGGTAAATCATCTGCACTTTCATATAGGACGATAAGTCGTTCAGTTAATAAACGATTTACATATTCTTTATCACGAGCCATATCGTAATCTTCTATTTCAACTCTCTCTCCGTGAGAATTATAAGCCGCGGTGCATTCAAGGACATTCTTTTCCTCTGCAAAACGCCAAACGGCAACAACACTTGCACCTAAGACAGCACACCCTTCGCGGGCGACGATACTAGCGGCAGTTTTGAGGTCTCCGAGTGAAATAGCAGGCGACTTTGTGATCCTCGCCAGTGCGTCGCTCAGCAGTTGTGCATACTCATAAGTTTCTGCAGCCTGGCGCTCCTGCTCCTTGCGTGCTGTAATATCACGCGCAATGCCCATTACTCCTATGATTTCACCATTTGACTTGACAGGCTGCCTGATTGTTTCAAATGAACGGATATTACCGTCAAAGCTTCTAATGTCCTCATCCTTCATTATAGGTTGCCCTTCGTTTATTACTAAACGGTTGAAATGATCATAGTCTATATCCAGATCGCCTGACGGCCATATTTCGCTTTCTACTTTGCCATATACACCTTCTCTGTTGAGGTTATAATACTCCGCTAAAGCGCTGCTTATATGCAAAAACTTCAAATCCAGATCCTTGACATAAAAGAGGTCGGGAATTGAATCAAGAAGAGTAGTCAGCAAAGCTGTGTGCAGCTCAAGCTCTTCTTTGGCATGCTTCCGCTCCGTAATATCTCGCGCAATACCAATAACTCCGATTGGCGCACCATTTGTTATAAGCGGTACTTTTTTTGTTTCAAAAAGTATTTCTTTTCCTTTGGCGTTCGGTACAATTTCTTCTTCAATAAATAACTCGTTGTTATCGATTATCCTACGATCTATTTTATTAAACCGATCTGCAAGTTCCAGCGGTATTCCCAAGCCGGTGAGATCCGTTTTTCCAATAACATCTTTTTCCTTTTTTCCGAAATGAGTTAAAAAAGCTTTGTTCACATGAATAAAACGTAAATCAACGTCTTTTATAAAAATAATATCCGGTATTGAGTTAAACATTGTAGTCATGGTAGCAGTTCGCAGAAAAAGTTCATGTGTCCGTTGTGCGATGATCCGCTCAAACCGCTTCCCGGTGTGTCGATTGTGTACTAAAATTATAATGATCAGAGCAATGGCTACTAACAAGGCTGCCAACAAGCCTATCAATATATCCATACTCAAAATACCTCCTGAAACAGAGCGCTTATTTACTCATTATAGTGCATAATTATACTCCCATAGGCAGCCTGTGTCAATTTAAATGATATAATACAACGTTTATAGAAAAATGTGACGAATAGTAAAACATACGCTGACATCATGATTTTGTTATAGAAATTCTGTTGCTGATATGATACAATCATAAGGGAAAAAGGTAAAATGTAGAAATATTACAACTTTCCATGCTCCTAATTCATAAAATTGACAGTTTTGTGAGTTACCGGAGTACAACCCCCAAATTCGAGCATTAAAATATTAACGGATTTATGGGGGTATTGAAATGAAATTAAGGCGTCTTGAGTTTGTTGTGATCGGATTGACACTTGCCTTTGCATGTTTTATCGGGGGGTTTTTTACAGGGCGAAGCTGGAGTGCTGTTAATGTAATATCGGTTAGCGCGCAGAGTGATGAGGTGCACCAAACAGATGGTGTTACACAAGGAGTACCGGACAACCCTGCAATAAACGTTCCAGGCATAAGTATAACTGTTCCTCCGGCAGATACAGAGCAGATGCAGCTTGATAACACACAAGCTGTAATAACACCCGAAGTAAGCGGCACGCCGAGGAGCGGCGATGGCAGGATAAACATCAACCTCGCATCCCAATCTGAACTTACTGATCTTCCGGGCATAGGAAATGTACTGGCGTCACGCATTGTCGATTACCGAAGACAGCACGGAGATTTTGCAAGAATAGAAGATATCAGAAACGTATCAGGTATAGGTGAAAAAAGATACGAAGCAATTCAGGATAAGATAACAGTGGGATAGGATAATAGGGAATAGAGAACCGGGAATAGAAAAGATACTTTCGAACAATAAGCCAAATAAATAAAGAGAGAAGAAATAGATGAATATTTTAGTAGTTGATGATGAGAAATTACTGGTCAAGGGTATCAAGTTCAATCTTGAAAATGAAGGCTATCAGGTCGACGCTGCATATGACGGTCTTGAGGCAGTCGATCTTGCCCGAAGCGGAAACTATGATTTGATTATACTGGATGTAATGATGCCGGAACTCGATGGATTGGAAGCATGCATGAGGATTCGTGAGTTCTCCACAGTTCCGATAATCATGCTGACCGCACGCGGTGAAGATATGGATAAGATAATTGGATTTGAGTACGGAGCAGATGATTATATTACAAAACCATTTAACATTCTGGAACTAAAGGCTAGAATCAGGGCTCTGCTAAGGCGAAGCGCACTTGTCAGCAATGTCACAAGTGCTGTTTTGACCGTAGGTCATATAACCCTCGATACAGAGAAGCGTATTGCCACAAAAAGCGATGAACAGGTAGAGCTTACCGTCAAAGAGTTTGATGTCTTTGAGCTGTTATCCAAAAATCCGGGGCGTGTATACAGCAGGGAAACCTTGCTAAACATTGTTTGGGGATATGAATATCAAGGGGATATAAGGACCGTAGACGTTCATATACGCCGCTTGCGCGAAAAGCTTGAAGAGAACCCTGCAGAGCCGGAGCACATTATGACAAAGTGGGGGGTTGGCTACTATATCAGAGGCTAACGTGATAAATCGCGATTTCGTTACAAAACCCGCAGTTAGAAAGCTAAGATTTTTCAGCAGCATACGCACGAAATTCATTCTTTCGTATTTCGCTGTGGTTGCTGTTGTGCTTATTCTGATAAACACCTATTTCTTGATAACAACACGCGAGATGATTTGGAACTTTAAGCAACAGCTCGTTGAAAGACAAGCTACGCTTATTGCCAATCGCCTTGAAGAAACCTTTGACGAGATCACATTTGAGGATGAAGAGATCGTGTCATCGGTTGTCTCGCAATTGGAGATAGCCGGAGGTATGTATGTAATTATTGCAAACGCTAAAGGAATGATACTTTACGATCCGCAAGGTTTGTCATATAGACCGGGTTTTCCATTTCATTATATTGAGTTAGCTCTTGCAAGCAATAATATATTTTACACCATCTTTGAAGATGGCGTATTTTCAAGTATCGCCCTCACTCCGATAGAGAGTCAGGGCGAGATTATTGGCGTTGTTTATGTATATGATAAAGATGCAAACCAAGGTTCTATGCTAATAGAAATGCAAGATACCATCAGAAATATTTCTTTGATTGTCGGGATTTTTGCAATAGCGACAACAACACTTATTCTGTGGTCGGTAATGAATCGTGTCAACAGGATCATGAGTGCGATAGAGTCAGTCAGAGAAGGCGAGTACAGCTATACGATAGCTATGAGAGGCAGTGATGAGCTTGCCCTGCTTGGTGATGAGTTTGACAGCTTGACAGGAAAACTAAGAGAAACCGATGAGGTCAGACGAAGGTTTGTTGCAGACGCGTCTCATGAGCTAAAAACTCCGCTTGCTTCAATTAGGCTCCTGACAGACAGTATTCTTCAAAATAAAGACATCGAGCGTGAAACAGTACTGGAGTTTATCGGCGATATCGGCATGGAAGCGGACAGGCTTGAAAGAACTACAGGGAAGCTGATGTGCCTGACGAGATTGGACGGTCAGATCGCTGATGAGCTGACAAAAGTCGATATGAAAGAAGCGGTCGAGGCAACACTCAGAATGCTAAGGCCTCTTGCCGCAACAAGAGGATTGATACTTCGCTCTGCTCTATCAGATGATTGTTATATCCTGGGAACAGATGATCTGGTCCATCATGTTATTTTTAACCTTGTCGAGAATGCGATAAAATACAACCAGCCTGACGGTAGCGTTTATGTCAGGCTGGAATCTATTGACAGGGTTGTTGTTCTTACGGTGAAAGACAGGGGAGTGGGTGTGCCGGAGGAAGATATCCCGCATATCTTTGACAGGTTCTACCGTGTTGATAAAGCCCGCTCAAGGGAAGCCGGAGGCAGCGGTCTGGGACTTGCGATCGTAAATGACACAGTCCTTGCGCTTGGCGGAAGAATCAAAGCAGAAAGACGAAAAGGCGGCGGGATGAGTTTTCATGTAGTCTTTGAAAAGTATATTGAACGGGATTGAGTCGAATGCATTGGATCAAAGTCACACTACATACCCGTCAAGACTGAAGTTGAATAAAAACTTCTCTCCGACAACGTGTACTTTGAGCAAGTTTGTAGTCCCGGAAAGACCTACCGGTACTCCGGCGGTCAAAACCACAAGTTCACCCTCGTGCAGCAGACCGGCATTCATACCGGCTTCCACCGCATGGCTGAATAGCTCAGAGGTATCTGTTTCTTCCTGGGTCAGAAGAGGGATGATCCCCCAGTTGAGCTTGAGCTGCCGTTGAACTATCGGATCGGGTGTACAAGCGATTATAGGGCAATCCGGACGGAACTTGGTAACATTTTGTGCAGTGTTTCCCGACATTGATACAGTAAGTATTGCTGCTGCACGTAAATCAAGTGATGTGGTTACTGTAGCATGAGATATTGCGTTTGTTATTGATGCATCCGCCTTATATTCACTCTGTTGGAATCGTTTCCTGTAATCTATCGATTTTTCGATACGTACGGCAATTTTCGCCATAGCTCTGAGAGCTTCGACAGGGTATTTACCAACAGCTGTCTCACCTGAAAGCATTATAGCACTGGTTCCGTCGTAGATAGCGTTGGCGACGTCAGATGTCTCTGCGCGTGTCGGCCGCGGGTTTACGATCATAGATTCAAGCATCTGGGTTGCGGTTATCACCGCTTTTCCTTGCTGCAATGTGCGTTTTATCAAATCCTTTTGGATAATCGGCAGCTCTTCGTACTCGACCTCGACTCCGAGGTCACCGCGTGCTACCATAACACCGTCACAGGCATCAAGTATAGAATCAAAGTTATATACGCCTTCCGCATTCTCTATTTTTGCTATAATTTTGAGTTTACTTTTTCTGTTTACACGATTGATTTCATCGCGGATCTCATTAACATCTTTTGCGTTACGAACAAAAGATGCTGCTATAAAATCAAACCCGTTTTCTACTATAAATCGTATGTCAAGCCGGTCTTTTGCGCACATGTACGGAATGTCTAGATGCACACCGGGTACATTTACTCCCTTTCTATTGGAAATTGGTCCCCCGTTTATGATCCGTGTAGCTATAGTTGAACCTGATACCGATTCAACAACCAGCTCTATAAGTCCGTCGTCTAGTAGTATACGGGTACCCGGGGAGACTTCATCCGGCAATCCGTCATAAGTAATACTGACACGACTGGCATTGCCAACGATAGAATCGGTTGTAAGGGCAAAGGAATTCCCAGCGATCAATGTTGTTTTTCCGCTTTCAAAAGTTCCAAGCCTTATCTCGGGTCCTTTTGTATCAGCAAGGATAGCGACAGTCGACCCGCATTCCTCACATGCCTCACGTAATGCATCTATACGAGCTTTGTGTTCCTCATGTAACCCGTGCGAAAAGTTGACACGCGCAACATCAAGACCTGCATCTATCATCGCGCGTAAAACTTCCGGAGGGTCGGTAGCCGGTCCGAGCGTACAAACGATTTTAGTTTTTCTCATAAATAACAATCCTCTCTGAATACAAAATAAGGCAAATTACAAATCACAAATAAAAACTACAATTATCTTTCAATTAACCCCTAATATCTATTCCCTAATACCTACTCCCTATTCCCTAAAAAAGGATGTATAGTAATGTTTACGATCGAAGAAATAAATGAAATACTCGATGAAGTTGCCGCAGAACTGCCGGAAGGCGTTTTTAAAGACTTAAACGGCGGTGTGAGCTTACTTGACGAAACTAAAAGAAGTCATAAAGATCCCGATGGTGGCTTATACACTCTCGGTGAGTATCGCAGGGATCAAATGGGTAGATATATCGTTATATATTATGGTTCTCTTATTGCAATTTACGGACACTCATCACAGAAAAGAATGCGTAAGCATGTTAGAGATGTATTGACTCATGAGCTCACGCATCACTTAGAGTCACTCGCTGGCGACCGCTCTCTGGAAATAGAGGATGAGAAAGATATGATGGATTACTTTAGCCGTAAAAACGGCTAAAGTAATCTTATTGATTTATTGATTATGCATTATCAACGTTATAAGCGTGCAATGTAAGGTCGAGGACTTTATTTGAGTAAGCCCATTCGTTGTCATACCAGGCAAGGACTTTTACGAACTTTTCGTTCAATTGGATACCTGCGGTCGCATCGAAGATCGATGTGTGGGAGTCGCCGTTGAAGTCAGATGATACGACGGCTTCTTCTGTATATGCGAGGATCCCTTTAAGCTCGTTTTCTGATGCACGCTTCATTTCAGCGCAGATATCTTCGTATTTTGCAGGATTCTTTAGATTTACAGTCAGGTCAACTACAGAGACGTTGAGTGTAGGAACACGCATGGACATACCTGTCAGTTTGCCGTTGAGCTCAGGAATAACCACACCTACTGCCTTTGCAGCACCTGTTGATGATGGAATGATATTGCCGGATGCTGCTCTGCCGCCGCGCCAATCCTTGCTTGATATTCCATCAACTGTTTTTTGTGTCGCTGTCGTAGCATGAACAGTCGTCATAAGACCTGATTCGATGCCCCATTTATCATTGATCACTTTAGCAAGAGGAGCAAGGCAGTTTGTTGTGCAGGATGCATTTGAGATAAGCTGCATCGAACTGTCATATGTGTCTTCGTTGACGCCCATGACAAACATAGGGATGTCCGTTGTCGGTGATGTGATTATTACTTTTTTTACGCCTGCTTTCAAGTGGAGTG
>Ga0123353_10006008_pt1 | contig 16080 bp, 9 predicted proteins | sample TergutLab28metaG_3_FD_92763 | JGI IMG/M metagenome (GOLD analysis project Ga0123353, IMG submission 92763) | Labiotermes labralis P3 segment gut microbial communities from Petit-Saut dam, French Guiana - Lab288 P3 | ecosystem: Host-associated > Arthropoda: Insects > Digestive system > Gut ... | reverse complement strand
CCGCCTGGGCGACATCCTGGCCGACCAGACCGGAACGCTCGCGATGGCCGGCAAGGGGTTCCAATCCTCGATCGACGCCCTCGACGCCAGCATGCAACGCGAGCAGGACCGACTCGACCGCGTCGAGTCCGCCTACAAACTCAAATTCGCCCTGCTCGAAGCCACCCTCACCCAAATGCAGGCCCAACAGGCCGCCCTGCTGAGTTTTCTGAACACGGGAACGTAACAACGGAGCTCACGGATGAACGCCGTAAACACCTATCGAGAACACGCGGTCACCACACAAACCCGAGGCCGCCTGATCGTCCTGCTGTACGACGGCGCGATCAAATTCCTCCGCCTGGCCCTCCAGGAACTCGAAGCCGGACACCACGCGGAAAAAGGACTGTACATCGGCAAAGCCCAGGCCGTCCTGCTGGAACTCAACACCAGCCTCGACATGGCCGCCGGCGGCGAAATCGCCACCAACCTGCGGAACCTCTACCACTTCATGGACCGCCACCTCGCCGAGGCCAACCTCCACCGCGACGCCGAAAAAATCCGCCAGGTCCTCGCCTGCCTCGAAGACCTCAACGAAAGCTGGAAGGCCATCACCGCATGAGCGTTTTGCCAGGAACGGAGGACAACGTTTCGCGGTGCTGTGAAGGACAAGGGCAAGTGATGTCAGGGCACACTCGGTGCGGTGGATGGTGGTTGCGGTGGTCTCCACCGGAAGAGGTTGTTTCGGCCCGCCCATCCGCCGTTTTCGGTGAGGATGATGTACTCGCCGTTTTTGCGTTTGAACGCGCGGAGCCCCATGGTGGCGTCCTCCCAGGCGAGCATGCCGCTGATCTCCGGGCCGGCCGTCAGAATGTCGACCAACTCGCCCGCGGCCAGGTCGTACACGAAGACCTCGCCGAAAAGGAACGCGAAGAACACGTAGTCGCCGACCATCTGCATGCCCATAAAATCGGCGTCAGGCCAACTGCCCGCATCGTACATGAAGTAATGGGAGCAGGCCGGGTCCAGCGGCGTGGGGCAGTCGATTTTCCACGTGGCCTCGCGGCTGCCCTTGGACCAGTTGTCAAAGCGGGCCAGCACGTACCGGCGTGGCGAGCGCCGGTCCTCGAAATTACGTTTCTCGCGGGGGAACTGGACAATCATGATGTCGCGGTCGGCATCGTAATCCAGGCGGATATTCATGCCGAAGGCGTCGGCCGTGTCGCCGGGGATGCGGGTGTCTTCGTAATCGCCTTTTTTATGGCCGTAAATCGGCACGCCGTGTTCGTTCAGGCCTTTGAAGATGAATCGGCGTACCTGCGAACCGTCCCGCCCGTTGAGGCCCATCCAGATGTCGCCGCGGGAGTCCACCGCCAGTGAGGTGTTGTGGAAACTGCCGCCCTCCAGTTTGCTCACTTCGTCGGGCGATTCCTTACCGTCGCCGTTGGTGTCGATCCACATCGTGCCGTTGCGGTTGATGGTGCCGCAGGGTACGGTCAATTCGCCCTCGTGGCGGAAAATTCGAGTCTCGACCAGATCGCCCTGGCCGCTGGTGTACTGAATCAGGCGGCTGTCCTCGCCCAGCCTCCGGAGGATGGACTGCGACCCGCCGCGGCCTGGGGCGGTGCCGAAACGTCGCCAGTCCCAGTTGTACCCGACGTAGGTTTGTTCCGTGCCCGGTTTGGTTTTGTTCAGGTCCAGCCGGACGTGGGTGTGATTGCCGTACAGGTCCGTACCGTCGCTGGCGGGGTCGAAGTCGTACGTGTTGCAGAACACCAGGCTGTAGAGGTGCCATCGGAATGTGCCGTCGGGCGCGAACGACCGCAGATCGGTCCCCTGCCAGCCTCCGGTGACGTACAGGTTGCCCGTTTCGTCCACGCCCAGGCCACGAATGGAGGTGAAGCGGGCGTATCCGCCCGCGGCGGGGTCGTAGATCAGGCCCGGTGTTTTGCCGGAGTAAACGCCGCCTTTCTCGCCGAAGGTGCGTTCCAACGCCGGCGCCTTGTCCAGGTTGGAGTAGAAGCGGACGTTGAGGTCGGGCAGCCCCTCGGCCACCAGCAGTTGGTCGTTCACCGCGTCGTAGGCCAGGGCGGTGGGGTTGGTGACGCCGGGCAGTTGGCGGCCTGTGAATTTTCCGTCGGTGGTGTAGCACTTGACGGCGCCTTGGGTGCCGGTTTTGCCCTCGACGCCCTCGACGAGACGCTGGGCGATCCACAGATGGCCTCGCTTGTCGAAGGCCATCGTGCCGGGGTTTTCGAAGGCGAAGCCACGGTCGAGCAGTTCGGCGTGTTCGCCGTCGGCCTTCGGTTCGAGTGTCACGACGCGAATGAGGTGGTCGCGCTGATCGGCGACGAACAGTTCCTTCCCGTCGGTCGCCATGCCGCTGATCGCGGGTCCGGCGTAGATTCCCTCGCCGCGCACCCGCATGTCTTTGGAGAGCAGGATCGGCCTCGGGGCGAAACCTTTGTCCGCGGCATCGAGGTCCAGTTGCACGATGTGGCTGGTCCAGGCGACGAAAAGCCGGCGGCCATGACCGGTGATGCCGCCGTCCTCGTTTTCGGTCATGCTCAGCGGCAGGTGATCGAGCGGTTTTCCGTCGCGATAGGCCCGGACGGGATAGCCGACCTCGTCCCAGTAGGAACTGGTGTAGCAGGTACCGTCTGGCGACACCCACATCGACGCGGAATTTCCGGAGGTGTGGTTGTCGATCATGTCTCCGCCGGTGTTTCCGACCATGCTGGTGCGGTAGCGCAGATGCGGGTCGCCGATGTTGATGGAGTCGAACACGGCCGTGGCGGGCTTGTCCGCGCCGCCGGCGACGAACACGCCGATCCGCAGCGGGCCCGTGACGCCCAATTGGCCGCCGCTGACGTTGGTGATCATCGACCAGAATTTTCCGTCGCGCGATTTGTGCACGGCGAATTTGCCGTCCACGCAGACCATCCGCAGCCAGAGCGGTTCCCGGCTGGCGGGACGTTGGGTTTCGTTCAGGCGGACGAAGCGGGAGGCCGTCTGCAATCGGAGCGGCGCGGGCACGCGGGCCGCCCAGGTGACGGCGTTGTTCTTCAGACCGTAGTGCACCGTCGCCATCGGGGCGGCCGGCGCGTCGGCGGCGTTTCGCAGCATGATGCCCGCGACGGCGTCCTCGTCACCGTCCAGCCGCGTCAGGCGGACGAGGATCTCCACGTCGCCGGCCTGGCGGTCGATCCCGACAAAATGAAGCTGGTCCGTCCCGCGAATGTGAACCCCTTTGCCCCCGCCGGCGACCGTCAGCACGCCGGTCTTCGCGTCCCACTCGTGCGAACCCTCGCCGACCGCCTCGCCAACAGGCCAGGCCTGCCACGTAAGAGTTTTCTCCCACGCCGGTGCGGCCGGCTGCGCCAATGCGGCGCCGGTCAAAGACAAGGCAAGCCAACAGCCAATCGCCAGTAGCCAATAGGCACGGCAACGCTTGCCGGTCATTGCACGATCAGAGATTTTCGCTGTATGCATGATGGTTCCCGCTGTCACGGTCGTTTCGCCCATGGTGTTCCATACCTGTTGGCGATTGGCGATTGGCTGCTGTTATTCGAACGTCGCCTCGGCGAAGTTTTCGGAGCGGCTGAACGTGAAGTACATCGCCGGCCAGACGATGGCGTTGTAGTTCTCCGAACCGGGAACGTCGTTGTCGTTGATCGCAAAGCCCACATGAAATTTTTTGCCGCGTCCGAACTCCATCTGCGAATCCGCGTCCATGCCCGCGATGGCGTCGGGAGTGAGCGTGAATTCGACCACCATCACCTTGCAGCCGCTCATATCCACGCCGCTGCCGGCCTCCAGCAGTTTGCGTTCCTCGACGTCTTTCGCGTTGTCCAGAACCGTGATTTTCCGCGGCGCCTGTTCGTTCGTCAGCAGGCCCGACACGCTACCGCGGCGCTGCGTGTCGCGGAAGATCATGTCCTGCCCCTTCATGCGGGTGACGTTGTATTTCCAGGCCTTGTAGAAGACGTTGATGTTCATTTCGATGCCGTCCTGGAGAAAGTGCGCCCAGGACTCCTGCTGGTGGAACGAAATCACGTCGTCGAAGCGGATGACCTGCACGAAGAGTTTGTCCTCGCCGTTCCAGGCCAGGCGGATGACCGCGCTGACGTCGCGCGGGTCGGTGTTGAGGGTCTGAATGGTCGGCGAAGCGACGATGGGCGTGATGCCCAGCGACCGCCACTTGGCCAGATCGCCGTCCATCGGCAGGTCCTTGTCGATGCGTTTGATGGTGATCTTCGGCGCGGGCGGCGCGGGATGGACCGGCGGCGGCTGGGCCGGTCCGTTGGCCAGCGTCTCGGCCAGGGCGGCGGAGACCGTCACCGGCACGCTCTGGCGGATGAGTTTGTCATGGCCGCTCAGCCGCAGCCAGTGGTACGCCTGTCCGATGTAATCGCCGACGATCATATAGGGCTGACCGTCCTCGCCGGTGAAACATTGGGTCTGGCGGTGATTGTCCAGCCAGGTGCAGTACCAATCCATCTCCAGAGGCGGGGCGAGCGTGCCGGCGCCTAAACCGTCGCGGTCGGTGGCCTCCCACTCCTCGACCGCCGCCCGGCCGTAGATGTTCAGGTCGCCCATCGTGGTCACGCCCCAGAAACCCATCTTCAGTCCGAAGGGATTCATCGCGCGGAACCACCGCATGTTGCCCGCCGCGTCGAACCCGGCCAGATCGGTGCTGCTGGCGTGTTCGGAGGCCAGGTCAGGTCCCGGTCCGCTCCTGGTGGTCACGCCCGCGGCGAAGGTGCCGTCGGCGAAGTACGCGATGTCCTGCGCGATGCTCACGTCGTCGACCGAGGTGAAGTCGTACGGCGAGGTGAACGTCTTCTTTCCGTCGGCCGTCGCCGCGACCAGCCGCATCTGCGTGAAATCGTAATTCGGTATGCCATGCTCGTCCAGGCCCGTCATCGGGATCATCAGCACACCGTCGCGCATCGCGACGTGCATACTGCCGTCGGGGCGGTAGTCGGTGTTCGTGAACGCGGGGTCGATGAAGAACGACCGGATGGCCTTGCCCTCGCCGGCCGAGATGCGTTCCTTGGGCGCGTCGACCGCGATGACGCCGGACTCGTCGGCCCGCTGGCGGAAAAGGCCCTCCTTGTCGAACCCGTACCGCGCCAGCACGTGGGCGACGCCCCGGTCCTGCTCCATGCGGATGACGTAGAGGTGGTGAGGATTCTCCGCCGCGTCGCGGCCCCGGAAAAGCGTGAACGTCTGGTCGCCGACGGTGTAGAAAAACAGCGGAAAATCGTCATAACCGCTGGCCCGGCTGCCGTCGAGCTTCATCGTGTACTTCCAGTACGTGCCCGGTTCCCAGGTCTGCTTTTTGGCATCGAGGATGATGTCATACCGGCCGCCGATGTTGAAGAAGTGCCACCTCTCGTCGCCGGCGAATTTTCCGTAACTGATGACCTGCCCCCACATACCGAGCATCTGCCGCACGACCTTGCCGTCGGCGTCGAACACGATGGTCCGGGGCTTGTCGACCACCGCCAGCCGTCCGTCGCGGCCCAGGGCAATCGCCGACGGCGACCAGAACCGCTCGCCGATGATCCGCCCGTTCCCCTCGCCGCCGACGCCGATCGTGCGGAGTTTCCGGAGCACGACCCCTGCCTCGAAAAAACTGCTCGTGTTATGGCTTAACCTCGCTTCGAACAGTGTCACCTGGTTGGTCTTGGTGGAATACACCGTCAGCCGACCGTTGTTGGCGGCGATGGCGGTGGGCTGCTCCAGCATGCCCTCGACGTTTCCGTGGGGAGCGTACGGCACCCCGTCCCCGTCGTCGGGGTCCCACGCGATCAATTTCTTCTCCGCGCCGCCGATCAGCACCCACAACAGATTCTCTTTCGCGTCGGCGGCGATTTGCGTCGGGGCCTCCACGTCGAACCCGCCGGTGATCTCCAACTCGTCGCCGGTGAGAATGTGCACGCGGTTGGCCGCGGTTTCGGTGACGTACATCTTGCCGTTCAGCACCGTCATGCCGGCGGCGCCTTTGATGTCGTCGTACACCTTTTGGAACGAACCGTCCGCGAAGGGTTTCGGCTGACCATCGGCCGTCCGGATGCGGAGCAGACTCGCCGGCTGACCGGGCTGCTGGCGGAGCACGTAGGTGGTGTCGCCGTCCACCGCCACGCCCACCGACTTCCCGCCGCGACCATGGTTCCACAAAATCTCGCCCATGTCCGGCGTGAACATCCGCACGTGCTTGGCGCTCTCGAAGCCGAGCTGCGTCAGGATCACGTTACCCGAATCGGTGAACGCCACCAACTGCGGGTCCAGCGAGTAGCGGTGCGTTCCGCCGGACGTGTAGAGATCCGCCTTGCCCAGGCCGTTGGTCTTGCTGGTCTGTGGGTCGCCGTTGCCGGCGGCCATCAGCCACTCCAGTTTCAGGTCCGATTCCAACAACCGCAGTTCGTAGTCACCGGCGGGGATCGGCCGACCCTGCCAGTCGCGGGTGGGCAGCCAATACTCATATGTGCCCTTGGCCAGCGGGAGGTTCTGGAAGAGGTCGTTGACATTTTTGTCGTTCTTGTCGAACAGTCCGGCGCTGACGACGCCTGCGCCGCGGGTGACGGAGAACGTGCCGTCGGCCTTTCGCGGGGGCGTCAGCGACGACTCGAACGCACCGACGTCAGGCCGGTGCGAGCGAGGCAGACCGTTCATGTCCGTCGCCGGTGCCTCCACACCGGCCAGCGCCATCGTGCCCATCAGCCCGGTGGTCGCGCGATTCGGCGACCACGGCAGCGGAGACACCACGCGGAAATCGCCGGCCGCCGCGTCGGCGAACGTCACGCCAATCTCCTGCGAATGCCTGTCGTACCCCGTCAACACACGCCACGACTCGACCTTCTTGCGATAAAACTGACCGAACGTGCGCCCGACGAAATTGACGTTGTATATGTTGTGGTCGATCGCCAAGTCGCGGTTGCCTTCGCCCAGGATGATCCCGTGCGCCGCCCCGGCCACCAGCACGTTGAAAATCGTCACCTTGCGGCTGCCGTTGACCGTCACCGCCGTGCCCTGAATGTTCGCCAGCGTCGCGCTGACCAGGCTGCATGTGACCGAGTCCACGAAGCTCACGCCCGACAGTCCGTCGGCGATGACGAGGTTGGACAGCGAGCAGTCCTCGGACTGCACGACGGTCACGCCGACGGGGCAGTCCCGCACGGCCACGCGCTGGACGCTCTGCCGGGCCGCCCCGCGAAGCACCAGCCCCGCGCCGGTCGTGTTGCGGAGGGTGAAGTCGCTGAAACTCGCGGACTTTCCGCCGGTCAGCACCAGCCCGCTCTCGCGGCCGCCCGCGTCGAGGATCGTCTTTCCGTACCCCGCCCCGCGAAGACTCACGCCGGCCGGCATCGTCAGATCGCCGAGTGCATACACGCCTTCGCCCAGCACAACCGTCGTGCCCGGCGCCGCCGCCAGAATCCGACCGGCCGCCTCGGGCGAACACGCCACCGACAACTCCCGCCCCGCGCACCCCGACAACGCCAGAACCGCCATCGCCGCAACCACCATGCCGCCACACCGTGCCATCGTGTTCTCCAGATTGGCTACGAATTCCGCGAATTTGCCATGGATTTCCATTCTCCCAGAAAACCGGGCGGGAAGAAAGAAATTTATCAGGCACCCACTGGTCGCTTGATACGCTTGTCGCTTGTCATTGGTTACGGGTCGCTTGTATGATGGTCCCCGTTCTCGTAACGGCGTGATTGCGGAAAGGCGGTCCCATGCGAACCTCGACGAAACCGAACATCATTCTGATCAATTGCGACGACCTGGGGTACGGCGACCTGGGCGTGTACGGGTCGCCGTACAACAAGACGCCGGCCCTGGACCGGCTGGCGGCGGAGGGGATTCGGTTCACCGACTTCTACATGGCCTCGCCGCTCTGCTCACCGTCGCGCGGGGCGATGATGACCGGCTGTTACCCGTCGCGAATCGGCTTCGGGTCGTTCGACGGTCTGTGCGTGCTATTCCCCGGCCAGGGCGTGGGGTTGAACCCCTCGGAGATCACGATCGCCCGTCTGCTCAAGGACGCCGGGTACGCCACGGCAATTGTCGGCAAGTGGCACTGCGGCGACCAGCCGGAATTCCTGCCCACGCGCCACGGGTTCGACGAATATTACGGCCTGCCGTATTCGAACGACATGGGCCGGCAACCCCGTTTCTGGTGGCCCACCCACCCGGCCGTGCCGCCCAACCCGCCGCTTCCGCTGATGGAAAACGACACGGTCATCGAGGAGCAGCCCGACCAGGCCTCGCTGACCGCGCGCTACTGCGAACGCAGCCTGCGGTTCATCCGCCAGCATCGCGACGAACCGTTTTTCCTCTACCTCGCCCACATGTACGTGCACCTGCCGCTGTACGTGCCCGACCGATTCCGCAAAGAGAGCGTCAACGGCGATTACGGGGCGGCCGTGGCGGCGATCGACTGGTGCACCGACGTCATCCTTCACGAACTGCGGTCGCTGGGGATCGACGAGAACACGCTGATGATTTTCACGTCGGACAACGGTTCGAACTGCGGGGCCCGCGGCGGGAGCAATGTTCCGCTCCGGGGCACCAAGGCGTCGATGTTCGAGGGCGGATTCCGCGTGCCGTGCCTCATGCGCTGGCCGGGGCACATCCCGGCCGGGGCGGTGGTCGAGGGTATGACGTGGTCGATGGATTTTTACAAAACGCTCGCGAATCTCGCCGGTGCCGCCGTGCCGACCGACCGCATGATCGACGGCGCGGACATTTTACCGACCCTGCTGGACCCGGCCGTGCCGTTGCCCGACCGGCCGTTCTTTTACTATCAAATGGACGAACTCCACGCCGTGCGTTACGGCGACTACAAATACAACGGTGTCCAGAAAACGCTATACGACCTCCGCAAGGACGTCGGCGAGTCGGTCAACCTCTTCGACGCCCGTCCCGAGATCGTCGCCCGCATGGAGTCGCTGCTGGCCCAATGCCGCACCGACCTCGGCGACACGCGAACCGGCGTCCAAGGCGCCAACATTCGCCCGGCCGGCAGAGTGGCCAACCCCAAAACCCTCACCGAATACCGCGAAGACCACCCCTACTACATGGCCATGTACGACAAACCCGACGCGGGATAACGGCAGCCAGCAGCCAATAGCCGGTCGCCAGTAGGTAGGCACACCAGGGGCAAAAAACAACGAAAGCGAAGAGAAAACGCGAAAGCGGCGAAGATGCGATTTTATAAACCGTTTGTAAACCGTCTTGCCAAACGGTGAAACTGATGTACCATACAGTTGACCGGTTTTTGTCATGGTTTCATGTATCGACGTCCCAGGTTGAATTGAGGAAAGAGGAAGGAGAGCATTTATGTCCGTGAAGCATGTCCTGTTGTCGGCGGTCGCGGCCTTGCTGGTGGTCTCGCCGACCATGGCGGTGTCGATAAACATCGACACCAATGGTTTGGATGCGTACTACAAAGTCAATGTTGCGGGGGTTGGGGATGTCCTCGCCCAGACCACCAGCGAGAGCCGGTCACTCAACTCTCTGTCCGACGGCGATGTCTTTACGTTCTCGATGTTGAACGGTGTCGGGTTTGGCCAGTTTCGGGTTCAAGGGTCGGTTGAAGCGGGGTATTCGCTCGTCCCGCTCAATACACAGGCGGAAAACAACTTTTTTCCCGCGACAGTCGGTGGTGACGGTAATTTGACCTTGAAGCTCAACACGGTTCCGCTGACCTTCAACGTGGGCGGCTTCGAAAGCGGATGGCGCATCCCCCAAATCGTCGCCGGTGCTGACCAGCATACCGGTAATAAGACCTACGTTCTTCCGATGGTGTTCACCGCCGGATTCGAATATGGAATGAGCCCGTATCCCTCTTTCGGCCGAGGTGCTGACGGCATTGTGTACCTGAATTCCACCGCCTCTCCCCTTACGATCGAGACCGGTACGACGGGATTTACGGTGGCCGAGGGAAGCATCAAGACCCTCAAATGGGAATGCGCCAATCTTCCCGCCGACCTCACGATTTCCTTCGGACAGGCCGCGGGCGGCCAGGGCGGCGCCGGACTCGGCACGCTTCTTGCGGATGCCGGAGACGCATACACCTTCCTGGCGGGCAGCTACTACGTGGCCCTGAGCTATTTGAACGGTAACAGCCTCTTCCAGGGTAAAGTTTGTCCGATCCTGACGATTCCCTCCGATTTCGAGAACGCCGCCGGTTGGACGCTGACCGAGCGAGGCTATGAGAAAACCATTCTTCTCCAGCCCACGAATGACGGCGCGGCTCTCCACCCCGTGGACTACTATGTGACGTTCTGGTATCCCGTGAACGTCCCCGAGCCGGCGACGATGAGCCTGCTCGCGCTGGGCGGGTTGGCGTTGCTGCGGCGAAAACGCGCTTAGACGAACCGACGGAATTCCGGTTCTGCCTGTTTGCGTCGTTACTACCGTGGGCAAAAGCGAAATGTTCGCTTTTGCCCACGGTAGTAACGACGCAAACAAGCAAACCAGATTGACGTCAAGCATTGTCCCGGTCACGAAATCTCGTCAGGCCAAACGCAAGGAAACCGTAACATGACTCCCAAAGAACGCATCATCGCGGCGATGAAATTTGAGCCGGTGGACCGGTTGCCCTTTTGGCCCAAACTGTTCGGGGTGTACGAAACCCGATGGGGCAGGCCGGAAACGTATTTTCATGACCTCATCGGAAGCGACCGCGTCGCGTGGCTGTTCGGCGCGTCGTTTTCGGAAACGCGCAAACACACCGCCTATTCCGAACTCCGCGACGGCGACAACACGGAGTGCCGCTACGAAACGGACCACGGAACCCTGCGGATGCGTCTTCGCTACGGCCATCCGGTGGAGCATCCCGTCAAGACGAAGCAGGACATCGAAATCATGGCCTGCTGGTTCCGCGACGCCGAGGTGACGTTCGACCCCGCCCGCCTCGAAGCCTCCACCCGCCGCTACGCGGAGTTCGGACAAAAGGCGTTCATCATCGACGACATGGGCGAATCGTCCCTGATGCGGTTCATCGAGTACCTCGCCGGAATCGAACAGGGCCACTACCTCATCCACGATTATCCCGGCGAGGTGGAGGACCTGTTCGACGCGATGCACCGGAACCTGCTCCGGCGGTTCGAAATCTCCGCCGAGCACAGCCCGGCCGACTCGCTGCACCTGACGGAAAACACCTCCACCACGCTCATTTCGCCCGAGCAGTACGACCGGTTCTGTTTCCCGCAGATCAGCGCGTACGGCCACATCGCCAAACGCGCCGGCCGAATGCTGATGCTCCACATGTGCGGCCATTTGAAGAAACTGCTGCCGCGGCTGAGCCAACTGCCCGCGACGTCGTTCGAAGCCTTCACCACGCCGCCGGTGGGCAACACCACGCTCCGCGACGGCCGCGAGGGCTGCCCCGACAAATGCCTCGTCGGCGGAACCAACGCGGCGCTCTGGATGCAACCCGCCGAGACGATCATCGCCGCCCTAGAGGAACAACTGGCCCAACTTCCGCACCATCGAGGCCTGTTCCTGTCCTCCGCCGGCGTCATGCCGCCCGCCTGCTCACCGGAAACCCTCCACACCGTCAAACGATGGATCGACGCGTACACGCCACGCGCATGAGGTGCCCACATGACAAGCGACCCGGAAGGAATGCTGTTCGATCTCGCCGAAGCCACCGCCCACGACGGGCCGGGGCTGCGGATCACCGTGTTCCTGAAAGGGTGTCCGCTTCGGTGCCGCTGGTGCCACAGCCCCGAAGGACAGTCGCCCGAACCGGAAATCCTGCGAGCGTCCGGACTGACCCGAGTGGCCGGCGAACGCTGGCGGGCGTCGGCGCTGGCGGAGTACCTCAACCGCCGCGCGCCGCTGCTGGAGCAGGGCGGCGTGACGTTCTCCGGCGGCGAACCGCTGTCGCAGCCGAAGTTCGTGGAAGCGGTGACAGACCGCCTGGAGCGGGTCCACACGCTGCTGGACACCTCGGGCCACGGCGACGGTGACGCGCTGGTGAGGCTGGCGGGCAAGGTCGACGAGATTCACTACGGCCTGAAGGTCCTGGACGAGCGCGGGGCGGAGCACTGGACCGGCTGCGGATCGACCGTGGCGCTGACCAACCTCGCGCGGATCGACGCGGAAACGGACACGCCGGTCACGCTGCGAATTCCCCTGCTGCCCGGTGTGACCGACACGCCGGAAAATCTCGCCGCCCTCGCCGCCCTCGCCCATCGCTTGCGCCGCCTGCAACGCATCGAATGGCTGCCCGCCAACCCCGCCGCCGGCGCCAAGTACGCCGCCTGCGGCCGCCACTACGATCCCGGCTTCGACCCCCACCGCGCCCCCGCCACCGAACTCGACGAATTCCCACACCGAGTCCCAGTCCCGGTGATCAGGCGGTAACACCTGGCCCGCCAACCACAACGCCCGCACGGATGGCCCCGCGATTTTCCGTACAGAATAATCCTTCTTGTATTCGACAAACGAGCATGGGTACTATGCACGTCCGGTTTCCGCGTTTCGCGGGTGTGACGGCCTAAAACGATAAGGAGATGCCATGACGACGCGCCGAGTCCTCTCACTTCAGTTTCTACTTCTGTGTTGTCTCCCGTTGACGGTCAGCGCCGGGGAACTGCTCATTGCCGCACCCAAAGACGGCCAGGCCGTCAAAGAAGGCATCGCCTTCACCGCTTCGGCGAAGGAGTTGCCCGACCTGGCCATCGTGGAGTGGCGGCTGAACGGCCGGACGATTTCCACGCTGCGGACGGGGCCGGATTTTTCCCACCCGTGGCATCCGGCGGAGGTGTTCCCCGGGCCGATGACGCTCCAGGCCGTCGGTCGCGACAAGAATGGCGCGGAGATCGCCGTCAGTCCGGTCGTCCGCTTCACGGCGGCGTTTAACGTCGTCACCGCGCCCTTTGACGCGGGGACCATGACGCTCGACCAGCCGGCAAACCTGGACAAACCGCTGTCCGGCGTGGTGACGTTCCAGGTGACGGCCAATCGTCCGCTCACGGCCGAGGAGCGCAAGGCCCGCGAAGAGGACGAGACGGTCGACAAAACCCAGGCGGATTGGGACGTGAAGGGGACGGTCGAGATGTTCCAGTTCTTCGTGGACGGCGCGCTGGTCGCGCGTCCTCGGGGCGCTCATACGGGCGCCATCGAGGTGGACACGGCCCGCCTCCCGAACGGCGAGCATGAGTTGATGGTCGGCGCCTTTGCCAAGTTCACCGGCACGCCGCCCTGCGGGATGCTCCAGGTCACCTTCACCACCGACAACGGCCGATCGCCCATGGCCGTGCTCCCGCGATGGACCACCCTCGCCCTGCAACCGGACGAAGCCGCCGACCTCACACCGAGGCTGATGTTCACCAACGGCGACATCGCCACGCTGGAGGCCGTGCCGACCTACACCAGCGCCGATCCCGCCATCGCCACCGTGGACGAGAAGGGCGTCGTGAAGGCCGTCGCCAAGGGTCTGACGACCATCACGCTGACCGTGCCCGCGGACAAAATCGCCGGCGCCAAGGGCGAACCGTTCACCGCCGAGGTGCTGGTGTACGTCGGACTGCCCAAGGGCACGCCGCACTTCACCCGCGACGGGCGAATGCGGCTCGAATACGACCCGGAGCGTTCCCGCTTCACGCGGTCCTACTTCTCGCTGGTGCCGAGATTCATCGTGGAAACGCCCGGCCTGGCCGAACTTGTCAAGGACGCCGGACTCAACACCTGCGAAAGCGGTTTCTTCCACAACCCGGCCGACGGTAACGGCATCGACAGCCTGGAAAAATACATCACCCACTGGGAAACCTGGTTCGAACGCAATATCACCCAACCGATGAGCGAACTCGACGGATTCGGAATCACCTTCACCGGCGACGACTGGGTGCGCAGCGGCAGGGAATTCACCTGGACCGCCACCACGCCCTGGGTGCACGATCTGGCCAAACACATCTGGACGAAAATGCGCGACAGCGGAATCGTCACCTCCATCGAGATGATGGACGAGGCCAGTTTCCTCGGCGCCGGACCGGACAAAGGCTGGTGGACCCGACCCGAGCACGCCGAAGCCGCCAAGGACATCCAGCCGGACGCCCTCGTGAAGTTCATCGACGCCATTATGAGCGTGGAAAACCACACGCCGATCACCTGGCCGGTCATCGGACATGCCAACCCGGAGATCGCCGCGAACTGGATGGGCAATCCGCGCCACGCCGACTATGCCACCCATTTCTGGACAAAAATGGGCGGGCAAATGGCCTACCCATGGTACCAAAGCCACCCCCAGATGCGCGCCGACCTCAAACGCGTCATGGTCGGACGGTTCACGGTCATACAAAGCGACAGGCCGCAACTCATGCTGCTCAGCAGTTGCGGGCCGTTCTTCAAAAAACTGGTCGAGGGCGACCGCTATCAGCCGGGGCTGGACGAACTTCACGTCAACTCGTTCCCCGCGTCGGAGAGTCAGTCCACGCAGCCGTACTACGCGGCCCTGAGCGGCGCTGCCGGCGTCCGCACGTACGCCCTCGATTTCACCTGGAAGCGAAACCGCGAGCGGAACGCCATCGGGACGATGCGGCAGCAGACCGGCGCCAGCCCCTTCGGCGAGGGCAGCGACCGCTGGCACGCAATGTCGGCCGCGTTTAACCTGATCGGCACGCTGGAACCGTACCTCCTTCAGCCGCGGGCGAACGGCGTGGCGATCGGCCCCGATTTCGACACCGACGCCCGCCGCGGCAAAGACAGCAATCTGCTCATGGCGATTAACTGGTCGCAACGCCCCCGAACCGCCATCGTGGACATGTCGCCGTACGCCATCCCCGGCGCGGACACCATCATCTGCTACCGCGGCCACGGTAGCGAATCCTCCGTGACCCTGCTTCCGCTGCCCGCCGACGGACAGATCACGATGACGTTCCAGCCCGGCGAGTTCGTCGCGCTGGTGGTGAAGAATCCGAAGGCGGAGAACCACGTCGTCCCGCCCGCCGTCCGGCTGACGCTGCCGCGGGAAATGACCGTCACAGGCCCGCTGGAACTCTCCGCCGAAGCGAACAGCCCGGCGGGGATCAAGCAGGTCGAATTTTTCGTGAATGGCAAGTCGGTCGGCGTTTCGGAGGAGGCCCCGTTCAAGGCGACCTGGGACGGCGAGACGACGCTCAAGGGTCAATGGCACGGCCTGAAGGCCGTCGCGACCGACGCCGCCGGCCACACCAGCGAGTCCCGCGCCATGGTCCGCGTCGCGCCGTGATGGTCCGGCAGCATGGCGGTGTGTCCACGATGGACCGGCCGCATTCTGTTACCGCGGATACCGCGAATTGTTCGAAGCAATTCGCGGAAACAAAACGGGCCGCGATGTGCGCCGAGGGGGTCAGAGAACGTATGGTTTCTCTCCGCATCGTAAGGATCGACGGCCTTGTTGTTGATGCTCTGAACAGCCCTCTGCGACTCGCGGCCCTGTGAGGCCTCTAGGCGGCCTGTCCGCGCGCGACGGTGTGAAGTTTCGTCCGCAGCACGGCCAAGAATCGTTCGTGACGAATCACGTCCTGTTTGAATTCGGAATTCGGCGTCGCCCGACGAATCGCCCGCCGGGCCTGAATGATCTCCACCTCCACCATCGACTCCAACTCCTCCAACTCCGCCCCCGTCAACTCCACATCGTACGCCTCCGACACACGCCACCCCCTGTTCTTCCTGATCTATCGTTTCTACGCTCGCGGACGAGTTTGGTTGATGAGATTTGGTTTTTCTTGGGAAGCGTTACCCATAGGCGGTTACTTGCTACGCCGTCATGCCCAGTTGCAGGGCGGCCAGGGCGGTGGAGATATCGTTGGTGAATTCGAAAATCTTGTCCAGGCCCGTCGTCAGGAAGACGCCCCAGGTCTGGGAGCGGACATTGGCCAGGACCAGCCGTCGGTGGCGGCTGGTGGTCAGTTGCCGTATCCGAAGCAGCTTGGACAAGGCCGAACTGTTGATGAACCCCACCGTGGCAAAATTCAGCACGACATGCGTGGGGTTGTTCTCGTAATCCTCCAACAGGCCGATCAAATCCTCCGACAGGATCGGTTCATCGGACAACTCCACCACGGTAATCGTTTCGGACCACTGCTGAATGGCCAT
>Ga0123353_10006007_pt1 | contig 16082 bp, 15 predicted proteins | sample TergutLab28metaG_3_FD_92763 | JGI IMG/M metagenome (GOLD analysis project Ga0123353, IMG submission 92763) | Labiotermes labralis P3 segment gut microbial communities from Petit-Saut dam, French Guiana - Lab288 P3 | ecosystem: Host-associated > Arthropoda: Insects > Digestive system > Gut ... | reverse complement strand
GGCTGAACAGCTGTGGCCAGCTCGGCGACGGCACCGGCGGGGACGGCACGAATGCCAACGACAAGAACGCTCCTGTCCAGGTCGGCACCGACCGGTGGGTCGCCGTGAGCGCAGGCGGCAGCATAGACGAAGTCCACTCGCTCGGCATCAAGGACGACGGCTCGCTCTGGGCGTGGGGGCGCAACGGCGAGGGCCAGCTTGGCGACGGCACCGGCGGGGACGAGACAGATGCCAACGACAAGAACGCTCCCGTCCAGGTCGGCACCGACAGGTGGAGGGTTGTGAGCGCAGGGAACTGGCACTCCCTCGGCATCAAGGAGGATGGCACGCTCTGGGCATGGGGGCACAGCGGCTGGGGACGGCTCGGCATTGGTTCGAGCGGAGGGTCCAACAGCAAGAATGCTCCCGCCAAGATCGGTGCCGACAAGTGGAGGACTGTAAGCGCAGGGCAGAACCACTCATTCGGCATCAAGGAGGATGGCACGCTCTGGGCATGGGGAGTGAGCAGCCACGGCCAGCTCGGCATCGGCGCAAGCGGGGATGACAAGATCGAGAGAAGCCCCGTCCCCATCGGAGCCGAGACAGACAGGTGGAGGACTGCTAGTGCAGGACAGCTGCATTCCTTCGGTATCAAGCGCGACGGCACGCTCTGGGCATGGGGGGTCAACAGCTACGGACATCTTGGCGACGGCACCGGCGGGGACGAGACAGATGCCAACGACAAGAACGCTCCCGTCCAGGTCGGGGCGGGAGCCGGCAGGTGGATCACCGTGAGCGCAGGGAATGCCTACTCCCTCGGCATCAAGGGCGACGGATCGCTCTGGGCATGGGGAAGCAACAGCCACGGTCGGCTTGGCATTGGCGTAAGCGGCACGAGCGGGAACAAGAATGTTCCCACCAAGGCCGACGGCCCGCCGCCGCTCACCCGCATCTTTGGAACTGATCGCTTCGCGACCTCTATTGAGGCCAGCAGGGCGAACTTCGGCAGTGCAGACGCGGTCATAATCGCAACCGGCATGGGCTATGCCGATGCGCTCTCAGCATCCGCGCTCGCCGGCACGCTCAATGCCCCGCTCCTGCTCACCAGGCAGGACTCCTTGAGCCCTGGTGTCTTGGGCGAGATCGAGCGTCTCGATGCCACCAAAGCCTACATCATAGGCTCTGAGGCGGCTGTCTCCAGCGCGGTCGAGGCATCACTTGCCAGCGCAGGGCTTTCTGTCGAGCGTGTCGCCGGTGCCGACCGCTACGCAACGAGCGCTGCTATCGCAAGTAGGATGGCGGCTCTTGAGAGCGCGGCGTTTGCCAAGAAGGCGTTTTTAGCCCGCGGCGACAACTTCGCAGACGGACTTGCCGTGTCCCCGCTTGCGTACAACAACAGATACCCGGTCGTCCTCACCCGCCCAACAGAGCTGCCCGCCCCTGCGGCGACCGCCATCACAAACCTCGGCATAGCCGATATCACCATACTCGGCTCTGAGGCCGCGGTCTCTGCAGGTGTCGAGGCCACAGTGAAAAGGCTTGGCACGAGCCCGACGGTCAGGCGTGTCGCCGGCCCCGATCGCTACCGGACCGCACAGGAGATCGCGAAGCATGCGCTTGACAACTCACTTGCAACAAAACGCTTCGTTGGCGTTGCGACAGGACTGAACTTCCCTGACGCGCTTGCCGGCGGGGCAGCGGCAGGCGAGCGGGAGGGCATCCTCGTGCTCACCGCCCCGGACACGCTCTCCGTGAACTGGGTGGGTTACCTGCCAGGCGCGTACACAGGTGTCAGGCCAGACATCCAGGTCTATGGCGGGTCGAACGTGGTCTCTGAAAGTGTCTTTAACACGATAAAGTCCATGCTAGTCGACTGAGACCCGAATTTTATGGAGCAATGCGACAGAAGCGACGCGGGTTTTGCGCCAGAGACTACCGCAATGTATTATGTCGCTCGACACCCAAGTCAGCAAAAAAGGACTTGTCGTGTGCGTGCGGAGAGCTGGCCGAGTCGGCTGAAGGCGCTCGCCTGCTAAGCGAGTAAGGGGCCATAAAGTCCCTTCGAGGGTTCGAATCCCTCGCTCTCCGCCATCAAAACCCACTTTGGACTGCTTTGATGCCATGGCCAGCAAGGGCGACCACCTATGGATATCGACATGAAAGCGATGGCAGAGGGCAACCGTGAGGCATGGAATGAAGCGCTGACATACCATCAAAAGGCGCGCAAAGGCTATCTGCTTGATGGGTTCTCGGCTCCGGGTTTCACGACGTTTGACAGAGACTGCGACAGCATTCTAACCGCAAAGCTCAACGAGATAGGCATGGCCGGGAAAACGATCTCCCAGCTCCCCTGTAATAACGGCAGGGAGCTGCTGTCGCTCATGAGGCTTGGCGCAAAAGAGGCAGTCGGCTTCGACATCTCAGACATGGCAATTGAGGAGGCCCGCACGCTTACGCGTATCTCGGGGCTGAATGCGCGGTTTGAGCGGATCGACATCCTGGAGACAGGCGACGAATACAACAGCGTCTTCGATTTTATCTACATATCGGAAGGTTCCTTGCAGTGGTTCCCCGATCTGAATGAGTACTTTGACGTTGTATCGAGGTTGTTGAAAAGGGATGGGCGGGTGTTGGTATTCGAGATACACCCTTTCGCGTATTTGCTGGAAGAGGGCTTCCATTTGCCTGAGGTAGGCTTCCAGTCAGAAGACCTAGACTCAGACAACGTCATGTCTTATTTCGAAAAAGGGCCGCATAGCTATAAAGACGGGTTGGACTACATCGGCGGGGAAAGTATGCCGCAAAGACCTGTTACTGGTTTATGCACAAGTTGTCGGACATACTCAATGCATTGTTAAAAAGCAACATCGAACTGCTCGAGATGAATGAGCACGCCGAGGAACTCGCCAATAACCCTACGGCAAAACAGTTAGACCGGTTCCCTTTGAGTTACATGTTGGTTGGAAAGAAGTCATGATGCGGGGAAGAGCCAGATGAGACGGTCAAAGGACAGCAACATCGGCCAGGCCATTGGAAAAGCAGTGGGCGTAAGGTGGCAGATCCACCTCTCGGGGCTCTTGTCGGGGCTTTTATGCCGCACGGGGTGTTGACATAGGGTCGGAACAGGTGGGAGGATACCCAAGCCCGCATGAAGCCCGCACGGGCAAAGCGCGCCCTTACCTCAGCTGGATAGAGGGTCTGACTACGAATCAGAACGTCGCAGGTTCGAATCCTGCAGGGCGCGCCACACACTTGCACTGGCCAGAGGCTTAAACCAAGCTTCTGGCCTTCGTATTTCATGTGACGGAAAAGCCCGTTTTGGTACAGAATTGGTACAATGCTCTGGGAAACCATCTGTTCTCATAGGTTGACTGTCTCCCCGTAAATAGGCTTTTTTGTGGTCAGTAGGCTGCCGATAACGCTGGCCGCCTCCGCGTCCTTGCCGGGAAGCACGCCCGCGTAAAGGTCTAGCGTGGTCGATGCTTTGGTATGCCCGAGGCGGTTTTGCACGGTCTTGATATCCACGCCCTGGGCGATGAGCAGTGTCGCTTGGGTGTGTCGCAGGTCATGGAGCTTGAGGGTATCGAACCCATGGCGCTTGCGGAAAATGTCCCACCATCGGCTGAAGTTGTCCGGCTCAAGGAAACCGCCTAGCTCGTCGCTGACTATAGGGGTCTTTTCCGTCTGCCTAATGCCGAAGGAGAACAGGTATTCCGCCTGCTGGCTTTTCCATTCTGCAAGCCGCTCGATCGTTGCGCCGTCCAAAGTGATGGTACGTTTCCCCCGCTCTGTTTTTGGGGCGCGCAACCCGCTTTTCGTCTGCTGTTGGTTGATGCGGATGCTGCTCGTTCTCGCGTCAAAGCTGTCCCATGTAAGCCCCAGCACCTCGCCTCGCCTGGCACCTGTGGCAAGGGCGAGACGAACGCCCATAGCATGAGATCTTCTGGAAGCCCGCCGTAGGATGCTTGCGTCAAAACCGTGGGCGCGTTCGTTTTTGAGCGGCTTTCGCTCACGCTTGCGCTCCCGCTGTTCTTCCAAACGCCTGGCCTCTGTCTGATCAGGTGCTGAGGCTGCCCCATAAAACCGGACAATCCGAAATGGCAGAATATGGTCTTGATTCTGCCAGAGAGGAAGTCCTTTATGGGAAAAAGGACCTACACCCCGGAGCACAAGGCTGAGGCCGCACACCTGGTGATCGACACCGGAAGGCCGGTGTCAAGGGTCGCCAAGGAGACCGGCGTCGCCGAACCGACGCTTTATAGGCGGGTGGTCAAAGAGCGCAAGGCCCTTGACCTTGAGGCCGGCCCAGGGCTCAGCCGTGGTGAGCGCGCAGAGCCCGGGCGCCTTCGCCATGAGGTCTCGGGGCTTCGCTTGGACAACGAGTTCTTTTAGAAAAGCGGCCGCCTTCTTCGCAGCGAGGCAACGACGCAAGAGCGGCACACGTTGACCCACACGGGGAAGGCCGACTGCACGGTCGCCCGTATGTGCCGCCTGCTTGGGGCCGACCGGCGCCGCTACTATGAGTGGGCGGCCCGCGCAGGCAGGCCGCCGGGTGTGCGGGAACGGCGCGGAGGGCCTCACGTCAGAGGCCAAGAGGCCCCATGCCCTGTCAGGGGGCGCCTACGGCGCCCCGAGGGCCCTTTGTGGCCTGCGGGACGACGGCTGGACGGTCTCGGAAAAGACGGTGGCCAAGGCGATGAGGCGTGCAGGCGCCTGCGGCACAAGCCCCCGCTCCTGGCATCCGCAGACCACTGTGAGAGGCGCAGGCCACAAGCCCGTCCCCGACCCTGTGTGCCGTGCCTTCGACCAAGGCGGCAAGGGCCGGGCCTGGACGTCTGACATCACCTACCTGCGCACCGGCGAGGGCTTCTGCTGCTCCTGCGTGGTGCGTGACGGCCACACGAGGAGGGTGCTCGGCCGTGCCGCCGACCGCCACATGCGGGCCGGCCTTGCCGAGGCCGCGCTCAAGCAGGCGGCGGCCTTGCGCGGGCAGCTGCCGGGAAAGATCGTCTTCCATGCGGACAGGGGGTGCCAGTACACCTCTGAGCAGGTCGCTTTATGCGCGAGCGGCCTCGGGCTCTTGCGCTCCATGGGAAAAACGGGTGCGTGCTTCGATAACGCACCGGTGGAGTCCTTCTGGCCGACGCTTAAGAACGAGTACTGCCACCGCCATGTCTTCAAGGCGGTCGGCCAGGCCAGGCAGGGGGCCTATGGGTGGATCGACGGCCGGTACAACGCGAAGAGGCGCCATCCCTCGCTCGGCTACATCAGTCCGCTACAATACGAGCAACAGCTTGGGGACGAGGTTGCATGAGCTGCCAAAACCGACGTTCGGTTCTTGGGGCGACCTCAAGTGCAAGAAAACTTCTTAACCGCTGTCCGGGTTTCGGGGGCAACTACAATCACGCCTGCCGAGGGTTTCAGGATTGGTACAGGATTGGTACAGTGCTCCTGTGGTCGCCTGTTTTCTGTTGTTGCTAACTGTGCGCTTTACCTGCGCAAACGTGGTTTCTTGGGTGGAGCTGTTTGCTGTTTTATAGAGCTACCGGTTCTTTTCTGATTGAGCAAAAAAGAAAGTCCCGATCATAAGGCAGACAACCGTTAGAACTGCAATGGCGATAAAATTCACTGTCGGGTTGAACATCACGACGCTATCGTAGTCCGGTGAGCCTGCATATAACACGGCACGCATAAGGTCGAGGCAGTAAGTCATGGGCATAAAGCGATTCAGCACCAGAAGTACGCCGCTTGTATTGTTGATGGGTATAATCGCGCCTGACAGGAACATCTGCGGCATAGTGATGAGCATAACGGCGAGATTCGCCGTTCTCTTGCTTTTGATAAGCCCGATAATAACCATTGCCAGCGCTCCGCCCGACAAGCACATCAGCGGCGACAGCGCGAGAATCAAGAGCAACTTGCTGATCGGCAGCGTTATGCCCATTACCAGCCCGACGATCAATGTGCCAGCCATGCTTATTATCGCGGCAAACCCCGCACCGAGTATTTTGCCGATAACCAACGAATAGCGGGAGACCGGCGACACCAGCATTTCCTGATTGAAGTCACTTTCGTGGTCATCGACAAGTGAGGTCATTCCCATAGTCGTAACCATGAAAAGCATATTGACCAACATCCCCACCAGCATGAATTGCCCGAACTCGAAGCCAAGCCCACCAGCCATGTTTTGCATGAGATTCCCGCCGATCATGCCCATCATCATAAGCGGCATTGCAAGGCTCATAATGGCTGTTCCGGGAGATTTGAAGAATATCGTGATTTCCCGTGCCAATACGGTAACGGTCGTATTCACTTCCCGAAAAATGCGGGATTTTTTGCGTGTTAAAACAAGCTCGCTCATGCCGCGTCCTTCCCTGTCTTGCTCAGAAACTCAACGTATGCGTCCTCTAACGACGGCTCATGTATCCTGAGTACCGTTAGCTTTGTCTGTAGCCGTGAAATGATTTTCTGTGCCGATTCTTGATACGGGACAACAACACGTCCGTTTACTGTAAACGGCAAGCCCAGGGAATAAAGCTCGCTTGTCAGAGCTGTTCTGTCTTTCGCGTCCAGTATTAACTCCTGCCGCAGAAAGCCTCGTTTCATTTCCGCCGGCGAGGAACAGGCGGCGATCTTCCCGTGGTTGATAATGCACACCTTATCCACGTTTTCGGCCTCATCAATGTAGTGCGTGGTCAAAAAAATGGTCGTACCATAATGATTGCGAGTGTCGTTTATGTACTCCCATAAGGAGCGGCGGCTTACCGCGTCAAGCCCTTGTGTTGGCTCGTCAAGGAACAATACATCCGGCGCATGGATCAGGCTGCGGATGATCTCCAATTTCCGCTGCATCCCGCCAGACAATTTCTTTATTGGCTTGAACAGCGCATCTTGTATGCCGACAATCTCGGCTAAATCTAGGACTTTTTTACGATAGGCAGTGGGCATCATCTTGAATGTAGGGCGGTAGCCGCACATTCCATACAGACAGGCGTGGAAGCGTATGTTTTGCTCTGCCGTCAACTGCGGATCGAGGCTGGGCTTTTGGAATATTATGCCTATGTTTTCCCGAACCTGACGGCCTTCTTTTTCTACATCATGCCCAGCGATTCTCACCTCACCGGAAGTTTTTGACAGAGTGGTCGTTAAAATTGAAATGGTTGTGGTCTTACCCGCACCGTTGGGGCCGAGAAAGGCGAAAAACTCACCTTCCTCGACTGAGAAACTAACATCGTCCACAGAGGGCGCTTCCGCACCCTTGTATCGTTTTACTAAATTGTTGACCTCTATCATGTCCATGCCAACGCCTTCTTTCCGCTACTTGTCTTTGTCTTTATCGTGCCCATGGTCATGGCCACTGAATCCACGGAATCCCGGAAAACCGCTGCGACCATGCGGAAATCCGCGTCTGTTCGGAAATCCACTAAAGCCACTGCGAAAGGTGTGGGGGTCAAAACTGCGACCATCCGCGCCGTCCATCTCTGCAAATATCCTGTCGCGTTCCGTGTTCGCTGCTTTCAGCCATTCCAGCTCTTCATCACCAAAACCGAGCTTTTCTCCAAGAGCGTTAATCACTTTGTCGAGGAAGATGCCGAGCGCTGCTTGCTCATCATCGGACAGGCACTCAAAAATGCTGCCCAAGTCCGCTGTCTCTCCCGGCTGGCTTTGCTGCGATCTGCCTTTTTCCGTCAGCTTGACCAGCATGACGCGCTTATCCTGCTCTGATGGTTCGCGGGTGATATAACCACCCTTTTCAAGCTTGGAGAGGAACTCGTTTAGGGAAGATACTGCCAATCCCAGTAGATAGGACAGATCCTTTGTACTGATGCCGTCTCGCATTTGAAGCGCGGCGAGGATCCGTCCCTGCCCCCTTGTAGTGTCTGCCAAATGGCCGCCACGGCGATAGCTGTCCATTTGTTGTATATGAAGCAACCACTGAAGCCTTGCCAGTTTTTCATAAAGCTCGCTACTCATAGTAGTGACCCCCTAGAAGTTTATCTTACGGTACCGTCTGAATATAATATAAATGGTACCGTAAGGATTATCAAGAGATTTTTAATAGGTACAGTAAAATGTTTTGGCTTTCACAGCTGAGCCGGGCAACCAAGGTGCCAGCGACACGCAAGGCTTCTTGCAAAGATGTTGAAAAGCAGAAATAAGAGAAGATCAGCCCCCAGCACTAACTGCCGAGGGCTTCAGTATTGGTACAAAATTGGTACAGTGCTCCTGTAGTTGCCTGTTTACTGCTGTCGCTCACTGTAGGCTTTACCTGCGCAAACGTCACTTCTTGGGTGGAGCTGTTTGCTGTTTTATAGAGCTACGAATCAGAATGTCGCAGGTTCGAATCCTGCAGGGCGCGCCACATCAGGTTCTTTCTCTTCGCGGTGCTGGCTCTCGCCGCGTCAGTTTTGTGATGCCGGAATCCTGTCTGCACCGCCCAGATATGGCCTGAGCACATCAGGAACCACCACTGAACCATCGGCAAGCTGATAGTTCTCGATAATCGCAGCAAGGCACCTGCCCACCGCCACACCACTGCCATTCAAGGTGTGCACAAAGCGCGAGCCCTTGAACCCCTCGGCATCGCGGTACTTGATGGATGCCCTCCGTGCCTGGAAGTCCGTGCAGTTACTGCACGAGGAGATCTCCTTGTATCCGTTGTAGCTCGGCAGCCAGACCTCGATATCGTACGTCTTTGCCGCCGCAAAACCCATGTCGCCGGTGCAAAGAACGATGGTGCGGTGCGCAAGTCCGAGGAGCTCCAGCACCCGCTCGGCATCTTTGAGCATACCCTCAAGGGCATCCATCGATTCCTCTGGGCGGGCAAACTTCACCAGCTCGACCTTGTCAAACTGGTGTACCCGTATAAGTCCGCGTGTGTCACGCCCGGCGCTTCCCGCCTCCCCGCGGAAGCATGGGGTGTGCGCCGCGTAGTACAGCGGCAAAACCGAGCCTTCTAAGACTTCCTCGCGATGGATGTTGGTCAGCTGCACCTCGGCGGTGGGAATCAGGTACAGGCCGTCGGTGGTCTGGTAGAGGTCCTCGGCAAACTTTGGGAGCTGGCCAGTGCCTAAAAGGGTCTCGGCATTGGCAAGCACAGGCGGTGCCCACTCGAGGTATCCTGCCGCAACATGCGTGTCAAGCATGAAGTTTATGAGCGCCCGGCTGAGGCGCGCTCCCCAGCCCCGAAGCAGCACAAAGCGCGTTCCAGCAAGCTTCACCCCGCGTTCGAAGTCTAAGATGCCAAGCCCGGAACCCAGCTCCCAATGCGGCTTGGGCTCGAAATCAAACTCCGGCGGCGTTCCCCAGCGGGACACCTCGGCGTTGTCGTCCTCATCGGCTCCGATCGGACAGGTGGCATCGGGAAGGTTGGGAATCGTCAGGAGCAGGCCCTCGCTTGCCTCGGCAACTTCCCCGAGGCGGTTCTCAAGCCCTTTGATCTGCTCATTGAGGTCGCGCACCGCCTCTTTGGCAGCCGCAGCCTCCTCAGCCTTGCCGGACTGCATGAGCGCGCCGATTGCACGCGAAGACTCGTTGCGCTTGGCCTGCAGCGCTTCGGTCTCGCCGATCAGCCTGCGACGTTCCTCGTCCAGGCGAAGAAACCCATCGACATCCCACGCGTCTTTGCGCAGCGACATCAGCTCCCGGACCATCTCGGGGTTTTCTCGGACGAATCGGGTATCAAGCATGTGTCGTGCCTCCTGGCTATGGCTACCGTGTTTGGTCAGGTTGGTAGTACAGGACTTTTCTAGGCAGTCGATAAGCAGCTGAAACGATACCTTCAATTGTAATAGCGCAACTTATGTCAAGGTCAGTCTCTTATGCTTCTTTGGTTTCGGCTTCTTTGTTGATCAATGCTAACGCCACTTTCAAAGCAGCGATCCGGCGTTTCAAAAGTGTGCGCTGTGACGCAGGCAGTTTCACAGCATCGATCTTCTCGCATTTTTGAAGCGTTGAGAGCAAAGCATGATGCGCTTCCTCAAGTTGGGTCTTTGAAAAGTGTGTATCAGCGTCCCTCATCTGGCTACCATGCCTTTTGGTTACAGCACCTCCTGATTGCATGCCTGCAGCAAAGCAAGCAAGCAAGCAAGCAAAATGTACTGCGAGCATAGCAGAACGCCGCAACCAAACGCTCTGGTTTTAATGCCTGGTAAAGTCCCTCGCAATAAATCTGCCGCTTGAGCCGCTTATTCGGCATGGGCACCGCGTCTGGTATGCCTATCAGCAGGGCGATGCATTTTCTTGTTTTCGATTATATTTGCTTGAAGCAAAAACGGTGCCCGTGGGGTATTCGGTATCATTGTTGCTGTTTCATGGTTGTTGTTTGTGTTTTTTTACAAGTTCGTACTCGCACACATTCAATTAACGTCGCCCGTATGCCGACTCCACCATATAGACGGTGTTATGGGTGTCTATGAACAATAATATAGGTGCTCATGGGTGTTTGCATGAGCGTTTATAGGTGCCCATAGGTGTCCATGGGTGCTTGGTGGGCCCCTGGGTGCTTATAGGTGTCCATGGGTGCATGGGCTGCTCATGGACTCATGGATAAATATCTTTACGGAATCGATCTCTTGCGAAAGCCCTTGCGGAAACAAAACAGATGACCGCAGATCCTGACCAGGGAATGGCTCAGCTGCTATGAAAAACCCAGCTGCTACAAAAAAGAAGGTAGGCGTTTCGCGTGGTTGGCATTGAGAGAGAAGGCGGCGATTTTGCGGAGTCGCTTGCCGCAGCTTGCTATAAGCTGCTTGCCGAGAGTTCCTCTGATGGGTTGCTTGTCCAGGCCCTTGACGGCAGTCTTTTGTACGTGAACCCAGCTTGCCGAGAACAATGGGGCATCACAGAGCAGCTTCTTGAGTCACACGGGCCATGGTGCTGGGTTGGCGAACGTGCCCTGATACCGGCAAAGATCGACCAGCTGTTCCGCCAGGGTCAGACACGCTTCGAGTCGTCCTGGATACCTGGAAGTGGAACCGTTGCCTATCAGGAGGCATTCGCCTGCCTGGCAGACATCGGGGACGAACGGGTCGTGCTCGTCGCCCTGCATGACATCTCTAAACGCGTCGAGAACGAGCAGCGCATTGAGCACCTTGCCTACCATGATGACCTCACTGGCCTCCCAAACCGTGCCGCGCTTAACAAGGCACTGGAAAAGACCTTGGCGGCGGCCGACCGCTATGGCGACCAGGTAGGGCTTATCTTCCTTGACCTCAATGGCTTCAAACCGATCAACGACAGCTATGGGCATATCATCGGCGACCGCGTGTTGCAAGAGATTGCAAGCCGGCTCGGATCCTGCTTCCGCGAGACTGACACCATTGCCCGATACGGCGGAGACGAGTTCGTGGCAGTGATCCCCAGGTTCGCCACATCGGCTGCGCTCATGGCGATCGCGGGCAAACTTCAGGATGTGATCTCCCGACCTGTCAAAATGCCGCCTGATGACGAGATCACCATCCGCGCAAGCATCGGATACGCGATCAGGGAGCCCGGCGAGAGCGCCGAGTCGCTGATCTCACGCGCCGACACACACATGTATGGGATGCGCAAAAAACTTATGCCACGACTGTGAGCGGGGCGGCTGAGCCGACGTGCGTGTTGACAGCAGGCGCTGTCGAAAGCTGGCACGTGCAGCGCAGTTGACAGCAAGCGCTGTCGAAAACATCATGAAAGCGATGCATCAAAGCGATACTGCCTTACGCGAATCGAGGTCATGGGCATTTGAACCAGCAGCAGCTCCTCCGCTTGCTTGAGGAAGTCGCCGACGGGCATCGTGCGCCCGCCGAGGCCGCAGTCCGGCTCGGCTCGTTTGGCTCCGCCGCGGTCATCGGCGCTACGGGGCAGGCTGAGGCGCGGGTCGACCACCAGCGGGCCATGCGTTGCGGATTTCCTGAAGTGGTCTTTGCCGAAGGGAAAACGCCCGAGCAGGTCGGACTGATCGCGCAGGAGATCCTGCAGGCAAGCGACGTGGTGATCGCCACGCGGGCGACATCTGCGCACCACCAGGCGGTGGTTGCATATGAAAGCGATGCCCGCTGGTTTGAGGCCGCACGGCTGATAGCAGTCGATCGGCGGGAGACGCGGCCTGCTGACGGCCACATCGTCGTGGCAAGCGCCGGAACGTCTGATATCCCCATCGCCGAGGAGGCCGCCATCTGCGCAGAACTCATGGGCAGCCGCGTCACCCGGCTCTACGACGTGGGTGTCGCCGGGCTCCACCGCCTCTTAGACGAGGCCGAGACCCTGCGTTCGGCACGTGCCGTGATCGCTGTGGCAGGCATGGAGGGGGCATTGCCGAGCGTCATCGCCGGCATCGTCGGCATCCCTGTCGTCGCCGTGCCGACCAGCATCGGCTACGGCGCGAGCTTTGGCGGGGTGAGCGCCCTGCTCTCCATGCTCAACTCGTGCGCAGGAGGCATCTCCGTCGTCAACATCGACAACGGGTTTGGCGCGGCGGTAGTCGCAACCCGCATCAACCGCCCCGCATGGGAACGCGGGCAGCGATGACCCGAGCAGAAGGTGGCAAAGGAGCCAAGCGGAACATGACCCGGGTGGGAAGTAACACGGAGGCCGGTCAGGGCATGGGTCAGATCGCCCACCTGGACTGCTCGACCGGCGTCTCCGGTGACAAGTTCCTAGGGGCGCTGCTCGACATCGGCGAACAGACCGGCGCCTTCACTGCCGAGGACCTGCGCGCACTCGTCGGCCCGCTCGTGCCCGAGGCCGCCATCACCGTGGAGCGCGTGCGATCCTCAGGGATCGCAGCGGTGAGCGTGCGCGTGCGCGCCCACCTGCGCCGCCCCCTGGCCACAGCCAGGGGGTCAGGGGAAGCGCCGCCGCCGCCCAGCGCCAACCCGCCAGCAGTAGCGGACAATGGGACGGCACCGTGCGATGGGGCAGTGCCCCATCGTGCGTGGGCCGACATCCGCCAGACGCTTACGGCGGCGGCGCTTCCGGCGCAGGTGCGTGCGCGTGCGCTCACCGCCTTCGGCGAGCTCGCGCTCGCCGAAGCGCGCGTCCACGGGCGGGCGGAGGAGGAGGTGCACTTCCACGAGGTCGGGGCCGCCGACTCCATCGTCGATATCGTGGGGGTCTGCGGCGGTCTGGCCGCACTCGGCATCGAAAAGCTTACCGCCACGTCCGTCGCGGTTGGCTCGGGCACGGTAAGGACCTCCCACGGCACACTGCCCGTCCCCGCCCCTGCCACGGCGATCCTCCTTGCAGGCATCCCCGTCGCAGAGGCACCAGCCGCCCCAGACGGGCAACCGATCGCCTACGAGCTTACCACCCCGACCGGTGCCGCCTTGTTGCGAGCCTGTGCCGAGAGCTTCGGCCCGCTGCCTGCGATGATGCCACATGCCACCGGTTATGGTGCGGGCACCCTCCAGATCGGGGTCCCGAACGTCTGCCAGCTTGTGCTCGGCGAGCCTGCTCGGCATGAGGGGCATGGCGGACACGGCGAACCCAACGAGCACGACGACCCCGACAGCAATGGCGGCCCTGGCGGCCCATGTGGGCCTGTCGGCCTCGACCCCGGCCTCGGCACATCGGACACCACCGCCACCGCCTTAACAAACGAGGCGGTGTCCGTGCTCGAGACGAACCTCGATCACCTCTCGCCCGAGGCGCTCGCCTTCGCCGCAGAGCAGCTCTTGGCGGAAGGGGCGCTTGACGTGTGGGCCACCCCGATCATGATGAAGAAGGGGCGTCCGGCGGTCACGCTTTCGCTTTTGGCGCGCAGAGAGGATGCTGGGCATTACGCGGCGCGTATGATCGCGCTCACGGGAAGCCTCGGCGTGCGGAGGCTGGACCTGGAGCGGCTTAAAGTCCCGAGGTCATCTCTTGCGGTCGAGACGCCGTATGGGCAGGTGCGGTTCAAGCAGGGTGCCGGGCGCACTCGGCCAGAAGCAGACGACGTGGCGCGCATCGCCCGTGAGCAGGGACGCTCGTTCACCGACGTTGCAGGCGGGCTTGAGCGCGACTACGGCACGGACCACGCGTCACCCTCGCGCACGAAAAACCCCTCGGCGACCAGCTCCTCGAGCAACCCCAGTGTCTCGGCGACCGACACCGGCCCACGCCCAGCACCAGCCTCTGAGTCAGAGAGCAGCTGAACCGCATCCTCTGTCGTGATGCCCGGATCGGCAAGCACCAGCTTGAGCAGGCGCGCACGCTTCTGCCGCTTGGAGCCCTCAAAACGGGATTGACGCACATGGTGGCGGCTGCGCCGAGAGGGGTTGGGAACCGTCTTTTTCAGGTGGGCACCATAGTCGAGCAGCGCGTAGTTCCACTGCCGAGGACAGCTGCCCTGGCAGATGGCCACCTGCCCTGCATGCTCGGCAATCGGGCGGATCTGCGCGTCGGAGACATCGATGCCCTCGGGGAAGAACTCGTGCAAGAAGACCGCTCTTGCATTGGTCTCAAGGTAGACCGACAGCTCGTTGAAGGCAAAGACCCGCACCCCTGCCGCGGTCGCCGGCCCGATGCCGGGAAGCGCACGGAGCCGCGCCTCGTCAGAGGGGAGCGCAACGGCCACGCCTTTCTCGGCAGCATCGGCGACCAGCGTCTGTGCAAGGTTCGCGAGCAGAACCGCCCGCCGGTTGTAGCCAAGACCCTGCCATATGCCGAGCACGACCGCAAGCGGTGCCTCGGCAAGCGCTGAGAACGTGGGTAGCTCGGCGAGCCAGCGCCCGTAGTAGCGCTCGACCCGGGACACCTGCGTCTGCTGGAGCATGACCTCGCTCACGAGCACCGCGTAGGGGTCGGATCCGTTGCGCCAGGGGAAGTCGCGGTACAGCTCCTCCCCCCGGGCGATCACATGGGAGACAAAGCCGTCCATGTCAAGCGCCGCGCCTGGATCCATTCGGGTGTCGGGCTTATGGGCGAAGAGCGCTTGGCCTCGGCTCATACCATGGATATCGGGTTCATGGATGTCGCGCATGGGTAAGGATACCACCCCGAGCACCTCGCCTGTTGTGTGCTGTACGCCGACATCCGGCATCCCGCACCCGAGCAAGCTGTCCTGTATGATATATGGGGCGGCTCAGGAGCAGGTTTTATGCTCTTCATGTGAGCCACAACCTGAAAAGCGGTGACGCTCATGGATGGAGGAAATCGCATGGGTAAAGCTTTTACGAAAACAGCGGGCACGGGGCAGCGGGCACGCCTCTCGGTGCTCCTTTGTCTCGCGCTTGTCCTTGGCGCTATGCCGGGAGCGGCGTGGGCAGGCAGCGCGGGCCCGGAGGGCGGTGCCCCGGCGGCTGTGGCGGAGGGCAGTACAGCATCGGAAGTTGCGGCTCCGGCACTTGCAGCCGCGGGCGGCGCGGCAACGGCTCTTGTGGACTGAACTTCCCTGATGCCCTTGCAGACGGTGTCGCAACAGGCGAGCGGGGCGGCATCATCGTGCTCACCGCCCCTGGCGCGCTCTCGCCGGTCTGGGCGAACTACCTGCCGGGCGCATATGGGGGCGGGAGCCCCGACATCCAGCTCTTCGGCGGGAGCAACGTGCTATCCGACAACATCATGAACACCCTGAAGGAGATGCTCATCGACTGAGGCTGCAGGCAAGGCCGATACCGCACAGCAAGACCTACACGCAGGAAAGGCCTGACGACAAGCAAGACCTGGCACCGGCAAGATCGAAACGTGGGCTACGGCTCCAAAGCCTGGGTCGCAGCCCATGCATATGCGGTGGGTGTTCTTGGTGGCACACGTTTCTCTGTGCGTCACCACAAAACTTATAAAAAAAGCGCCGTATACGGCTATTTGCATCCGGCACCTAGAGAGCTATTCTTTGCGGGTGGGCCTTATGGGGCCAGATGAAGGATTATGCTCCATGTTCACGAGTGGCACGTACAAGGATCAAAAGCCGCCAGGAGGCGACGATGTTTACAAATGAGGAAAATGCCACATGGATCAGGTCCCTATGAAAGCAGCGCGGACGGGATGGCAGGTCGTAAGCGCTGGGACTTACTACTCCCTCGGCATCAAGGCCGACGGCACGCTCTGGGCGTGGGGGTACAACGGCTCCGGCCAGCTCGGCAACGGCTCGACCGTGGACGCGGAAACCCCCGTCCGGGCCGGGGACGCTGCCGACAAAT
>Ga0123353_10006006_pt1 | contig 16082 bp, 10 predicted proteins | sample TergutLab28metaG_3_FD_92763 | JGI IMG/M metagenome (GOLD analysis project Ga0123353, IMG submission 92763) | Labiotermes labralis P3 segment gut microbial communities from Petit-Saut dam, French Guiana - Lab288 P3 | ecosystem: Host-associated > Arthropoda: Insects > Digestive system > Gut ... | reverse complement strand
ACCGAAAACCAGAGAAGGTCAACACGTAGCAACCAGAGTTTTGAGGAACCGAGTGCGGTAATGTCTGCACGCTCGGGTCTGTGGGAGTCTTGGGAAAGTAATTTCCCAAGACGACCCAGTCGGTTGTTCTAGCCCTGAAAAATGAGGCGCCAAACGCCCAAGCCGATGAAAATTGATGTCCGATGAAGGCGAGAAGTAAGGGGGTTGGAAGGTATGAGTGATCATTTGGCCAACAGATGTTCCAACCGCTGTTATGTGCGTTCATGGTTGGTCGATTGGGAAAGTTGTGAAGCATTACACCCCAGGACGTTGAAAATGTCTCCGACGGGCAACTTGCAGTTGCATCGCCCAGCGTGCCGCTGGACCGCATTATTCCTCACAAGTCTTATGCCATAGCCGGTAGGGGTATACCTCTCAACTTACCTCTTGCATCCACCATCCACCTTTTTCTTGAGCAGTTCGCGATTGATTTTGGCGTTATGCCGGACATCGACGGGAAATGACTCCAAAAAGAGAAAATGTTCGATCGATTCCGTGAGCGGACTCGATTTTCCGAGTGCACGGAGTTCGTTTGTCAATGTCGTTTGGTCCCATGTTGAACCGGGTTTCGGTTCCACGAAGATCACGGGAATCTGCTTTCCCAAGGGGCCGCGACCAACCAGGGCCGATCGGTTGACCAGGGGATGCCGGTTGAAAATCGCCTCACAAGGAATCGTGAATATCGGGCCTCGTTCCGTTTCAAGACGATGGGCCTTGCGCCCGCAGAACCAGAACCGGTCCTGTTCATCCAGATAGCCGACATCACCCATCCGGTGCCAAATTCGACCTTCGGCGTCTTTCATTTTGCTCAAGGTGTTGGCTTCAAGCCGGGTCACGTATTTTTGCGTCACTTGCGGCCCGGTCACGGCAATTTCCCCGATTTGACCTGTCGGCAGAATCTCGGCGTCTTCAAGCGTTGCAATCGGCTCATCGCTGATTTTGATGATTCGCCATTGAATCGTGGAAAACTTTGTGCCGACACAAATTCCGGCGCCGTGGTCGGTCTTTTCGGCGGTTTCACCAAGCACTTCCGATGCGGAAATGGATGCCACCGGAAGGGATTCGGTCGCTCCATAAGGGGTGTAGACGTTTCCATCGGGAAGAATGCACCGTTTGAGTCTTGCCAGAAGATGGGCGGGAACAGGGGCACCGGCGGAAATGACCCGTTTGAGCGTCGTCAACTGAATTTCATGATTCAGGCAATAATCGGCGACTTTGTTCCAGAGTGCCGGCGAACCAAACGATTGATTGACGTTCCAGTCCCTGACCGCCTCACAAATATTCACGGGGTTGACTTGCGCCGGACAGGTTGGGTCCATGTCGGGGATCACCGCGGTGGTTCCCATCACGGCATTGAAGAGACCGAAAAAGGGGAATCCCGCCAAGTCAACGTCACCGGGCTTGATGCCATATCGTTTGGCGATTTCTTCAATCTGGGTGTCGAAAATTCGATGCGTGTACCAGACACCCTTTGGCGGACCGGTACTCCCGCTGGTGAAAATGATTGCCGAAGGGTCTTCCGGTTGCGTTTCAACAAGAATCGGTCCCGGCCAATCGGTTTGCACGATTTTTTCCAGCGACAACCCTCCCCAAAACCAGCGACGTCCCACGGTGATGTTGTGTCGCGCTTTGGGAAATCGCCATTTCATGAGAACACGAACGGCATGAACCGCCGGAATGGCAAGAAACCCATCCGGCTCAACTTCGGCCAGGCACGAAATCATCCGCTTCATTCCCATCCCGGGATCAATGAGAATAATCAGTGCCCCGGCCTTGAGAATTGCGAAAACGAGCGTCGTGAAGTCGATTCCCTGCCGGACCATCAAGGCGAGCCGCATTCCCGGTCGAACGCCATGTTCGATCAGTTTCTTTGCAATCCGGTCACTGTTCCGGTCAAGTTCCTGAAAAGTGATGGTCTTGTAAATTCGTTTCCCGTCGGGGCCGTAGCTCATCGGTTGAGCGACGGCAACATTTCCGGGAATCTTCATTGACATTTCCGAAAGACGTGAAGCGACATTCAGGAATCGGCCTTGACTCATGATGTTTCAGGTGTTCAGGCGTTAGGACTGCAGGCATTTATAGATTGTAGGCCAATAGACTTCAGTTTTTTTGCAGAAAACTGCGGAAAACCAAAGTCTAAAGCCTCAAGCAAGCACTCTTCTCTTTTTACTTGATTTTTTCTGTGGCTGCTTTCAAAAAGGCCGCAACCAAATCCGTGAAAGCACGTTGTGAACAGTTAAGCTCAACCACAAACCCTCTTTCAGTCTCTCTCGCGTCGGCGGTACTCAGGAAATCAATCCCTTTCTTGGCGAGGGGATCAATGTCCGAATTTCTGATGAAATCCAGCCCTGCAATGCCCATTTCGGCAAGCCCTCGGAGTTTTTGCGCCGCTTCCGCATTGGTCATCTGCAATTCCACGCGCGTCAATGTCCTGTTGCTTTCATCACCGGTCGTTATTCGAATACTTTCGATTCCGTCGAGAACTTTCAACATGCTTCTCTGACCCGCATCCAAATTGAGTCTGTTTTGAACCTCGGCTTTTAAGATGCCAATGACGCCGGAACCGATGCGAATCGTTTCGATGGGCGACTTGTCGTCGAGAGCGAGTTGTATCAGACGGTCGCTATTTTGGAACTGACCGACCTTACGTTCGACCAGGGCCTGGTCACCGCTGATTACCAAGGCGTAGCGATTATGTTTCGCGAGCTTTACGCCTTGAACATAGACTTTCTGTTGATTGAAAGGAAGGGTGAAAGCAATCAGGAAATTGTCAGGATCGCTTTTGATAAATCTGTAATGAGTTCCTTCGGTGAGAGGATCAAGCACACAACTCAACTCCGCCGGATTGAACTTGAAAACAAACGAAAGCGTTGTAAATTTCGGAATACTTTCGGCACCGGAATCATAGGCTTTTTTCGCGTTGATTTCCAGTTGGACCAGGTCTGTCTGTTCAAAGAACAGGCCCAGCACGTCCTTGGATGTCACATTTCTTTTTCCTGTGGCGTCACGCAGCTTGTCAAGAAGATCATCGGCCAGGTCCGAAGGAAAAATCGGAAGATTTGACGCGGCCACATATTGCGCGTCGATTTTCGAAGTCAGAGTATTAAAGAAAACGTTCCATTCCGGCAGGGATTGGACCCTTTGAAAAAGATTACATTTTAGCGCCTTGGAGGGACTGACACTATAAGTGAAATAATCTCCACGATCAGCTTGACCGCCTCGTCCACCTTGACCGTCGCCTCGTCGCTGCCTTTCTTGGGCCAATGCTGTAAAACTCAAACTGACAATCAGGAAAAAACAGAGTGAAAACCTCAATATTTTTTGCATACCTTTACTCCCATTGATGTGAGGATGTAACGAAAGAACAAACAATTTTAAGACTGACGCTCAGCCTGAAAGTGACGTTACAAAATCCGTGTAACATATAGCGATTTTATCGAATTTTCCAAATATCCCAGTATATTTCGGCACAAAAATCGATCTTTTTGAAAATAGAACGAAGAAGAGGATCAATCACCCCCCTGTTTCTGTCGATATTGAGAAAGATGTCCTGAATTCTTGTGCTAGAATTGGAAAATTTGATCGCGATTTTTTTATCGTAACGTTATTTTACCGTGACGTTATCTGAATTTTACCATGACATTGAATTAGAATTATGTCCCTGCAATCACTCTATCTTTGCCCTTATCCCACGCTTGCCGCCAAGGCCGCTTGGGGAACCGGTGTCGGGACAGCCCGGAAAGCGGAAACGGCATCCGTCGAGTCCGGAGGAACGATTGAGAGGATTTCAAAAACCGGCAAACAGATAAAAAATGATGCGGAAAAAGAGAATCTCAGCCTGAAATCAGGAGAATTTCGTTCAAAATCAGGAGACCTCCTTTCTCTTTCCGACAAAACATCCGGAACGGCAAAAAACAAGAGTCAGGAGAGTCAAAAAGCGGAGAGTGAAAAGACTGAAAAAGCTGGTAACGTCAAGACGGATCAGAACTTGACACCGGAAGAGGAAAAACAGGTTCAGGAGTTGAAAAGCCGGGACACGGAAGTTCGGGCGCATGAAGCAGCCCATCTTGCCGCGGCTGGGGGGCACGCCCAAGGTGGGGCGAGTTTTACCTATCAAACCGGACCGGACGGTAAAAAATACGCCGTGGGCGGGGAAGTTTCCGTGGACACGAGTTCCGTGGACGGCAACCCCGAAGCGACCATTCAGAAAGCCCGGCAAATTCGGGCCGCGGCTCTGGCTCCGGCACAACCTTCGTCACAAGACATGAATGTGGCGGCCCGGGCCTCGAAAATGGAGGTTCAAGCCCGACAGGAATTGAGTCGTCAGCAGAGTGAAGCGGTCACGCAAAACCGTAACGACGAAGAGACCATCGAAAACAGTCCGAAAATTGACACCGGGAATAAAAATGCTGGTACCGAGAGCAAAAATATCGGCGCCGGGAGCAAAAATCTGGATTTTTCGTCGTCGGATTCTTTAAAAACAGGAATATCAGCGGCATCGTTTAAATATCGTGCTCAAAGTCTTTCGGAAAATTCGCCGCCGAACATTTCGCGATTTCAGGTCACTGTCTGACGGACAATCATTCTGTTGACGTCAATATCTGTTAAACGAACCCTACCGGCTTCGGACCGGCTTCGGTATAAAACTTGCAAGGAATAATGCGGTCCAGCGGCACGCTGGGCGATGCAACTGCAAGTTGCCCGTCGGAGACATTTTTCAACGTCCTATGGTGCAAGTTTTCACAACTTTCCAAATCGACCAACCCGGAACGCACATAACAAAGGACGTTTAAAAAATGCCTTCGGCGACCAGCGGATGGCCGCTGGACCCCATTTGTTATTGAGAATTCAAACTCGTGAGGCAAATGACCACCCACCCTTACCAGCTCCAGTATAAATTATTTTTCCGTCGACCTAACTTTTATGTTCGAGACAATGGTGGAATTCCGGAAACAATTCTGATATAATCCGGGTCAGGTTACACTTGTTTGTTTTTACCTTTTACCATCCACCAAGGAGTTTTTTATGAAAAAAACCATTTTATTTGGTTGTTTTGTGCTCATTTTTGCCTTTTCCACGCTGGGGGTTTTTGCCCAGACGGTCCACAGACCGTTCAACGGGAATAATCTCGAGGGCTGGAAGCCGGTTGACAGCAATCCCGACACTTTTCTTTGGATAACCGGTAACGTCGATCTCGATCAAGACCATGGCAACAGATCGTTCATTTCCAGGGCAATCGCAAGTGATGACAGCGACTCAAGAGTCATGATCAACATGGCGGGGCCTGATTGGGGAAGAGTTCGCGAACAGCGCGGAGTTGACCTTTATACTGAACAAACGTTCGGTGATTGCACGGTGGAAATCGAGTTCATGGTCGCCAAAAATTCCAACAGCGGGGTTTACCTGATGGGGGAATACGAAGTCCAGGTTCTCGACAGTTGGGGAAAAACCGGTGAGCTTAGCCAAGGCGATGTCGGCGCCATTTACAGCGCGGCGGCCCCGAAAGTCAACGCGTCACTGGAGCCAGGAAAATGGCAGAAATTCGTCATTGATTTCGAAGCTCCCCGGTTTGATGCCGACGGCAAAAAAATCAAGGATGCACGATTCCTGAAAATCACGCTCAACGGGAAGGTCGTTCAGGAAAACGTCGATGTCACCAAAGGTTCCACCGGCGGCGGAATCACCGGACAAGAATCCGCCAAAGGCCCCCTCATGCTTCAGGGAAATCATGGTCCGGTGGCTTACCGTAACATTATCATTACGGAAAAATAATAATCACGGACAAGCGCAAAATGCAAAGATATTTTTCACTTGGCACTCTGCGTTTGTCCCTTCTGTATCTTCCGTGTCCGGTCATTCGAACAAATGAGTGAACCGGTCACGGAATATCAGCAGTTCGTCTTCCTGTTCCGGACTGAATGAACCGATCACTTGGGCATAAACGTCCATCCAGACGGTGAAACGGTAGACCTCTTCATCCGTCAGACGCAAATCCTTGTGGGCGTCGATTGTTGTCGGCTCCTGGAGTAGTTTCAGGAGTCGGCTTTTCATCGCGGTCGCCTCACCGGGGATGGAGCGGTCGCGTTCAAAGGCCCAACGTTTCAGGTCTTCATTACCAAAAGTCAAAAGCGACTGATAAGAAGAACGCGGAGACAGATCAAGTTTCGAGGCAAGCATTCCCTGGCTTTTCGGAGAATGACACGAAACACAACGGTCATCCAAGACCGGCTGCACAAGTTCTGAAAATCTGAGCGGCCAACTTCCCGACGGATCGGGCTGAATCCGTGAAGGGTCCCGCATCGCCGCCAGGGGGGTTGATCCGGAGAACGGAGTGGTTTCCCGATTTTCATGGCAACCGATACAGGTTGTCTTTTCATTGGGCATGACGTAGGCCAAAGATCGCATTGTTTGAACGGCGACACCGTTTTCATCGAGAGCTTGAAAGAAATAGGAAACACCGGACGGTACGCGAAAATATGCCGAACCGTCGTCTTCCACGGGGACGGTCCCGAGGACGAATTTTCCGGTATCTTCCGCTGAAACGCCCAAATTCGGCGTGTTCATGTGCGGCTGCACCTTGGGAACCGTCGCGACAACACGAATGTTCTTTACGGGATGCCGTTCCGGGGTGAAACCGTATTCCCGAAGCCCTTCATAGACGTCCTGGATGAGAAACTCCCCTTCCTGCGGACCGGCCCAATCGACGTCACTCGAAATACTCGGCGGAACAGGACGTTTCCTGAGCGGGATCGGGTTCATCGAAGAAATCGCCTCATCACGATAAAGAAGTTCGAGATTTCCGAACCGGTCGAAATAATAAATCCCGAAATTGTTGGAAGGGTTTTCTTTTTCATCGGAAACCCGGCAATGCGGCGGAAGCTGTCGGTCGCTCCAGCTCACCAGATAATAATCTTCCGAAAGCGGCCAGGGATTGGCATAATAATGATTGGGCCAACCTTCCGTCTCGGGAAACATGACTTCCGGCGTGAGTCGTTCGATCGGGGCATTTTCTTCCGTGCCGCGACTCCTGTCGAACAGAACAAGCGACCCCCCGAAATTGGAATGATGTGCGGCGGCAACAAAAATCAGTTTGTTGGAACCGGAAATCGCCCGGGGTTCCGTGACGACTTGCGGCCTGACGGTGTAATTGCCGTAAAGCAGACTCGTCTTTGTTCCGTCGGGATTTGTGGCCCAGAGACTGAAAAAATGCCCGTTAAATCGATCGATGTAGTCCCAACGGGTATAAGCGATTCGTCCGTCGTTCATGACGGCCGGCGTCCACTCGAAATTTTCAAATGCCGAAATCTGACGCATTGTTTTTCCCTCGCCGTCGATCGAATGCAGCGTGAAAACAGGAACCGGACGGAAGCAATCACCGCCGCAACGGACATAACTGTCCGGCAAGGCATTTTCCTTCATCAGGGAAACGTTCAACAGGCCGGTTTGCAGTTCTTTTCCTTTTCGCGTTGAAAGAAACGCAATATCTCCGTTTGGCAGATAACGTCCGTCGAAGTCGTCGTATTTCCCGAAGGTCAACTGTCTTGTTTTTCCGCTTGCGATTTCCATCTCGAACAAATGGAAGAACGATTCCTCGGCGATTTCGGCCTTGTTTGTTTTGTCGGGAAGGTCGGCGAGTTTCGGGTCGAACTTGGCATAAGCGAAGAGGACCTTTTTGGCGTCGAACGACAGTTCCGGTCGGAAGAACGTGCCGTTGTCCCAGTCTTTTGTCAGGTTGACGACCTCGGGATGGTCCGATTTGATGTTTTTGAGCAGGCAGATCGCCCCGCCGCCGCGCTGCCAGAAGCAGTAGCACTGGTCCGACATGTGCGGAAACATTGCCGGGGCATGTTTGGCAAAGACTACCGCGTCGAAATCCATCACGGGATTGCTCCACGCCAATTTTCGAATGGCAAGACGAAGACGGAAATAGGTCGTTTCGTCGCAAGGACCGTTTTTCACCTGATCGAACACCGCCTGCGCTTCGGAAACGTCGACGCCCTTGTTGTGCAGATCATCGGCGAGTTTTTTTCCGTTTTCCAGCACTTTTTGAAAAATGTCCGCACTGACGACCGATGTCTTTGTCGTGGAATCCGGAATATCGTGTTTGGCCGACCACTGACTCGTGCTGCTTTGCGTTGCCGGTTTTCTGAAAGCAATGTTGACGTCGCTTTCCGGTGAAAAGACCTCCACTTCGTCGAGATGCAGGTATCCTGATTCCAGCGACAGGCGGAGATAACGACCTTGGACCGGTTTCTCAAAATCAACGACGAGCGGTTTGGAATCGGTAGCCCCGTAGAACATTGTCCCGTTGTTTTGCCAGATGATTTTCCAACTCTCACCATCTACCGAAATCGAAGCGACAAGAGACCGGTTCCGTTCCCCGCAAGAATCACAACGGTTGTAGAGCCGAATTCTTCCGATTGGACACATTTCTCCCAAATCAACCTGCCAGAAGGGGTTTTGTTGGGCTTCCGTATGAAACCCCCATTTCCCGTCGATCACGCCATCAACGCCTCCCGCGGCGTCCTCCTCACAGGAAATCGTTTCGTGCGCCGTGGCCGAATATCGCAACTCCGCCTGCTGAAGCCAGTCCCGTTCCAATCGCCCCTGATTCTCGGCAATCCCGGCACCGCCAATATTCTCAACATTCTCGGCAAACAGCACCCCCCCAAACGGGAACAACAGAAAACACGCAAAAATGAATCGAAACATACCATTTTCCTCCGCGGGATCATCAATCGTTTACAGTTTAGGTTAATTATAATCAAAAAAGAACAAAAATACAAGAAATTGGTCGTTATTTGGCCTCACAAGTTTGAACTCTCAAAGACAAGTGGGGTCCAGCGGCACGCTGGGCGATGCAACTGCAAGTTGCCTGTCGGAGACATTTTTCAACGTCCTATGGTGTAATATTTCACAACTTTCCAAATTGACCAACCCTACCGGCTCCGGTGTTTGAAATCAACCTCTTGTCATTTGTTTCCAATAATCTTATACTGTACAGATTGAGTTTTTAACATTGTTTATTGACTTTTTGAGGATTTTGAAATTATGCTGCCTGGAGTGACGGCAGATTGACAATTTAGACCGCAAGCATACTGTTTCTGAAAGCGGCATTTTCCAACATAAACCGGATTTTCCGGGTGAAAATGCAACAATATGTCTCCGGAAATGTGCGCCCTATTGGGGCGTCACGCCGGAGACTTGCGGAGATGACCAGTACCATTTCTTTTCGGAGGAGCGGTACACTTGTAGTTATGTGCAAGGGGAGTCTCCGTTCAGAAACAACGTGGCGTCCCGCTTCCGTTTCTTGAAGCAAGACATCACGTTGCTTGTGTTCACCTTTGACTTGTAATTTACTTTTTCATTACAAAAAGGAAGCACATATATGGCAAACCGTTCCATTTATCCGCATTTGTTTAACTTGGAATTCCCCGAGGACCCGATCTTTTCCGCGCTCAACACGGCCGGCGAGGTGATTGAAAAAGAGTTTCGGTTTTTGAATCTTGTCTTCCTCATCGGCAACATCGGACCGTGGGAGCAATTTGACGAGGTCGAACTTCACGTCAGCAAGGTATGGCTTCGCATTTTCGGACAGGAAGAGAGTGCAAAAGCTCTGGACGACTATCTGGAACTGATTGACGATGAAATTGACCGCGAACGTGTCCGTGAAGCTCGTGAAAACCTTGTTTTTCAGCCTGTCGGCATCAGATGGAGTGATGAATATTCGATCTGCGGCAAACGGATTCAAGCCGCCGCTTTCGTGACCACCGAACAAACGGTCATCGGCGTTGACGTCATCCTCAACAACCTCGACAATCCGCCTCAATAATCTGTCGTCAACCTGTCGTCAATGTTTGCGTCTTCGTGCAAAATCGATCCGGCGCAGTAAGACGTCGAGCACGAACAAGAAAGCGGCCGCCGTCAGTAAATACGGCCAAAGAGCGTCCGCTTTCCATGCTGTTCGGGCAACATCCGGTTCAAAAACCGATTCCGGCTTCGGGTTGAACGTTCCGCCGGTCGATTTTGCGACACGTTCGAGGAAATCGTTGTTTGTCGGTTTGAGTCGCAGTTCGTCGGGATAGCCGACCATCATCCCGCGCGATTGCGTGGCGACGACTTTGTCGCCGGAAGAGAGCGTCGTCTGGAAGTGATACCCTCCTCGCGTGTCGGTGGAAAGTTCCGCTTCATAACGACCCGGGGCCGTGGGCGAAAGCAAAATCTCCTCTTTCGCCAGGTTCGGTCGGATCAATGTCACGGTGCCGCTTGCACGGTTGACATATTGATCGGCGTCGTCCACGGCGTCAAGAGTGACGTGAACGCGATTTTCCCGTTTGGCAAGTTCGACCATGACGCCGCGCTGGTCCGACTTTCGCATCGTGTTCCGGATGACCTGGGCCCAAAATGTCGCAAAGTCGGGCCAGGTGAGCCATTCCGCCGCCCAACGGGCCTTGGCGTCGGAGGTGAACGCGACCGACATGCCGAGTCCGTATCGCCACCAAATCAAAAGCGGTTCGCCGGTTTCCGTGGCAAGGATGAACTGACTGGTCGGTTTCGGACGGGTCACGACAAACCCCAAAAGCGGAGGCGCCGATTCCATGGCGACGCCGGAAAATACGTCTGTCGGGGTCACCGTCACCGGAACAAACGGCTGTTCATGAATCGCCGACTTGCTCGCGGTCATTGTTTCTTTGGCGAAAATCTGCGGAATCGCCTGCGGATCGTCACAAGTGTAAAAGCGTCCCTGGCCGATCTCCGCGAGACTTTGCAGCAGATTGTTGTCGGCATCACCGACACCCACCGTGGAAACTGTGATCTGAGCGTTCACCAGTTGCCGCGTGATGCCCTCAAAGTCGCCCGGCTCGCTCCAGCCGTCGGTCAGTACAATGGTGTGCTTCAATTTGGCCGACGCCCGACTGAGCTGGTCGTAGGCATCGACCATCGGCTTGTACATGCTCGTCCCGCCGCCGGCTTCGATGGTGGAAATCGTGGAATTGATCACGTTGGCCGACGACGCGCTTTGCATCGGGCAAACGATGTAACTCTCATGGTCAAACGCAATGACCGACACAAAATCACGCGGTGTCAGCAGCTCGACGGCACTTTTCGCGGCGTCTTTCGCCATTTCCATTTTCTCGCCGCCCATCGACCCGGAACGGTCGATCACCAGGCAAATCGCCAGGGACGGTTTTTCCTTTTCCTTCTCAAAATCGCTTCGAACAGGCAAAATTTCCTCAACCGGGGTTTTGTAATAACCGCCAAGTCCGAACGACTGCTCGCCGCCGAGCATGATCAGTCCACCGCCGAGGTCACGGACATAGCTGCGGATCAAATCCATCTGACGCATTGTGAGCGATGTTGCCGGGACATTGGAAAGGATGACCACTTCAAAGTTTTCGAGTTCGTCAAGCGACCGGGGAACGCCTTCCGGAGGTCGGACTTCCGTTTCGATGTCCTGTTCACGCAATGCCGAGACGAGATCACGGACCACCTTGGGGTCGCTTTCGATGAGAAGTGCCCGGGGCTTGCCGCCGACGAAAACGAGACCTTCCGCTTTGTTGTTGTCGATGATTGTGTCGTCGTTCGATTCGACGGTGGCCGAAAATTCGACCTGACGTTGGTTTTCGACACTCTGTTTGAAGCGGAAAACGTTTTCCCCCACCTCAAGCGGCTTGACTTCCTCAAGAATCTTGAATCCCCCTTGATAAATGACGATTTTCCCCTCCGTTTGACGATTGCTCTGGATCACGACCTCCAGGTAGAACGGCTCGCCTTGCCGGATTTGCGGCGGAACCCGAAGCTCGGAAAGCTGCACTTCCGGCATTGTCACGGCGGGAAGCGGAACCGTGGAAATTGCGACACCCGACCGGATGGCGCTGGTGAGCAGGTCGCCGGAGGTCTCATTGCCATCGGAAATCACGACAATATGCGGCACATAATACGGCGGCACCATCGCAATGGCCGGTTCGAGCGCCGCGGCAATGTTTGTCCCGTTTTGCCAGTCGGAATCGATGGTTTTTTCACCGTTTTTCTCATCGTTTTCATTTTTTTCCTTGTTTGCCTTGTTTTTTTCGAGCGGCTTCCCCGGCGACCCGGCAAACGGAATCACGACATGGGGCCTTTGCGCCGCCACGGTTTCGACTTGGGCAAGGTAATCATCGGCGACTTTTTTTGCGTTTTGGTCGATGCTCCGGCTCCGGTCGACAAGAAAAACCACCATTTTTTCATGGGTCGGATAAAGAACCGTCAGTCCGGCCAGGGCCAGGATCAAAAGAAACAGAATGACGGTCCGTACCACGAGCGAGACGAGCCGCTGTGAGCGTGAAAAATCAAGCAGCGACCTTCGGAACGCCCAGCCGATGGCAATGAGCAGCACCACAGTCCAAAGCATGAGAGGATGTGTCAGTTCAACTTGCATATTCAAAAAATAGGGGTTTATTGAAGGGTATTATTCTTCTCTGAATTATCTCTTCTGATATGATGATTCCTCGATTTCATGAAGTGTCGGTGATGGCACTTTTCCTTTGATCATTGCTGCCGCCTTGAAGGATTCCGGTGAAGTTTTCTTTGGGATAGAAAAAACAGCATTTTCAGTCGTTACGACTATGACATCGTCGGGGTGGTAAGAACTGATCCCAACCTTTGAGTTGTCTTTCGGATAACGGGGAATCGGCAGGTCGAGGTCTTCCAGCTTCAAATCTTCCGGCTCCATCCAGCAAATGCGGCGTGTTGTTTCCACGAAGAAGATTTTGTTGGGATAATCCTCAATCTCATCAAGAGATACGGAATCCGGGCCATTTGTGATTGTCCCTTCCCCGACAATACGGACATAATTCGTGTAAATATCGCTTTTATCGCCTTTTTGAGAATACTCTTTACAGTTTGCATAGTCTGATGGACACGCATAGACCCTCGGCCTCATGGAATGGAACTGCTTGTTGTAATCGCTGTCCCAAGGCTCGTCGAGGCGGATTTTGTCATAAAGCGATCGCTGCTCCATGTATGGAAGGATCAACACCCGCCAACTATGCAGCGGCTTTCCGTTTTCATCAACAGAATAAGCCGGCGGGAACGTTTTATGGGTATCGTAATAATTCTGAAAACCGAGCCCAATCCCTTTGGAGTTACCGCTGCACTGCATCCGTTTTGCACTTTCCCGGGCCGCTTGAGCCATATAAAACAAGGGCAAAACCATAATGGTTAAAGCCACTATGATGACGCAAAATGCCACCAAAAAGGAGTGGGAGGCCGATTTTTTTTCGTGAGACATATATTTTCCTGAAAAACTATTATTCCTGAAAAACGTAATTGAGTCGTCCGATCGGGGCGGCGTCGCCGTCGCGGTAGAAGGAGGTGATGTCGCCTTCGCCCTGGTAGTTGTCGGCCCATTTGAACTCGAATTGGGATGGTTTTTGATCAAGTCCCAACAGTTTTCGCGGCACGGTCAGTTGGAGTTTGTTGCCGTCGAGTTTCATGGTGACGTTACCCACCTTTTTCCAGTTCCAACCTCCTTCGGATTGCTCCAGGACCGCTTTTCCGTCTTCCGGAGTCACGCGGTTGATCACGAAATCGTAACCTTCCCAGTTTTTGTTCTCCGTCGGCTTGATCCTCAAGAAAAGCGACATCCAGTGATTGGTTGGACTGGTGATGGGATCGACGGTTGCCGCACTGAAGGTAAAATTCTCCTTGTCACAAGAGACTGTCATCGTTGCCAGGTCGTTTCGCCCGGTCGTGTTGGTGTAGACCAAATCGCCGTAACCTTTTGCGTTCCTGTCCACGACATCATTGACATAATCATGATAAACGGCCGGATTATTGAGATTGCCTCCTTTTTGTATCGGCGCAGCCCCCTTGTATTTGCGGATGTAGTCGATCATCTGGAGGAAATAGTTGTCGCCGAACCCGCCGACCATCGGTTCGATGTCGCGGCTGTTGTTCGTGTCGCAAAGATCGACAAACATCACCGGTTCTTTTTTGTTCGGTCCCTGAAATCGCATCGCAATCCACTCGTTCCAGCCGGTGACGAAGATAATCTTCGGGTCTTGCTTGATCGCGAAGTCGAACTGTTCGATGAAGTTGTAACCGTATTTATAGGCACCTTCGGCGGGATCGTTTTTCCCATCGTGAAAACTCCGCGTCCAGTTGGTTTGGTCGCCGTAAAACGCGCTGGAACTGAATCGGATTGTCCCGTTATGCTGGGCAACGGCGACATTGACGACTTCATTCTCCCCTTGGGCGTTTTTGAAGACGTGTTGCGGACGCTCAAACGCAATCCACGGGAACCCGTCGGCGTGATACTTTCCTTCGTTGGGCCATTGCGATTTTTTGATCCGGAAGAAGTTTTTCAGTTCGTCGTTGCATTCCTCGGGGTGTCCGACGATGAGCGGCTTCCCTTCCCAATAAAACCAAAGATTCGGGTAAAGATTCGGTTTGTAGATTCCCTGGTAGATTTTTTCAATGGTCGCCCCGGATGCCGAATTGGTGTAAAACACCATTTTCGGAACGTTCCAGCCCTGTTTCTGGTACTCGTCAAGAATTTTCATCAGTCCGACAGCCTGGTCATGATAGTCGGTGGCGTTGGTCGCGTCCACAATCAGAAAATCGACCCCGGCGTCGGTGAGCATCTGGACATGTTTTCGTTTCACCCAATCGTCGTCCGAAGTGTAGTAGCCGAAAATGGATTCGCCCCAATGGTGGAACTTCGGTAACTCTCCCCAGGCCGGATGATTGACATCGTCAACCGCCTCGGGATGCTCCCTGACGATTTTCGTGATGTCATAGGGACCGTCATTTCCATGTTGCGCGAGCCACAAAAAGTAGAACAGCCCGACATATCGGTCGCAGCGCGGGGCCGAAACGGAGTCTCCCACTGGAAGAACCCGCCGGAGATCATCAACTCCACCGTAAACGCCGTTGCTGCCGGGAAGAGGCAATTTGTCAGGAAGCGATGATGCCGGGTCTTCCCCCCAAACTGCGGTAAAACCCGCAAAAATCAATCCTATGGCCAACATCAGTGAAAAATGAAACACCGTTTTCATAAGTCTTTCCTTCCTGTTTTGAGGTCGAGTTTGTAGTTGAGGAGCCGTAAAGTTGTGGGAACCGTGACCGACGAAATCAGAGCACGCGGCGTAAGCCGGTGGCCAGTGCCAATAACCTCCATTTTTACCTCATTTCCTCAAAGAAAACAACCTCAGCAGCAATGAATCTCCCGGACAGCCAATCTTTACCTTATTTTTGAGCGATTTTCTGAAAAACTCTGCTACTTGACATTATCTTATCGGGTTGCTAGTATTAGCATTGCTTGAACGACTTGAAATTAGCACAATCACGTAGTTTCAAGCAACGTGATCGTAGATTTCTTGAAAATTTACGGCGGCTTTCTGTTATACAGACTTATCCGCATGAGCGCGATTGTCGCTACCCAAATACTGGGGGGCATAGTTTCGCGTCTGAGGATAGGGCCGTGAACAGCCTCTGGTCGGGACGCATTATGAACATGCTCCCTTTTTCTATGCGCGGATTTCTTGTGAAGTGAATGGGGAGTCTCACACTTTTACTCCCTATGGAAAATGATCATGAGAAACTATTTTTTCACCGCATTTGCTTCATTTGTTGGTATTTTGATTCTGTTGGTTGTGAGTGGAACCGGAACCGCACAAGAGTCAAAGTTTACTTTTACCCCTACCGCCAATGAGCGTAAAGAAATCAATTGGTTCATTCAGAAACATGACCCGGAGTATGAAACTAACGTCAAAGCGACAGATAAAGAAGGCTATACGTTACTTCATCATGCAGCCATGTGGAATGTTTGCGTCGCCAAATATCTCGTTTCCAAAGGGGCGGATGTGAATGTGTCCTTCATTAACCCCATTACTCCGTCAAATTTTAAATTGTCTATTTTGATATTGACATTGATTTTCATTTATTTCTACTGTATTAACTGACGTTGACATGCTTTAAGTTATTTGTTACAAACGTTTTCCGTAATGAAGAGGAGTGATTTTTCGGCATGGAGGGCGGTTATGGTTAAACGGTATGCGATT
>Ga0123353_10006005_pt1 | contig 16084 bp, 16 predicted proteins | sample TergutLab28metaG_3_FD_92763 | JGI IMG/M metagenome (GOLD analysis project Ga0123353, IMG submission 92763) | Labiotermes labralis P3 segment gut microbial communities from Petit-Saut dam, French Guiana - Lab288 P3 | ecosystem: Host-associated > Arthropoda: Insects > Digestive system > Gut ... | reverse complement strand
GTTAATCACATGATCCGCACAACCGAACACATCCGTTATCTTCGCCGTCTCCGGCCACTGGTCAACATTGTCCAGCATCCCCACAAAATCCTTCCCCCTCGGCATCACCCACACCAACCCCGATCTACACCCCGACTTTTCCACCGAAGCACAACCCGTGAAGAACGCCCCCGCCAGCAGAAACAATACATACTTTGTCATAAACCCTCTCTCTTTACAATTAGCCACTCTCGTCATAGCGCGTTTTGAAAAATCTTAAAAACAATTTCTGCCAATTGTTTTGCCAAATAAGGCGGAACTGCGTTCCCAACTTGATGAAATTGTTGGGTTCGTCCTCCTTCAAAGAAGTAATTATCTGGAAACGTCTGTAATCGTGCAACTTCACGAACAGTCAATCCGCGACATTGAGCAGGGTCAGGGTTAATGAAATAATGACCATCTTTAGCTATATGACATGTAACAGTTGAAGAGGGCTTGTTCCGTAGTTGTACTTTAAATCGGTCAGAAAATTTTTGCTTGCTACGGCACTCATCATCCTTAATAACATTTTTGTGAAGAGGTAATAAAGATATTGGAAAATCTTTTAAATGCGGCGATTTATTTCTAACTAAGCCATACACTGAAACAAACAGATAACGATCCAAATCCGTAGAAAGATGTGCACGAGTAGAATGATTGGGCAAGCATTTTAATCCATTGTCTTCGTACCAACTCTGTAAACTATTGCAAGTCTCTGGTCTTTGGCTCGAAGCTCGTGGGTAGTTTGACATTAAAATTTGCTTGATTACATTTTGAATTGCCATTTTAATGTCATCGTCAACTTCAGAGAACCATGCTCTATGTGGGATATTTTCGAAATGTTTTTTCCACGTTTCTAACGAATCTTCTTCTTTTGAGAAACCACTGCGTAATTTTGGGAAGCCCCCGATAACACTATCCAGCGTTATCTCTTCTGGACACTGAGATAACATTGGTATTTCTCCTTTTACTTTTTTATACAAGTCGTCACGGATGCCCAATAGAATCACACGATGTCGCATTTGTGGTACACCATACATTTCTGCTTTAATAAGGAAGTTTTGCGCATCATTTTCCTCGAGTTCTACCCCTGTGACAAAAGAAACAATATGATATTTATGTTCCTGCGCTTCATATCCTCGCCGCCCTCGCCGTGTTGCCTTTTCAGGGTCTTTTAAGTCTTGGAGAATTTTAGGAAATATCAATTTTCCATTCAACGTTGAGGATAATATTCCTTTGACATTCTCCATCACGAAAATTGCTGGGCTATGTTTTGCAATGATACGCAAATATTGACGATACAGTTTATGTCTTTTATCGGCTTCAAATTCTGCACGTATGGCCTCATCATTTATTTCAGTATTCTCGTTTCGAGCACGCAAATGACCAAGCGTACGTGCACGTCCGATAAGGGAATAGGCTTGGCATGGTGGGCCTCCTATCAAAACCCAATCTTTGGTTTTACCGATTGAATCAGAGATGTTTTTGTCAATCAACGGTTGATGGTCTTTTCGAGATAATCCCAGCTCCGCACAAATAGTTTCCATATACGCCTGTTTCCATTGACTAGGATAAGAATCCTCTAACTTGTTTCTGGTTATTTTGCCAGCCAGATAGTCATAGTATTCTGGGGGTACGGGACGATTGGTATTCCTGAAGTAACGAAAAAACGCACGTAATGACAATGTTTTATGCGCACAAGTATCCTTTTCAACAGAAACTTTTATTAGAAAAGGATACTTCCCGGCGATTTCAGACGAAAATCCTTCTCCGAGCCCTCCTGGACCTGCAAATAAATCAATTACAGGTATTTGCATTACTGCTCCAGCCAACCATTAAATTCCGCAGGCAAAATTTCCAACAGGGCATCTAATGGGATATCATATAAATCATAAGTTCGCATTAACTGCCCACAAACAGCTACAACACGTCTTACTGTTCCCTCTTTGGGATATTTTACATTCGCTCCTGGAAATTTCTTTCGACTGGTCGTCCAACCTTTAATAAGCGAACCATCCTTTGAAAGATACAAGTGCTTGGTCAGTTTCAACATTAGGGGATTTCTCGTAAACTCGCCTTTCGAACCACAAAACTCCTCGTATTCACCTAGATGGGAAGGGGGGACATTCTCAAAAAACGGTTTTACACTTTCAGGCGATTTTGAATATAAGGTCACAGGACCATAAACCCGATGGCGATATTTTAACGGCATTACTTTGGAACGTGTATCAAAGATGTAGTGTGCTTCACGCTTGGGCATCCACTTCTCGCCTTTTTTGGGGCATAAACTTTTAAAGTACTTCAATGCAAGCGTATCCCATAAAAATGACCACTCCTCATGTTTGATAAGTTTTTGTATCTCAATATATTTAATTTTCTCGTATATATATTCTGCAAATTCAAATTTTGACATAAAAGTCCTGTCTTCAAAGTTTGGCATATTTGGTACAGCGTATGACGTATCTTCTTGGTCACACAACTCTAGCGGAATATCAATGTCGCTCTTGGGATTCTTGTGAAGTTCAATAACCCAATCGCGAAACTCTATTTGCCCTTTAGTATTTAAAATCCTTTTCATGCGCCCTCTCTTTTTATGAATCTTTCCAGAAAATGATTACCTTTTGAAAAATTTTGGACAACCTCTTCAACCCAATCTGCTCTCATTCTCTCGTTTGTGTCCTCATCTTTAGCTTTTTCGTAGGGTTTACCCACCAACTTAACCGCAAACTCAATCCACTCGTTTTGTTCATCATCATCATCGTTCTCCCCCAAGTATTTCAATAGAATCTCACGTAGGACTTGCGGGAACACGAGTGCGGCAAACACAGGATCAGACTTTATGTATTCTTCATTAATACCTGTTTTATTATTTATCCATAGTGTAGGGGGTAGCACCTCTAATTCGGTTTTCCAAACAAGGTCGCCAAGGTCTTTAAATCCAACAGGTAAAAGACTTTTCTTTTCACGTCCTTGTGCATCATGAGACGCTGGGCGAATTTCATCACGCCACCCACATATCAAACGCTTTTTATCCTCTTCTCGCACCATTTTTATACGTAAAAGAACGGGCTCTCCCCTGTCAAATTCAGAAAGCTCATACTCGCCTGTTATGGGGGCTGTAAATATCCCGCAATCCTTACGCATGATATTGGCACCGCGGTATATTTCCAGCCAGCACCTGCATCCAGTAAAACGTTCATCTACTTGCTTGATGTGATATCTAAGTTTTGACGGTCCCGATATTTGTTCATGCACGGAAAAATCGAACCATTCCCCATCCATTCGATACCGATTCGTGTAGTTAAAAGAACGTTTCATTGTTCGTCTTCCTCCAATGTTATTTCTGCGTAAACAGGTCGAATATTGGTCAGCAAATCACGGTTTGAGTCAAATCCACGAAGCTCAATGCGATAATCCGGGCTGTGTATCTTCACAGTTAGCGAGTTGGGGGTTCGAGACATTTCATCACACCCTTTCAGGTCAACTACAATCTTTGTCCTCTTATCGCAAAGGTTAAAATCGGCAGGGTGGTGTTTATTTAAAGGGTTACCTTCCCCTTCAAATTCATACGCCATCTTCATGGTCAATTTGATTGGTGGATTCTCCGCATCAGGTTCGCTTTGAATACAGAATCCCGCAGGCGAGAATAACCTCTCGATGGAAAACGCTTTCGGTTTTGATAGTATTTGGGGAATGTCGGGCTTTGAATCGGGACGAGGCTTTCCCTTTTGGAGAGAGTCCGGTGCTTCCTTGGGCAGATAGAAGATATCTTCCAGCAGTTTTTCGAAGCGTTCATTCTCTACACGTCCTAATAGCGAATTAAGGCTGTCGCCAAACCTTTGGATATACTTCAAACGAGTCAATGCACCTTTGCCGTATCTCTCTTTGAAATGTTCATCCGCAGAACACCATTTTGTATGCGCAGGGTTTTCCGCATCACCGAGGAATTTACTTATGATTCCTGAAATGTACTTTTCCGCTATTGTCAATGAGTGAACTTTTTCATTTAGTCGAACATGGCGTTCGCCAATGATTGTTAAACCATCACGAATAAATGTTTCATCTGGTTTCTCCAAATTTGAATCTCTTTGCAAGAAGACCCAGAAACAGCCTTCCATCTCTTCTCTGTTGCGCAAAGGAATGGAAACCGTTACTTCAACCCCGACAAGCTCTCCTTTTTGATACTTTGACCGGGCTTCTTCATACAATTGCTGAGTCTGAAAAAGATGTTCAATGCCCGACAATACATAACGTGGCGGTAGCGAAAGTTTATACAATCCTCCATGCGTTCGATAGTTGATTCTATATATCTGTTCGCAAAAAGTAACCTTTTGAACAATTTTTTTCTGGTCGCTATCATCTTCGTATTTCAATTGCGCTATCGTGTTGGACAATGATTCCTGTGTTAGGCATGTTTTCTGAGTTCCATATTCGACTTCGACTTCAAGGCGTCCACATATTATTTCCCAAAAATAATGCTCAATGACATTCTTTAAAATATCATCGTATGTAATTGCGGATTCAGGAAATGGGATGACGATTGATAATCCCGGCTGTTTTGCATGACGTGAAATCAAAAAATCTTTCTTAAATTTTGTAATTTCGTTTTCATCTCTTGCCGGGATTGCGTAGGCAGGAAAAGCGGTCTCAGGGAAAACGCCATAATACCCATCAGGCACATATTCGTCTTCACCAAGTTTGTGTATTGCTAAAACCGAGCGGCCAAATATGGTTTGTTCATAATCGTTGGCGCGGACATTGTACGCAAGAAAAGACCTAATGCCAGAAGCCGCATGATAAACGATTTTCCCTAATCCCCAACTTCCTCGTTCCCCAGATTCTTTCTTGCTCCGACCAACATTCCGCCAAAACCAATAAAAATCATTCCGTTCTGCAGCAGATTCATCAGGGTCTCGTGTCGCAAGTGGGTCGCCTTTTAGTCCCGTTGTGTTAAAACATTCAATCGTCAAAAAAGACATTGGTTGTTCAAAGTCAAAAAAATCATATTCGCATCCTATTTCTTTCAGAATATCGCGTGTACCTATATGTTCTGCAATACCCAAAAGATATGGACGTGCCACATCTTTGGGCAAATATTTGTCTTTTGTTGGAAAAAAATAGCGAATATGTGTCATTGGGGACGATTGGGGATTGTGCGCATCGAGACGATTTTGTATGTCTTCACGGACGAGCGCCTTTACAATGGTGTTAAGGTCATCATTCCGAAACAATTCACGATATGCTGGATTCTGTTTCGTATCGCCTTTTTCGATTTTTTTAAATCGCCATTCCATAAATTATTCTCCTCTCATCCTAAGATTCATGTTTTAGACTCCTTGGTTTGAAGAGACAATGTATCCCCAAAAACCACCAAAGAGTCCTCTTTTTCTCTAGCAGTCTCTCTTTTGAACCCCCATCCATCAGTTTTCAACAACAGATTCGGAATAGTGTTTGCAACTATCCTTTTTAGGTTTCTTAGCAATGACCTCAATCGCAACGCATTCAAAGTCTTAATATCCCTCCTAAAGTGAAAGAAAAATAGTATAGTGATTTTTGATGCGGTTACAAGAGAAAATCATAGTACCTCGTGAAAAGTAACACTGTCTGCAAGAACAATCTGTACCTCTGCTAGAGATTCCCATTTTAGAACTTCATAACCCTTTGAATGCTTTGACCATTTTCAGGATGCGTGATTGGGTCATGCGGATAGCGTCGGCGGGGCAGACTTCGTGGCAGCAACTGCAACTGATACAGGCGTTGCGTTTGAGTATGGGTTTGTGGGTTTCGGGTGATAGCGTGACCGCATGGACTAGACATGCTTGTTCGCATTTTCCGCATCCGATGCACACTGTTTCCGAGAATGCGGGGCGTACCCAAACGAGTTTTCCGAAAATGTCCGCCAGCCCTTTTGCCCACGGGATTGGGATGGGGCGATTTTGTCGTGCTAGAGAAGGACGGCGAGATTGTCAAACACCCCGATGCCCTGTCTATCTTCTGCGCGGTAAAAGGGTGTTCGCCAGCAACGGTAAAAGTGCCTCAACTGTATGCTCCGCATGAACCCCGCGAATGGCATGAATTGATAAAGTGTTTCGATTTAATCCTGTCAAAAAAAGAGGTCATTGCCTCTGTCTTTGCGCCTCTGCGAGAATGTCCCCGAAGTACATTTTCTAGAAACTAGAAACTTCCCCCACAGGTCATTGCCCGAAGTGCATGCCACTTGGACATTGGCCATTCCGTGTTGGATATTGGATATTCAATAGGGGCGGGGTAGCCCGCCCAAATAAAAATCAGGGACGGGGGTGTCAACTCCGCCATTTCTAGATAACGGAAAAAAACAAAAAAAACGCTTGCAGGGTGTGAACCGCCTTTGGTAACGTTAATAAGAACAAAGGACTTATTGGCGATGAGCAATCAGGAGAACGGAAGAATTAAGCAACTGAAATTGAGGATGCCGATGGAGCTTTATTGGCAACTCAAGAAAGATGCGAAAGCACACAATGAACCGCCCGCAACGCGGGCGCGTCATATTCTCTGTGACGCACTGATGGCAATCCCTTTGACCAAGGCGGATTACACTGCCATTGCCAAAGCCATTGAGCTCAACTGGCAAACGATTCGGAAAGGGGCGAATGATTAAGGAACTGGAAGTTGCAATTCCCGAGTATGTCGAAGTCGCGTTCACAGAGCTAGCAGAAAAAGTTGGTGTATCGCTAGAGGACGTGGCAATCTTTTTTTTGGCAAAAGAGGTGGTTCACACCTCTCCATTATGAAAGAAAAGGAAATACAAAAATGGCTATAGTGGAAGTTGTTAAGTACAACGGGACTCCCAATGTGTTCGCGTGGAAATTCCCAAGCGAGGAGTTAGGGACGTGGACACAACTTATCGTCAACGAGTCGCAAGAGGCGATTCTGCTGAAGGGCGGGCAGGCGTTGGATGTGTTCCCGGCTGGGAGGCATGTCCTTGAAACGGCGAATATCCCGATTTTGAACAAGCTCGTCAACCTGCCTTTCGGCGGAAGATCCCCTTTCACTGCCGAGGTGTGGTACATCAACAAGGTGCATTCGCTGGACATCAAGTGGGGGACTTCTTCGCCCATCCAGCTTCAAGACCCCAAGTTCAAAATCTTCGCCCCGGTCCGGTCGTTCGGGCAGTTCGGTATCCAGATTTCCGATTCGCGCAAATTCCTCGTCAAGCTGGTCGGCACATTGCCGACTTTCGACAAGGAGAATATCATACGGTTTTTCCGTGGACTCTATTTGACCAAAGTGAAGGACGGCATCTCGGGATACTTAGTCCGGAAAAATGTCAGTATCCTTGAAATCAACGCCTATCTCGATGAACTCTCCGAAAGCCTGAAGGAGCGCATCGAGCCGGTACTGGATGAGTACGGCATCCGTCTTGTGAATTTCTACGTCAACGACATCAATATCCCCGAGGATGACGACGGCGTGAGGAAGCTGAAGGACGCATTGGCGAAACGGGCAGAAATGGATATTGTGGGCTACAGTTATGCGCAGGAGCGTTCATTCAACACGCTCGAAGGCGCGGCGACAAACCCAGGCGGCGGCCAGGCGGGCTTGATGGGGGCTGGAATGGGGCTGGGCATGGGGGTCGGGTTGGGCGGTGCCTTCGGCGGGCAAATGAGTGGCATCGCGCAACAGATCAATACGAAGGAACAGAAGAAATGCCAAGCGTGTGGCATAGGGATGGATGCGGACAAACGGTTTTGCGCCAGTTGCGGACATGATACGCAACGGTCATCGGTGGAGGAAAAGACGACCGTGCCGCCGTGTCCGAAATGCGGCGCGAAAATCGCAGGGGAAAAGGTCAAGTTTTGCCCTGAATGCGGCGAGTCGTTTGTGAAGAGGTGCGGCAAATGCGGGGGCGAGATTAACGGCACACCAAAGTTCTGCCCCGAATGCGGCGAGTCACTTGTGAAGAAATGTGACAAATGCGGAGTCGAGATCAAAGGCACGTTAAAGTTCTGTTCCGAATGCGGTAATAAAATCAACGCTTAAGGAGAGGCGAGACACAATGAAAAAAGCATGGTTGCCCATATTCATGACGTGGTTATTGGGACTGATTGCGATAGGCCTGACGGTTGCCATCTACCATCTGTTGGAAGCCGAACATACTCCGATACAGCAACTGGCTATTAAGTTCATGGTTCTTGCGGAATTTCTGGGAACTCTCGGGATAAGCCTGATGTTCCTTTTGCCCAAGAATACGAACAGGACATTTGCTAATGCCGGGGGAATCAGCGTTTTGGCTATTTTTATGATAGCCACGTTGGCGACGTGTCTGTTGGCGAGCGTCTTTGATATGTCCCGCAATGTTTTTCTTGTCATTCAGGTCGTCCTCCTGCTGGTGACGGCAGGTGTGTATCTTCTCGTCCTCTACCTTGGGTATTCGATTGGCGCGAAAGATACTGTGGTCATGGCCAGTCACGCCGGGATGCTGATGTGTGAACGCCGTTTGTACGCCCTTACGATGGATGCCAAGCAAAGGCCGTATTGCTTCGCCTTAGATAAACTTTACGAGAGGGCAAGGTTTGCAGACCGTAGCACGGTGCCAGAATTAGACGGTGTTATCGCTATGGAATTAGACCGCTTGGAGCATCTTGTCCAGACAGGCGAAGAAAAGGAAAAGGTACTTTCGTCCATAGCCGCTTTGGAAAACCTGCTCCAAAAACGCGGACACATACAGTTGCAATCGAAGAGAGGAGGATTCTAAGTCATGAAATGTAACGGGTGCGGCGCGGAAAACTATGTCCCTGCTGGGAAAACAATCAAGTGTGCCTATTGTGACACTCCGATTTCTTCAGATATCGAGGAAGAGGAAGAGGAGGAGGAAGAGGAAGAGGAAGAAGAGGGAGAAGAAGAGGAGGAGGAGGAAGGCGGTTGCTCCAATGCGTTGAAGGGATGTTTGAGATTGATTTTTCTGGTAGGCGGAATTCACCCCCGAAACGGTTGTCACCCCCGAAAGGGATGTTTGAGATTGATTTTTCTGGTAGGCGGAATCCTTCTTTTCCTATGGATAGTATTCTGTTGAAGAATGGACTTGCGAGGAGTCCCCAGTGTTTTGCATAGGAGAATCCCCATGAGGGGGATTCCTTAAAAAAAGAGAGGAGGGGAAATTGGCGGGTGCCAATTTCCCTAAATCTCTCGTTGCCCCGTTGTTTGAGGCAAAGAAAAAGCTATGACGAAAAGCGTTGCGAGTTGTGTTGCCGGCATCCTGATGGCGGGATTAGCCTGTGCCGACGAAACTGTCCTTGACATCACGCCAAAGAACGATTTGGACTCGCTGGCAACGGTGTCGGCACAGACTTTGCCCCAATCCGCTGAGTCGCAACGCATCCTGAGCGATCGGCAGATTGGCAACATTCTCCTTGCACGCACCAACGCTGTTGTCCTGTCCAGAGAAAACGGTATCCCGCTCGTGTGCCAAGTCGGCATGGATGTATTGAATATCATGCAGATTGACGCGACACGGGAAACCTACACCATAGATTATTACGTCTGGGTCAGCTGGAAAGATGCGCGGCTGGCGTTTGACACGGATGAATTCCATGTTGACCGCATTGAGATACCATGGGAGGAGGTCGTCAAAAACGGGTCGCTGTGGAGTCCGGAACTGGAGTTCGCAAACAGCGTGGATATCAAGACGACGGCTCAAAGTTTGCGTATGGAAGCCGACGGGAAATGCACAGTCACCCTTCGGCAAATCGGCACGTTCCGCTCTACGGGCGACAGACAGTCGTTCAAAAAATTCCCGTTTGACCGACACGATCTGGAGCTTACGCTGGAATCCTTCCGCTGGGACACCGAGAGTCTCATTTTTGAGTTTGAGGAAGAACAGGCGGAGGGAAATCAGGAGAAGATCGGGGAACTGGAAACCATGTCGTGGAAAATCGTGGACATCAACAGTTTCACCTCGGAGAAATCGTACATGGGTGACCCGGCTCCTTTCTCTCGCGCCGTAACCGCAATCACCATCCAGCGTGAACCCGGGTATTATTTTTGGAAAGTCTGCCTTCCCTTGTTTGTGCTGGTGCTCATTGCCATCGCGGCCCCTTGGGTGTCGCATCACGAGCTGGGGGCGCGGCTGGCGATTACCCTGACAACCCTGGTGGCGATTGCAACGTATGGCACGATTGTGGGCATGGAACTGCCCAAACTTTCGTACCTGACGTTGCTGGACAAATGGATGTTGTCTGGGTTTGTCATCAGTGGGCTTTGTGCGCTTGAAACCGTGTGTGTGGCGTTTTTAAGCAAGCGGAACAACGCAACCCATATACAGGTGGATCGCCATACGCGCTGGCTGATGCCCACGGTGTATTGTGGTATCACGGCATGGCTCCTGTTTTTGTGACACTCTTTTAGATTTTATCCCTCCATGCTCGATTCGAAATTGGCGAAGGGAGTCCTTTTGAATAAATGCACAGCTGGATGCTCCGCATGACCCCCGCGAATGGCATGAATTGATAACGTATTTCACTTAGTGCTTGTAGACACCACTGCCCGGTAATGGCCGCTTGGCATTGGTCGTCAGGTCATCAAACGGTACGATCCTAACGCACCTCGGCTCAATCCTGAATTTCATGCCCGTCGCCTCGCAGATCAGTTTCAGCGCATCGTACAGGCTGATGTTGTTGGCTTTCATGGCTGGCATGACAGGGATATCATAAATCTCGCTAAGTTTTCCGCTGAACGGGTCATCAACGCGTTCACTTTCAGCGGATGGCTTCAAGTTCAGGCTCAATATGAAAGAGACACCGCGCTTTTCAAGAGGGATATTCGGGTCGTCGAAGTCGCGGCTGGCTTGCTTTAAGAAGTCTACCGCGTCAATGATTGTGGCGGGTGGGTGGAACGACACTTCAGGGATGACGATACGCTTCATTCTCTGTAAAGGCTCAGGTTCTTGTAGCAGTTCGCCGTATTCCTCTGTTACGGTCTTCACGTCCGTCTCGGGTTGCGTGTCGAGGGGTGTCCTGCATGAGGATGCCATCAGGCAGACCGCTATTCCCATGACCATCCAGCCCGTCCAACGCACCGTTTTCAAATTCATGGTTTAACCCTTTTTTGTTTCCATTAAGACGACATAACGATAATACACCACGCGAAAGGGGTCAAGTGGAATTTGAATGAGGAAGTTCTAAAGTGTAAATGCGCTTCGAGGTGTTCTCTCAGAGGCGCAAAGACGCAGAGAATAAGGTAGCGCATGGCGTCTCGCCATGCTCGAAAAAGCACGGCGTGACGCCGTGTGCTACCAAGGGCTGAAAGCCTATTCGGCGGACACTTTCCGCGCTTGACACCGCAAGGTTAAAGGAGTATCCTGCCATCATGTGCTTTTGGAACTCCCATATTCCTGTTGTCTGGGTTTATCGCCGCACCCAGGTAGCGCACGGCGTCCCCGCCGTGCCCTCCGGATACACCGCCAACGCCCTCAACCAATACACCTCCCGCACCGTCCCCGGCACCCTCCCCCTCACCGGCGACGCCCCCCTCGACGTCAACGTCTACGTCAACGATGCGTTCTTTGTCGCAACGATGGTTAAAGAGCAATCTTGGGTACGAGACCCAAGTGCGAATATTCTGGTTCACGAGCAATTACACCTCCATATTGTTGAAAAGACTGCGGCTCTTGGAACAACGGAGGCCAGAGAGATTATAGGGAAGGGTGTGAGTTGCACGGATACCTCGGCGAAATGGTACGCACGAGACAACTGGGATAGTCAGTTTAAAGCACTCAATGACAAAGTATTGGAAAAGTCAAACGCATTGAATGACCGATATGATGCAGAAACAGATCATAACAAAAATTCAGACCAGCAGTCTAAATGGAATGACAAATTCGAGGAGTTTGTTGATGAATTCTGGAAATAATAATCTTGTGTTATCGTACGTTTTGTTTTCGGCATTCTGTTGCTTATCTGGATGCATTTCAAATAATACTGTCGTGATAACCGAGGCGTTCGTCAACAAGCATCTCTCTCTTACGGTAACCGTCAAACGGATATGCGACAGGCATATTGTCCTTGTTGACAGACTCTGCAATACGAGCGACAAAGACTTGTATGTTATAATAAGGTCAATGCGGTATCATTTGGATCCAGATATATCAGATTATTATGACAATATAGAATCCGTACCTTTGCCGATTGGTGCGGGACTGGGCACAAGTCCTGGTAGAGGTGAATTTCTTGCAGCCAATCAGTGTGTCCAAGCAAGGCACAGTGTCCTTGTGTTGCCAGAGAAATACACAGTCACGTCGAAATGGTCAGTGCGGGTAGTGGATTCTAGGGGAAAAACATATGACTACAATGAGCCCTCGTATGAAATCTCATCCGAGGAAATATACATTGATATTGCAACAATCAAAATAAGTCACGGAATTTGTGCAGAATGTGCCAAAACAGAGGAAGAAACGAACTAAGAATTCCTAGGAGGAGATTCGTAGGGGTCGCATTTCAACATTTGACATTTCCCCTGCCGTGTTATCCCCGCCCGGCGCGGCACGCCGCAAGGTGTATCCTGATGCCATGGGTTTGCCGGGCTTCTATATCGCCGGCAATGTCAAGGGGACACAGGCGACCTGCGGGTGGGCGGAGCTAATCCTGTCAAAAAAAGACCAGCAATGCCCCGAAGCCCATATGCGCCCCAAAGGGGAAATCCTGTTAAATCCTGTTAATCCTGTCAAAAATCCGCGCTTGACACCGCAAGACTAAAAGGCGTATCCTGCCATCATGTACTTTTGGAACTCCCATATTCCTGTTGTCTGGGTTTATCGCCGCACCCAGGCAGCGCACGGCGTCCCCGCCGTGCCCTCCGGATACACCGCCAACGCCCTCAACCAATACACCTCCCGCACCGTCCCCGGCACCCTCCCCCTCACCGCAGAGGTTTCTGGATTTTTTGAACACCCAACATGTTGTTGTACGCCAAGGAATCAGTTGCCAGATACTACAGTCGAAACACCAATGTTCAATGTCAACAAGGAGTGTAGCAAATAGGAGATGTCGAAGATGACAAATAGATTAAAACTTTTAATCATCATACTATTGCCAGTAGTATCAGGTTGTATCTCCGTGGACAACGCCCAAGCTGATTACGTTGCTTATAAAACCCTTCTACAGGCTGTCATGCTCCCTCCACTAGAATTTGAAAATGTTACTTGCATTCAAATGACAGACATCCTCCATCAAAAAGCAAGAGAGATTCTCGACAGGCAGAATATACCTGGCTTTTCAGTAATACATAGGGTCACATTTAGTACAGAGAACAAACTAATATCTATATTTTTACCCTCGTTGTCCATATATGATGCTTTTATGTGTGTTGGAAGTATTTTTGACATGGAAGTCCATCTAGAAAAGGGAACATTTTATTTACAATACACACAAGAGATTATAAAGGATGAAGAAATACCTTTTTAGGTTAGGGTTTTCGGGGTCGCTCATTCTACCGTAGGTGTCAACAGGTATTCCGTTTTTCAGGGTCGTATTTCAACATTTGACATTTCCCCTGCCGTGTTGTCCCCGCTTGGTGCGACACGCCGCAAGGTGTATCCCGATGCCATGGGTTTGCCGGGCTTCCATATCGCCGGCAATACCAAGGGAGCGCAGGTGACCTATGGGTGGTGCTTGATATTGGAGCATGGTAGGGCGGTTTCTCCGAAACCGCCGTTATTGCTGCCGTGTTGCGGACGGCTCGGAGAGCCGTCCCTACCCAATATTGGCGTATGGCAGGGCGGTTTCTACTACCCCGTCTGCCTATCGGCAGCCACCCCACCCCATTCGTCGCACTCGCGCGAACGGGGGCCCCTATCAATGAAGGGGCAGTTGCAATGACACGGCTTCTTTCTATATAGTGTTTCAACTTGATATTGGCGCGTTTCCAAGCCCTGAAAGGGCGTAACTCAGTAGCGTAGGGCAACGCCCTATGTATGGATGCAACAAGAAAAAAAGCCCTGCAAGGGCGATATTCCGTGCAGAAATGGATGTCGCCCTTACAGGGCTTTGTTGTGTTTGACCTGTAACGTAGGGCGCTGCCCTACGCTACTGAGTGCCGCCCTTTCAGGGCTGGGAAACACGGACGGACACGCAGGTCCGCCCCTACAGCCTCTGCGTCTTTGTGCCTTTGCGAGAACATCCCCCAGAGCGCATCCCCCTTGGACATTGTTCCTTCCTTGTTGGATATTGGATATTCCCTAAGGGCCGGAAAGCCTGTGCCCCCTTTCACGGCGCTAGAGTGATTAAACTTGATATTGTCCTATATTCAGCCAATTCCTACTACCCCGTCTGCCTATCGGCAGCCACCCCACCCCATTCGTCGCACTCGCGCGAACGGGGACCCCTATCAATGAAGGGGAAGTTGCAATGACACGGCTTCTTTTTATAGTATTTTAACTTCACGTTGGCGCATCCCCCTTGGACATTGTTCCTTCCTTGTTGGATATTGGATATTCCCTAAGGGTCGGAAAGCCTGACACAAGGTAGGGCAGAAATCCCTATTCCCATTCAGGGAACCACCGTATCTTATCCGCCTGTTGCCCGAGTTCGGTCTTGCGGCATCGCTTGACCAATGCGACGTAGAAACGGTTTGCCGCTTGCGGGTCGCGAACTTTTAGCCATCCGCCGGCCTCGCACAGGAAACGCGCGGTCGCGTCGGCATTGTCGGGCATCAGCGCGGCCGCCTCCCACGCGAGGTCTGCGGCGACGTAACGGTAGTGGAAACGTTGGTCGGGTTTCGCTGGCGGACGTTTGCTCCGCATCCGCTCGTTATCCGTCACAAAAGGTTTCGCCTCTTCTTGCTTCATGCGATATTCAAGGATGGGAGGGAACGAAAAGTACCCGCCGTACAATGTCCAGTCGGGTTCGTTTTCTGTGCCAGAGAGTTCCATGCCGTGTGCGCGCATGGTGCGTGCCGCTGTGGCGAGCGCGGTTGCCCGTGTTGAGGTGGGCTTGGTTTTATCACGCCCATCACGCAAGTTTGTTGCGTAAGTGTCAAACATGACCTGGACATCTGTCGGCAGATAGTTCCGCGCCTCGCCTAGACGGTTCTCGCGAATCAGCCGCCGGCCTAAGAGCCAACGGATTTCCTTACTCGTTATATCATCTTGGCTAACGCTATCATCTTCTTTGTCCGCGCGCGCACGCATTGGAAGCGCAACGGGCTTCCAGTTGGCGTCCACATATTTTTTCAGTTCGTTAAGTGTCAGCACGCGTTCCGCCACGTATGCGGCATCATACCAGTAACCGTTACGCGACAGCAAGTCCAGTGCTTCGATATACTCGCCTCGCGCCATCTCTAGCGTTGCACGCTCCCCATTCACCCGACTAAGAGAGGAAATATAATCGCTCTCCCACCAAGGATTCCAAAAAAAATCTTTGACAGGCGTTTCATCAGTGTCCGGGAACTGGCGCACCAGAGCGGAGAACGTCGCCGCGGCCTGATTGAATTTCCCGTCGCGCAACAGCAGCTTCGCCTTGACCCACAGGCTGATAAACGAATCTTTCGGCGCACGTCCCAGCCAGCGTTGCGCGGACGGGAAATCGCCAGAGCGGTAGGCGATTAAGGCGAAGGCATCCGCTTGATTCACATCGTAAATTTTTGCCGTTTCGAGCGCGTCGAGCCAAGCAGAACCACCCCCACCACCAGATGCCAAACAAGCCGTCAGCACGTGTTGTGCGGTTGTGTTCCGTGCTAACTCGGCAAGTATTTGTTTGTCTGCCCCCAAAGCGAAAGCTGCCGCGATCTGCAACGAGCGGAGCGCCGTACTGTCCCCGGTCGCATCGTGCTGGAGGTAAAGCTCAATCGCACGGGCGTAGTGTTTCTCGCGGAGTTCCGCCAAGGCCTCCCACCCGAGGCTTGACGCGGCAAGCCCCAACTCATCCGAGAAACCCTCGCGTTGCAACTGCCGCGTCTTTGCGAACCATCGGACGGCCGCCTCGCGGTCAACGGTCAGCATCGTCTTGCCGAGCATGAACGCCGCCCACACGCTGCGGTGCTGACGCTCGTTCTTCGGCAAGTCCAGCACCTTGCACCATGCGACACACGCCTCGTT
>Ga0123353_10006004_pt1 | contig 16085 bp, 16 predicted proteins | sample TergutLab28metaG_3_FD_92763 | JGI IMG/M metagenome (GOLD analysis project Ga0123353, IMG submission 92763) | Labiotermes labralis P3 segment gut microbial communities from Petit-Saut dam, French Guiana - Lab288 P3 | ecosystem: Host-associated > Arthropoda: Insects > Digestive system > Gut ... | reverse complement strand
CAAGCATGGTTGTTCCTCGTTCAATTCTGGACGTTTTTTTCTAATTAACCGGTTGGCGTGCAGGAGCAAGTTACTGTCCATCCCGATCCCTCCATAGCGGATAATCACCTATTATCTGGGGTTGAGGACATTATACCACAGACCCTTCGGCATTTCAAGGGTTTATTTCGGAGCTCCAGCGGAAATTTGCTCTATCGCTTTCAACGTCCTTCTGGCATTACAGCCGAGTTCACCGGTCGACGTTCAACATTCATCATTGCATTTATGGGCCGTGCCGTCGAAGGAGCTGGATTCGTGGCTTGAGGTGCTGACACTGCTGGAGATGCGGTGAGTAAACAAAAATATGCGTTCATGTTGCAAATCCGCCCTCTCGGCGGTGTAATAGAATAAAGCTCAAAATAGGAGAAACATATGCAACTCATCTACCGACTAAACATGTCCTCACGGCATTATTACCGCCTTCGCACGCAGGCCATCAATGTGCTTTCATTGCGTTTGTGGGTCGTGCTGTCGAAAGAGCTGGATTCTTGGCTGGAGGTACTAAGTTTGAAACAAAATTCCCACCCGCCCTCTGAGTGAAAGACACAGTAAAGCCAGCCGCCGAAAGCAGCCGTTTTTTGTGACGAACGCTAACTAGGCGGCAACGGATGCCTCAATGATGTATCCTTTTGCGCGCAGCATGGCCAGCGCTTGATCGGGAGTCAAGACGCGGCTTTCTGGAATAGATTCTTTCGCGGGAGCAGCGTAGGGCGCGTATGGTTCGTCTTTGAGCAGAATCTGGTAGATCGCTGTCAATAGCCTGCGGGCGATGGCAACCCTGGCCTTTTTCGTGCCGCGCCGCTTTTTAAGTTGCTGGTATTTTTGCAGGATTTCAGGTTGCAGCTTGGAACGCGGATTGCTGGCGGCCATGGCGCACTGAATGAGCAGCGGTTTGATGTACTGCCCTGCCTTGCCAATGCGAGTGGTTTTCTTCTTGCCCGCGCTCTCATTGTTTTGCGGGGTCAGGCCCGCCCAGGAGCACAGGTGCTTTGACGACTCAAATTGCGTCATGTCAGCGCCGATTTCCGCGAGGATTCGGATTGCGGTCATCGGCTCGGAAACGCCTGGAACTGTCAAAAGCAATTCCACCTGATGCATGTAGGGTTCGGCAAGCCGCAGGATCAGGTCTTCAACCAGAGCCTTGCATCTGTCCAAATCGTTCATGTGACCACGAATCACTTTTAGCTTTTCAGACTGCCATGGACTAAATGCGCCGTCCGCCGCCGCTTGAATTTCTTCGATTGGCGACTTGCACCGTCCGTCAACAAAGGGCGTGACATCAAACACTTCCCCCGGATGCTCCAGCATGTAGCTGACGATAGCGGACGCGCTCTTGCCGAACACGTTGCTGAACACGCTGTCGAGCTTGAAATTGGAGACCGTCAGACAGTTTTGCGCGCGGTTTTTCTCACCAGAAGCGCACCAGGTCAGCTTCATCCAATAGCGGCACAGGTCACGTAGTTGCCGAATGTCTTCCGGCGGGATAAAACTGCCTCGCACAAGGTCGTGCTTGAACAGGTCGGCAATCCACTGCGCGTCCTTTTTGTCCGTCTTTTTGCCTTTGATGGCCTTGACGAACTTGGGGTGGCTGACCACCACATTGCAGGTGGCTTCCAGGATGTTGTGGACAGGAAACCAATACTTCCCCGTCGATTCCATACAGACATCTTTGCAGTCCTGTTCTGCCAGCCAATCCCGCAAGTCCCTCAGCCCTCCCGAAAAGGTCGAGAAACGGCGGCTGGCATAGCTTGTGACCCCTTGCGGGTTTGTGGACGCGACGCACGCGATTACAAAATCTCGGTGCACATCCATTCCACAACAGATCGGGTAAACGATTTTGAGTCTGCCCATTGCATGCCTCCTAAAAATTATTTGAAGGCACAAGCAGTGACTGGGCGCTCAGCTAAAAACGAGTAATGTCTTTACAAAGATAAGTTTACAGGCTACTGCAACCGTATTGGGATCGCATGTCCAACTCTTTGGTGCTTGAAAGAGCACCCGGCGACTTATAACGTGGCGGGCTTACGCGAACGCGCGCCACCTACCTCCGCGTGCTGTGTAGTATGCCTGTACCTCCAGACACAGCATAGCACAAATTCTCATCCCTGGCAAACGCAATCTATAACAAAGGTACCAAACAAGTTTCATAACTCGTTGGTACCAAGAAAGGAATGGTCATAACGTGGCTTGAGACGCGGTGAAACGTTGCTTGAGACGCGGTGAAGAAAAGCCAATGTTGCTCCCATCCTAGAAGCTGATTAACTCTGCATCGTCGGGTCAATTTGGGCATCGGAAAAGAAAAATCTGAAAATCCAGAAAAACATGTCACCAAATGCCTCTGGATCTTGTATATAATATGGAAGGACAAATTCTCCACCATCAAAACAATGGACGCTTCTACGCGGAAAGGGTTGGTGAGTCCGATGGCCTATACATGAACGACTACACACAGGTACCTTTGGCAATAGCATTCAAAAATTTTCAAACAACAAAAGGAGATTATCATAATGATGGTAACATTACGGGTGAGCAAACTCGCCAAACAAATGCTCGCAATCTTTCTCGCGTTAGGCCTGTGCTTCACAGCACTAATCTTTAGCCCGCAGGCGGCCAACGAAAACGCAAATCCGAACGGACAAATCAACAGTGCCACGAACAACGGAAACGGAAATGGTCCGGGCAGCAACAACGGCAACGGTCCAGGAAGTAACAGCGGAAATGCAAACGGAAAGAAAAACTACATCATCGGCACGAAGACGGAAGTGGGCGCAGAGCAAGTTATTGCTAAAAATCCCGGGAAAGGCAAGAAGCTCGGTCACAACAAGAAGCTGCTTACTGCGGTATTAACGCCAGCAGAAGCACAAATGATAGCGAATGACTCGAATGTGCTATATGTCGAAGAGGACTTCATTGTTGAGGCCAATATGGAAACGCCTGAGACATTTCCTTATTTGTATTTTCAAAGTGTTTCCGAAGAAATGGAATGGGACGTTAAAGCAGTTGAAGCTGAATATGCCCATAACCAGGGATACACAGGCGATGGAATAAAAGTCGCTGTACTGGACAGTGGTGTCGATACATGGTCAGAAATCAGAGTGCATGGTGGTATTGATTTGGTAAATGAAACCGCAACGCCAAGTACAGATGACCTAAACGGACACGGCACAGCTGTGGCAGGCATTATTAGTACACCTATCACTGGCGAAGGTCACATTGGCATTGCGCCAGAATCAGAGCTCTTTGCAGTTAAAGTGTTGGATCAAAACAAGGCTGCGCCTGTAAGTCGTATTCTTGAAGGTGTTGATTGGTGCATTGCCAACGGAATGCAAGTAATAAATATGAGCTTTGGGACAAGTAATTACTCCATTTCGCTGGCTGAAAAAGTACAGGAGGCATATGCGAACGGCATTGTCCTCGTGGCTTCTGCAGGCAACAACGGTACTGTAGGTGGTATTCAGTATCCCGCCAAATACCCTGAAGTCATAGCTGTTGCTTCTGTAGATAGCAGTATGACTCGTGTGAGCACTTCTGCTACAGGTTCCGAGCTTTCTCTAAGCGCGCCCGGAGAGCGTGTACAAGCTGCTGGCAGCTTTGGTGGTTATAATGTGGTTAGTGGTACAAGCATTGCTGCACCGCATGTAAGCGGGGTTGTTACAGTATTACTAGGGAAAAATCCAGCCGCAACGCCTACTTTTATTCGTGAACTGCTTGAGGTTAGTGCAAAGCCGTTGGGGGCTGAGATTGAATATGGCAAAGGCCTAGTTGATTTGGCCTTTGCATTAGAGCTTTATGATGAGTTCGCCGCGAACTATGCAAACCCGAGTTACGAAGCTCCTGTAAATGAAATGCCCGCTCAAGATTACTCTAACGATGAGAATTATGTGAACGGAATGTGGTCTGCACTCGGACATGATGAGATTATTGGAGATTCATTTTATGTTGGCGCAAACGATAACAATATTCAAACAATGAAAAAGGTAAGTGCTTTAATAGATACAGGCAATTGGACCAATCAAAAACGCTTGCATGGTGCTGGCAATTATGTAAAAACTTTTCGATACTTATTTGATGTAGCAAAAGGATATAGGTACACTTCCGGCTACAACCACACCACCTACGCACCGTCGTATTATAGCACGTCTGTTACGACACCTGTTACCCAGGTGCATACTGCCGACGAGAATAACATCAGAGATAGTTTGCGAGGCCTTATCACCGAGATGTTCGGCCAGAATTGTGTACGATCTGGCAGTACATTCGTAAAGCCTACAACAGCAACAGATAAATATTGGGTTGTTCTGGGCATATTGGCTCATTTTGTTGGGGATTTATATGCCCATCGTACAATTGTGCCCTACGAGGCCGTAAGCGGGACAAATCCACTCACCAAATCTGGAACTAAATTTGGAAGCACAGATTTTCCAGCTCGAAAAATCATTCCTTGGCATCCTGCAGGCAATAATAGCTTTGATATCGATTTAATGAAGGATGTGCTCTATAATACACCTTCTTGCAAGTGTTGGGGCTGTTTTCAGCGGACTTGTGAGTTAGGAGTTATGGGATTTTCTAAGATAAAGTACTATGCAAACTCAAACGGTTCTTGGTATGAGGATTTTTATGGTACTGGGTATTTTTATGCCAGACGTTTGCGTGCTGCCAAAAATGTTCTGTGGCAAAACTACGCTATGATTTACTATAATGATCAACCATTCGACACATGGTTCTTGCTTCCAGGCATTTATGGAAATGAAGCGCAGCTTGAGCTAAAGCTTGATTTGCTGTGGCAATATTCGTATGACTATGAACGTAGCTCGGGTATATACCAGGGTTGGTTGAGAAATTCTGGCGATTATAGGTACACCACTTTCTTATGCAATAAGACAAGTTGCACAGCGGCGCCCAAAGCACACTATGTCGTAAACAAAAATTTGTACAAGGAAAATCCTCCCTTCCCTAGCACGCGTTTTCCTTCCGGCTGCAAATATGCTTTTGAGACTTGAGGTTCGTCATGAAAAGAAAACGAGTGTTGATTACAGCATTAATTCTACTTGTGATAGAGGCTACGCTTATGATCCCTTGCTTGGCTTTGGGGCCCTCATCTTGGGAAAATATCTATTTCGAAATGATAAAAGAATTTTCACAAGAGCGTGATTCATCCCGGATTGACATTGCTCTGCTTGACCTGAATTTTGATGGAATCCCAGAGCTTCATCTTGCGGCGGGTCAGGACAATGGGCCGGAATATATTTACACAGTTAAGAACAACGAAGTCGTTGAGTTTCGTTGCCCAGAACGCTCGGAAAATGTGAAATTCTTGCCAGAATATCATGCAGCTTACCGCAACAAAAAAAGCGGAATCGTTCATTGGGTGAAATATGGTGCTGGCGGGATGCACTATGTCCCCGCGCTTACGGGCTATGATAATCACAGCGAGGTATTTGATTTAGAAGAATATCATTTCGATTTTGAAACCCACCAGATCACTTGTGAAACGCTATTTGAGCGAACTTACGATGATGAAGCCGACGACACAACCTCTCTCGTTTTTCGTGTTCACGGCAAAAAAGTCACAGAAAGCCAGCTAAAAGAAGCGGCTCAAAACTGGGAGCGTGATTATCAGATTATTCCGGAACTGGTCATTTCCAATCATTGGCAAACCTGGGGCGAAGGGTGGGGGCTAGAATCTTTAGAAGAATGGTTTCATGAGATAGCTGCACAGTATCAACCGATGAGCGAATACCAGCCAGCGGATTTGGCAAAAGAATCGGCATTTATCTCAAAAGCTGTATTTTCTTGGAAAGTGGTCGGATTGGGAGGAGTAATGTTGTCTTTAGTTGCTACACCTGTAATCTTCATTCTGGCAAAACGTAAAAAAGCATAGCTCCATGCGCCGTATTCATGAAATTTTGGAGAGTAATGCCGAAGGACAAAAAACCCCGAGGACCGACTTCATCATTTGGTCCCCGGGGTCTTTTTCATTTCAGCTACGAATAGCGCTTCACGCCGCTGTATGTAGTAAAGGTTTCGGTCATGGTTGCCGATGTGGCGGTGTAGATTGCCTGGATGCGATAATCGTAGCCTTTGGCAATGGCTTTTGTTCCTGTTAGTGAACCGCGATAGCTATTGAAACTCTGTTGCCAGGTGGCAATAGTCACCCAACTGCCATTTTTGTACTGTTGCAGGTTTGCTTTGATGGAGCATTTGGTGACAAAGGTCTGATACCCCGCCACAGAGCATATTGCGCTTCCGTTTCCGCCGGAGATGGAAATGCCGGTGGTCGTGCCGCTGATGTTCGTGAATGCGTAGACTTGCAGGAACGCTGAACAGAGCGCGAGGAGCAGCAGGGTACACAGGATAGTCGCGGTGAGTCGCTTGGCTTTCTTTTGCATAAAAGATCCTCCGTTTCAGTATTTGGGTTGCCAGTACCCTATACTGAAAACGGAGGATTTTTGTGACCGGAAGATCAAATTTTTTATTTTATGCTTTGAGCCATAAGAAGCGCGTGTTCTTGATCAATGTACCCATATATCCTATATGTATATTCATTGTCTGTCCAAATGACCTCCAGCATATCATTTTTGATGCGATACATGCCCTTGGTTCCATTTATCTCGAAGAGATGCTGTTCAGCTTCCGCCTCTATATCCAACGCATACTGTATGCTGTCAAGGATTGTTTGTTCAAACATCAACTCCAAGCTTTCTGTGTTCAAAAAACTGATAGCATGAAAGAGCTCTGTTTGTTCTACTGTGGCTCGCACATACCCCGGCGGGATATACTCCGGCTCCCGGAAATCCAAGATGATCTCGGGCGCCATCAAAGCAGCCTCCTCCGGCTCATACCATACAATGATAAACTTCTCGTACAGTTCCGTGAAGAACTTGAATACGGCCTCCCGTACAGCGGAAACCGACATCAGGGCAGAGATGAGCATAATTAAGATCGCCGCCGCGATAGCCAGGGTCTTCAACGCCCTGTGTTGTTGGGCCCTGACCAGTTTAGGGCTTGTGAAAAACAACTCCATCCTTTGTTCAAAGGCCGGCGTAAAGGTAAGGCGCTGTGACAGCTCCTCCTCGCTGGGCAGCTCTTCCATCATGCGGTCCGAAGCCCGCGCCGCCAGGTCATAGAAAAATTCTTCCGGCAATACGTTTTCAACCATTATAGACAACCCCTCTCTTGATGACTTCTTCAGTAATTTTCTCTTTTGCCCGCTGTAGCCGCTTTCGTGTGGCGGCCTCAGATATGTTTAGGAAGGCCGCGATGTCTTGGTCGCTGTAGTCGTGCTTGTATCTCATTAGGAAAACCGTGGAATAGATAATGGGCAGCGTTTGGGCCAAGCGCTCAAACACATCGTCCTCATCCACAAGCGCTTCTACGCTTACCGAATCATCCGCCGGCTCGTAGACGAGTTCGTCCCATGATAACATGGACACAATATTTCGTTTCTTCAGGGTGTCGATAGCGAAATTTCGCGTGATGGTCACTAAAAAGGATCGGATCTGTTTCGGATCCGGCCGGAGGCGTCTAACGTTCATTGTAAGACGTAAAAAAGCTTCCTGCATCGCATCCTCTGCTAGCCCATGGTCATGCAGAAGTGATTGCGCCACATGAAGCAAGGTGTATCGGTGCTGAGTGTATAAGTTGGTCAACAGTTCCCGGTCTTTGTCGTCCTCAATTTGCGCTATAAACAGCGGGACAATCATACGCTTTTTACATCCTTGTCATTTCAGATTGTATGGTGGTGTTTCATCCACCACGCAGGCTATGAGCGCTGCTACCAATTTCAGTTGCTTCTTGCCGCATAGCTGGAGGCTGGCGACCACAGAGGCCATCAGATCCTCGTCCGCTGGCTTTAGCACCCCGAGGAACAGGTAATCCGGTGTGACCTCCAGAGCTTGGCATATTTTGCACAGGGCTTCCAGGCTGCACTTGGTGTGCGCCCTCTCTATGTTACGCACATGCGTCGTGGTTAGACCGGCTCTATCTGCCACCTCTTCCTGTGTCAGGTTCAGCACTTTGCGTCGTTTCGCAATCCGCTGGCCCATTTCTCTGTGGTCCACGCCCATGATCGTCCCCCCTTTTATATAGCATACAGGAAAACGTAAAATTTGACCAGAAAGCAATCGTGATGAACATCACGAATCATTGCGATTTTGGAAAATAATTTCTAAAAACGTCCATGTCCTACTAAATGTCATAAACTTGTCCTACTTTAGCCGATGACACGGGAATGTAAACCTGCTATACTTGTATCGTCGAAAGGTGCGGGAAGGAGTTTCCCGGCCTGAGACAAGAGGTTTGAGTAGTGCTTGGGAGACCGGCTTCGGGTTGCGCTTGATTGCGGCAACCGGGGCCGGTTTTCCGCATCCCAAAGAAAGGAGGTACCGTTCATGTATGATCTTCCGTACATCGTGGAGTGTCTGCTGGCGTTGCTCAAGGAATTTCCGAGCTTCGTAGACCTCATCGTCCGCCACATCGTGCAAATCCTCAGCGCGGTGTAATCTGCCCGGCAAAATCAAAAGGAGGTGCCAACTTGAAAACGCAAAGCAAACTCAGCAAACGCATCGGCAAGGTCTACTGGACCCTTGTCACAACGGCGGGGGGGCTGGTGTTCAGCACCATCAGCGCCTTCGCCGCCGACGACATCTGGACCAAATTCAGCAGCCTCATGCAGGACATCTACGGCAAAATCCTAGGGGTATCCACCATCATCGCGGTCACGGCCGCCGCCGTCGCGCTGGTGGTCCGTATGGTATCCCGCAACCAGCGCGCGGTGGACGAAGCCACCACCTGGCTCAAGCGCATCGTGGTCACATGGGTTATTTTAAATACCCTGGGTTTCGCTGTAGCATACTTGCAACCCCTCGTACAAGGCGGTCAATACAAACCATAGTAAGGCGGTGATCTCATGTTAAACTGGATTTTTGAGGGCATCGTCACATGGCTTGCCAGCATCGTCACGGACCTGATGGACTCGGTATCGGGTGTATTCCTCGAAACCCTGGGCACCAATGTGGATGTCATGGAGGAGTATTTCCCCTTCGTGGCAAAGGCGTTCGAGATATTCCAGTACACCGGCTGGGCGCTGCTGTTCCTGATCGTGGTCTGGCAATTATTCCGTACCTTCGGCGGACCCATAACCGAGGCTGAAAGCCCCATGATCCTCCTGGCCCGCGGCGCTCTTTTCGCGCTGCTGATCGGCTACGCGAAACCGGTGTTCCTGATCTTCCTGAACATTGCCCGCGCCCCCTATACGGCTATGATGGAATTGAGCATGACCGCCCGGGACTTCAGCTTCGCCGGCGTGGAGCAAGCCCTGCAAGCAGGCCTGGTGACTTTCGTGTCTGTCGTTTCTACCGTCGGCGGCATCCTGATCCTCATCCTGCTCATTGCCCTGGGCTGGAACTACTTTAAGATGTTATTAGAAGTAGTGGAGCGGTACATTGTGGTCGGCGTGCTGTGCTACACCTCCCCACTGGCCTACGCCATGGGCTGCTCAAAAAGCACCTCGCAGGTGTTCAAGAGCTGGTGCCGCATGGTGGGCTCGCAGCTGCTCCTGTTGGTGATGAACGTCTGGTTCCTGCGGGCGTTTAACTCGTCGGTGGGAATGTTCGTAGCAGGCGGCGGGGCCCTGAGCGGCGGCCACGGCAACGTATTTCTCTGGATTTTCTGTGCTCTGGCTTTTCTCAAGGTAGCCCAGAAATTTGACACCTACCTGTCCTCCCTGGGGCTCTCCGTCGCGCAGACGGGCTCCGGCATGGGTATGGAGATGCTCATGGTTGCGCGCACCGCAATGGGCATCACCCGGGGGATTGGCGGCGGCTCCCACAGCGCGGGCAGGATGTTCGGCAGCGGCTCGGCCGCAGGGCCGAATGCGGCGGGCGCTGCAGGCGGCATGGCGGGCTTTGCCGATAAGTTCAAGGGCAACAGCTATGTCCGTGACGCGGTGGTCGAGGGCGGACAGCGCATGGGCGCCGGCGGTGTCGGCGGCATGGTGGGCCGGGCCTTCGGCAGTGCTGCCGCGAAAGGCGGCGCAACGCTGACGGGCGACTCCATCGCTTCGGTAGCCGGGGGCGCACCCCAGGTATCCGGAAAGATCGGCGGCGACATCGCCGACCGCAGCTTGGGCAACTACATGCCCCACATGGCCCGGATGCCTCTGCAGGATACGCAGATCAGCGGTGGGCACATCAGCACCACGGCCAAAATGCCCGACGGCAAAGAGGCAAACGTGGACATGTACAGCGCCGCGCAGTTCGATAAGCCCAGTGCGCCCCACACGGTTGTGCAGGCTAGCGATGGCAGTTCGTGGTACCAGATGGCCAGCGGCGACGGCACGGGCGCGTTCTACGGCACACCCGGCTTCAGCGGCGACCCATCCGAGGCAGGCCAGGTGGCCGCGGCCTTCCCGAACATGCCTGAAGGCACCATGCTGCGCACAGTGGATGACGGCGTTGTGGAAGCCAGCGCTCCCGATGGCGGCACATCCATGATGTACAGCGCCGCGCACTACGAAGAGCCCGGCGCGCCCCACGAAACGATCTCCGCATCCGATGGGATGCAATGGTACTCCATGGCAGCCCACGCGGATTCGCCGCACTTCGAGCCTGAGGGCGGCAGCTCCGGCACGGATGCTGGTAGCGAGTCCGGTACATCCGGCGAACCCGCACGCAACGAGGCCGCCGTGGCCTACAACAACGCGCAGTTCCAGAGCTTCATGCCCGCCTACGAGCAGCAGATCACGCAGGTCAACGCGGACCGGGTACAGGATGGCGTCATGGAGGTGCGCCACGCAGACGGCTCCGGCACCACCTTCTACGACCAAGCGCAGTACCAGGCACCGCGTGGCGAGCATCACGCCTACGAGGACGCGAAGGGCGGACAGTGGTACGCAATCCCGGGTACGCCCGCGGTGGAGCGTGTACCGGTCTACGAGGACGGCAAGGCGGTCTACGACGGCGACAAGCTGCGCACGGTGCAACAGGAGGTCGTCCGCTACAAGGCCGTACCCCAGCGCCATGCCGAACCGGCCAAGCGCAACCAGCACGAACGCAAACCACCACGGCGCAAGCAATAAATTCCGAAAACGCTTGACTTTTCGCAAAGAATCGGATATAATACATATGACAAATGCAGAGATGCATCGCATTATTCGTATGAATAACGGGAGGATACAAGCGTGAAACGAAATTTGCTTGGCGATCTCAAGAAGTGGAAGGATAGCTCGGCGCGCAAGCCGCTGCTGGTCAAGGGCGTGCGGCAGTGCGGCAAGACCTGGCTGCTGGAGGAATTCGGGCGGGAATGCTACGGCGATGTGGCGTACTTCAATTTTGAGGGCAACGCGGCCCTCAGCACCCGCTTCGAGGGAGACCTGGACGTGCGCCGCATCATTTCGGAGCTGGGCATTCTCCGGCAGAAGGCCATCGCGCCGGGCGAAACTCTCATCATTTTCGATGAAATCCAGTTTTGCAACCAGGCGCTGACGTCGCTGAAATATTTCTGCGAGAACGCGCCGGAATACCACGTCGTCTGCGCCGGGTCGCTGCTGGGGGTCGCGCTGTCCAAGCCTCTGAGCTTCCCCGTGGGTAAGGTGGACTTCCTCACCCTGCGGCCCATGTCCTTCGAGGAGTTCCTGCTGGCCAACGGGGAAGAGATGCTCTGCGAGCACCTGCGGGCCTTGCCGTCCCACGAGAAAGTCTCGGAGCTGTTCACGGAGCGCCTGGAAACTCTCCTGAAGACTTACTACATCGTCGGCGGGATGCCGGAAGCTGTGCAAACTTGGCTGGATACCCACGACATCGCGGCCCTCGAAAAGGTGCAGCAGAGCATCCTGGACAGCTACGAGCTGGACTTCGCCAAACACGCGCCGCCCAAGGATTTCCCCAAGCTGGCGGCCATCTGGCGGTCCATTCCCCTGCAGCTGGCCAAAGAGAGCAGTAAGTTCATCTTCAGCCAGGTGAGACAGGGCTGGCGCGCCAAGGATTTGGAAGACGCCCTGGAATGGCTGCTGGGCGCGGGCATGGTGCATAAGGTGACCAAAATCGAGAAGCCCTTCATGCCCCTCTCGGCCTATGAGAACCAGGCGTTTTTCAAGTTATACCTGTCCGACGTGGGCCTGCTGCGCAAGATGGCGGGCCTGCCGGCGGCGGCGATCCTGGAGAAAAACGATACCTTCCGGGAGTTCAAGGGCGCACTGACGGAAAACTACGTGCTGTGTGAACTGCTGCACAGCATGGAGCAGTCGCCCTTCTTCTGGCGGTCCGGCAATATAGCGGAAGTGGACTTCGTTTTTCAGCACGGCATGGACATCGTGCCGGTGGAGGTGAAATCCGAACGCAACGCCAAGGCGAAATCCCTGTCGGAGTACCGCAAGAAATATGCCCCCCGCGTGGCCGTAAAAACCACGATGCAGAACGTAGGCAGCGGCGACGTTCGCAAGGTGCCGCTTTACCTGCTGTGGCAGTTGGAAAAATATCTGGCGTAATGCAAACAAAATTTCAAGAAGCCGCTTCCCCTCCCGGGGAGGCGGCTTCGCCTATTAGGAGGTGATTGTCGCTTGAGCAACCTGTACACCGTAGTGTGGTTATCTGGTGGGATATCATCGTTCATGGCGGCAGTGCTTTGCCCAGTTCCTGTAGATGAACTGATTTATATCGACATTGCCGACCAAACCCGCGATACATTGCGATTCGTCAATGAAGCCGCGCTATATCTTGACCGACCGTTGACCATCCTGCAATCGCCATTCTACCGCGGCAAAAATGACGTGATCCGCGCACGCAGATATATAAACGGAACACGTGGAGCTCCTTGCACTGGCGAACTCAAAAGAAGACCGCGAAAGATTTGGGAAGCTGAAAACAAGATCCTCAATCTTTGTTATGTGTGGGGTTATGACCTTCAGGAGCAGTACAGGATTGAACGCCTGGCAGAAGATAACCCACAGGCCCAGCACCTTTTTCCGCTCGCCGATATGGGGCTCAATAAAGCGCAGGCACATGGGATGTTTGAGCGCATTGGAATCCTAAAGCCAGATATGTACCGCATGGGATACCCTAACCAAAACTGCGTGGGCTGTGTCAAGGGCGGCATGGGCTACTGGAACAAGATCAGGGTTGACTTTCCGGAGGTTTTTGCTGAGATGGCGCTGCTCGAAAGAGAGATTGGCGCTACATGCTTGAAGGACGCAAAAGGAAAAGTATGGCTTGACGAGCTTGATCCCAATCGCGGCAACATCAGCTTAGAAATTTTCCCGGAGTGCGGAATCGCTTGCTATGCGTTCTTCGGGAGTGTATGAGGAGGTGAAAACCCATTGGCTGAACCAAATAAACAATATACCGGCGACGGCAGCGACAATTTAGCCCAGGGAGCGAAAAACATAGGCCAGGCAGCAAAGCAGTTCGGCCAGCAGGCCGCACAGCAAGCCGCGACCGCCGGCGCGGAAGTTACCGCCGCCGCTGGCTCTGCTGTCGCTGCCGGCGCCCAGACCGGCACCGCAGTCGCGAATGTCGCGGCCGGCACCGCCGCCGGCGGGCCTGTTGGGGCGGCGCTGGCGGCGGCATGGTCCCTGCGGCACACGATCTTCAAGGTCATTGTGTGCGTGGCGCTGTTGCTGGTGTTCCTGATTGCCGCCGTGGTGTCGCTGCCCTCCATTGTGGTCAACAACATCTTCCGCACCGACCCCGACAGCGTGGATCCGACCGCCCCCACGGAGATCGGGGCCATCTACGATGACTTGGCCGTCGCCATCAGCGACAGCGTAGCCGCGGGCTATGAGGCGGCTCTGGCGCAAGTGGAAAAGCTGATCCTCGAAAGCGGCATGGACGCGGATATCTCCCGGGAGGCCGTGATTGACTATGGCATCACCGGCGCGGATTATGATACGGCCTATGTGCTGTCGGCCTACTCCGCCTCGATGCAGCAGCGCGGAACTAAGAAACTCGATATGACCGCCAAGCTGGCAGAATTGCAGACGGATATGTTCCCGGTCACCTCTGAGGTGAAAATCGACGAACAGCCCGTACCACTATCCTATCCTATATATAAGAAGGAAACGGTCACGGTGGTGTCGGGCAAGATCAGCACGGGCACGATCAACGGCGTACCGCAGTACAGGTACATCACGGCGTCTCGCACGTACTACGTCCCGGACGGCGAACAGACCACCAGCGAACCCCTGACCCGGGAGGCGTACAAGGCTGTAACGGTGGAGCTGCCCGTCTATTCCGGCGGCAAGATCGTAAGCACACAGAGCAAAATATACTACCAGGTTTCCGGCACGGAGACCCTCACGCCCCAGACCGAAAAGGTGGAATATCTGGAATGCACCATCCATCCCTTCGATCAGGACATGATCCTCAAGGCCTTCAAGGTGGATCCCGCGCAGCCTTATGACCAATTCGGGATCACCTACGGCCAGGCGATAGACCATATGGCCACGGCCCTGAAGATGACCATGTACGGCTCCCTGGAAAACGGCAGCGTGCCGCCCATCACGGATGCCGAGATGCAGGCTTACCTCGCCAGCCTTACCTGCAGCCCTGCCCGCAAGAAGCTTATCGAAACCGGAATGTCCCTGGTGGGCCGCGTACCCTACTTCTGGGGCGGGAAATCCGCTGCTGGCTGGAACGACGAATGGGGTACGCCCAAACTCGTGACGGCCACCGGCTCCCGGAGCACCGGCACTTTGCGGCCCTACGGCATGGACTGCTCAGGCTACACCGATTGGGTATACAAAACCGCTCTGGGCAAGGGCATTGCCGGGGGCAGCTGGAACCAGTGGGACAGCACCGAGCCCATCACGGCGGCGGAGCTCCTGCCCGGCGACCTGGGCTTCATGGACAAGCCCGGCGATGTGCCCATCAACCACGTTTTAATGTTCGCGGGCTATGGCGCCGATGGCAAGAAGCTCTGGCTCCACTGTACCAGTGGTTCCGGCGTGGTACTCAATACGCCCAGCTATCAGATCAAATACTTCCGCAGGGCCACCTCTTTCGACCTGGATGGGGGTGGCTTTGACGATGGATGAGCAAGAGTTCAGCAACGTCTACCACATTCCCGCCAACTACACCGACAGCGGAAAGCTGCTGGGCGGGATGCTCGAAACCCGCAACACCATTGAGGCCGGTATCCTGGTGCTGGCCATCGGCTACCCGGAGCTCATGTGGCTGCCGGTGAAGCCCCTGACCAAGGTCGTCGTGATGATCATCACGCTGGTGCCCACGGGTGTCATGGCGCTGATGGGTGTCAGCGGTGATTCCTTGGGGCAATACCTGCGCCACATGATCAAATTCCGGATGAACAAACGAAAACTGCATATGAGGAGGGTCGGCCGTGTCAAAAAAAGAAAACGCTAAATCCCCCTGGGTGCAGGATTTCCTACCTGTCAAAGACATCCACAATGGCATCGTGGAGCTCACCGATGGGCGTTACGTCAAGATACTGGAGATTGAGCCCATCAATTTCCTGCTGCGGTCGTCGGAGGAACAGTTCAATATTATCAGCAGCTTTGCAAGCTGGCTGAAAATCTCCCCCATGAAGATGCAGTTCAAGTCCATCACCCGGAAAGCCGATTCGGACAGGCACATCGCTCTACTCAAAGAAGAGCTCTCTTCCGAGGACAACCCTCAATGCCGCCTGCTGGCCCAGGAATACATCAATCTGATAAAAGACGTGGGTAGCCGGGAGGCCCTGACACGGCGGTTCTTCCTTATCTTTGAGTACGAACCGCCCGCCAACCGGCGCGCCGGGGAGGCCGACTACAGCGAGGTCTACGGCACCATGCAGACGGTTGTCCAGAACGCCCGGGCCTACTTCATGCAGTGCGGTAACAGCATCGTGCAGCCAAAAGATGAGGACGCTTTTGCGGCTGAGATTCTTTACATCTTCTTTAATAGGAAGAGCTGCACGGATGAGCCCTTCAGCTGTCTTTGTCAATAAAAAAGTGTAGCAAATATAAATGAAAAAAAGTAGCACCTAATTGACAGGGAAAAGGAACTCTGGTATAGTAGGAAAGCTTTTACTCACGCGGAGGGTAGTGCAATGCT
>Ga0123353_10006003_pt1 | contig 16085 bp, 11 predicted proteins | sample TergutLab28metaG_3_FD_92763 | JGI IMG/M metagenome (GOLD analysis project Ga0123353, IMG submission 92763) | Labiotermes labralis P3 segment gut microbial communities from Petit-Saut dam, French Guiana - Lab288 P3 | ecosystem: Host-associated > Arthropoda: Insects > Digestive system > Gut ... | reverse complement strand
TCCCCTAATCCTTAACCAGCACATCCTGGGAGATTTGGGTTGAAAGTCCATAATGAGGTGTTTCACCTTCTTGTGAATCACAAATCCTGTTCCTAATTTAAGTTACTTGTTATCACAACTGTAGAAAATAATCCAATTTTTCTTTTCTATTGTTCCCGACCCTATCCATCTCATCTCTTGTACACAGGTTATATCCACATAATACCTTTCAAGTTGGTCCAATAACATCTGTAATGATTTTGATCTGTATAGGGATAAAACATTCCACGAACAAATTCTCAGGTCCTTAAATTGTTTCATAGGTTGTCATATTTCTGACAGTGATGTTTTACCTATGACCAGAAAAGATCTGGCAGGAACTTCCTTCCAATATTGGTAACCATTATTGTTTCAACATACCGCTACACCAAAGAATCCTGAAGGACTGCGAACTAGACACAAATCTGAGGTTCTACATCCACATTCCAGCAACACTGCATCCTTTGTTAGGTGAAAAATCAGAATCTTTAATGATGCTTCTTCTCACCTATTAAGAAACAATAACAAATCCGCACATTACTATATATAATAACACAAGTCACCAAGGCTGGGTTAACTTTCTCTCTACAGTGTTAAAGAGAAATTCTGTATCAGCTGCATAAAACAATACTGGAGAGAATTAACACATAATTGATACACACGTGGAATGACACTGCCCACCCTCCATCCCCCAACTCCAAAAACTTCCTAGTAGTCTCACCTCAGAAAAATACAACTATTGTGTGTGTGCCCAAGTAATGCTTACGTATGCTGGGGGGAGGCTAGGGGCACTCTCTGAGTAAGATATTGCAATGCTATACAACCTCTAATACTTTGACCGCTGTGGTCACAGCGAGAGTAACATGGTATTCTGATACAGCATTATAAAGCAGCAAAACTCAGACATGCTGGGCAACACTTCTGCCCCTATCACGTTTCCTGATAAACAGTATTCGAAGATTACAATAAAACATTAACCTCAAACTATAGACAAAATAAGGGACCCTAAACAAATGAATCAACATACGTTAGGTTAAGGCCTATGCTATAATGTGACCAATATATATTCGGATTTCATTTAATTTTGCCGGAACCGGCTGAATATTTGAATATATATTTCTGCAGTCGTTTGTCTCAGGATACCAATCATTTGGCATCCTGTAGTAACAAGCGAAATTCACTCTAACCTGCAAAATTCTAACTCCACATTCTTCCTACTCTATGCTTATGATTATAGACAACAAATGATGTCCCCATCTTTCACGTACTCCATTCTGATTAAAACAAAACCTAAGCACACAACACTACACTTCACCTCCACTCGTATTCCTAGTCACAGACACAGTTACAAAATGTAGAGATTAGAAACTCACTGAGATTGGAATGTCAACCGATCCACTGTACTAAAACGCGTATATCAGGGTGAAGATTAAAAATCAATGCTAATCCGTGGCAACGCGGCTACTGGTGCTGCCATCCATTAACGCGACGCAATTAGGACATGGGCAAACAGCGTGTCTACCGGTACTCCCAAGTACTATGCTTAAAATAATCGATTACTATTCGTGTACACTTCTACAGAAAAAAAAAATTTCCCCTAGTCGTTACACAACTTCAATTCCGTATTGATTTAATTTATTATTTACCGATTTCAAACAAATGTACAACGTTTATAGGGCATGTGCGGAAGGTGCTACAAGTGGAGTTTCAGGAAACTCCCTCGAAGCTGGTATACAACCGAAAAGGTAATTTGCTCTGCAAGTACAGTGCCCTTCACTCTTGGCCTATCGCAACGAAACTTGCACCTCTTTTATGGTATTGGCGGAGAGTGCTAAGTATGGATTTTCACAAAAATGCTTCAAATGGAAGACAAGACACCGCTGACAAGGCACTTCGTTCCCCACGCAAAGAGCCCTTTATTTTAGACCGATTGCAACCAAGCCTAACCAGCTTGTGGAGGATGCACAGTGAGTGCAAGTTTTGGAGTTTCAGGAAAAGCCCTCGAATGGAAGCAGAGATACAGCCAAAGAGGTACTTTGTTCTTCAAGTAACCTGCCCTTGATTACTGACCGATCACAACCAAACTGGTATCCTTTGCAGAGCGTTCGTAGAGATTACCAAGTGTGGAGTTTCAGGAAAATCGCTCAAACGGAAGCCGAGATGGAACTTTGTTCAACAAGTGAAATAGCCTTTGTTATTGACCCAGTTGGTCAGTAGAGTACAGTAGGTCCAGGGAGAGACTTGGGTTAAAGACTGATGAGGAGGCAGCAGATTTCCGATCAAGGTGCGTGAGCGATAGGATGCACAAGTGGCTGGACGTCTAGTGAGAAACCCACTGACCTACTAGCCATATTTGCAGGGACAAGATGCAGACATGCTGCACTGCTCTTGGAGACAACTAGCTGATGACTGCTTGCTGGTCCCACCTGAGGTTAGGATGACAGTGGAAGGTGAGTCATGGCAGGACTCTGCAGCAGTCATTGAGCGGTTGCCTACCCCGACCTTGTAGGATTACTACCCGACTTCATACAGAGGGGGGTCACTGGAGTGAAGTATCAAGAGGTGAAGCAGCATCTCTGTATGGGTGGGGTACAGATTGCTTAATGAGGCACTCAGGTAGGCCCTCTGCCTATAGCAATGAAAACAGCAGCAGCACCACGAGCCAGGCTGCCAGAAATTGGGAGCACAGTCTTCTGACATAGTTGGAGAACCATCTGCAGTGATTTCTGTGTCATCTCCTTGTGTTGGGTTCATCTATTCTTAGGCGTGTTCACAAAATTGCAAAAAGGGACTATTAGCTTTGTCGTGTCTGTCTGTCTGTGTGCAACAACAAGCATTTTTGGAAAATCTGTCCAGAAAGTTTCACTAAAATCTGACAAGAATAACGGGTACTTTACATGAAGACCTGTGTACATTTTTCATCATATCTCACTCACTTCTTCGTAGAATGAGAAATGTTTCAGACAAATGTTGTAGGGAAAATCAAAGCACACATTTTGTGTTCAGTACATTTTCCCTGGAAATCGTGACGTTTATGAGGTAATGTGGAAAAATACTGTACAGCCGGACAGGCCGGAGATAGCAACATAATATGGTGCATGCAAACTGCATGGTGGATAACTAAGGCTACAGGCACACACTCAGAATATGTAATGCTTATGCTTTTTCCATAGTAACAGTGGTTATGCAAACACACCTTGATGTTATATGAACAAAGCCTGTTTTGTTGTTGATAAGCTTTTTAGCAGGTTTCTTATCCAGAACTGACCAGATGGACCTCATTCTTTTCAAAGTTTGTATAAATGGCCCTTGTTCTTGGTGCTGTGAACATTTAAGTGAAAGTTTCAGTCACACTTCTAGCAGAACCACATATCTCACACCATTCATATCAACAAACATGCTGTTCAACACAGTTCAACTGTTGTGTCACCAATTTTTGGGCAAATTGCTGTTAGCACTTGGCACTGAATCATGTTGCCATTACTGGGTGATGGGAAGAGACACCTGCATTCAGCGTCTTCACTGAGTGCACCGTATAATTCATACAACTAACAAAGAAAATGTCCGCTAAAGAGTATGTTCCAGACAGACTCACGTTACTTGAGATTGGAGAAAGCTTTGATTCCATCCTACTGTAAAATAAATACAGTAAACACATTTCTGTAGAATTTGGATCCTTCCTTACTGTGTTCCTTGTTGCTGAGAATATGTCATTTGTAGAGTGCGTTGAAACATATACACAAGATGAAATGAATAAACCACATTGTATTGATTCACATTACAGTAATTATATTTCAGTCTGTACAAAAGTCAGTTATAAAATATTTCCCATCATGTAGTATGGTGTATAGTGACACAGGTGCCAAATATAAATAACAGGAAACACATTCATTGTACCATTTTATATCTCCACTACAGATCAGCACACACAGGTCACGTTCATCTGGGAAGGTTACGGGAATAAATACAGCAATACATACATATGTGTGTTCATGTGTGTGTTTGTGTGTGTGTGTCTGTGTGTACTGAACACACAGAAGAAATAACAGACAAAAACTATTATAGCCTTTAACTAGACTGCAACAAAAATGGTGGAACAAATCTTGCATTTGAGCGATTCTGCTGTAATTTATTCTCTGTTTGTCTTAATGAATTCTGAACACAATTTTGGCTGATAGTGAGCTTGTATTAGTAGTGTGCTAAGCCTGAATTTCTTGTTGTATTTATTATTATCTTTCATTGTTATGTTGTGCGGTCACTGCAACTAAAATCTAACTAAGCAAACACTGAACCAGTCATTCATGTGTCCAGGGAATGATTCAGCAATATTGTGAAAATTAATATGGTATGGTCATTCATATAAAATTTCGTGCACCCAAACTGGTTAACTTGGTAGGAGCTACTTGATTTCTGAATACATGTCCTTCAACAAGGAACAGCTATTAATTTATAATTGAAAATGAAGGAAGAAAATGGCAGGCTGAAAAGATGTACAAATATTTGCCATAACACAAGCATAAAACATGAAATATTTCATATAACATACAGAGCTATTTGCTGTATGCATGTTAGAACACTAACACATTCCTCTTAACATAGATGCTGCCTGTAAGAACCAATTATAAATCATTAATGTTTAACCGCTTATTTGTCTTTATTTCTAAAGAAATAGATTTCTGATTCCCAGCATGATGCTTGGACATAGATGTAAGTTCCTGAATATGTGAAGTAGTAATTGACAAAGCCAGATTCCTCCTACCCAGTCAGCAATCCTGCTGCTCACTGCGGCATACATAATTGTTACGAACTGGCGCAAGTGGTCTGCCTCACATACTGTAGATGCTTGGTACATATTAGTGACAGTTATGTTGTGACCTGAGTACTTCAAACAACATGGACTGTTTTCACATTTATTTATGATGAACAACCCCCCCCAAGTTTCTGAAGATCCATTATGGTGTTTGCATTTTTAGTGTGAGTTACAAAAATAATTAGATAAAGCTGTTATTATTGAATATAATATTGAAATCAGTGTGCATTAACTATATGCAAAAAGCACTGTCCCCCCAGAACACTGTTTAAAAATCATTAAGAATTTCTTGAGGTACGCATGTGGGTAGTGCCCTCTTTCCTATATCAAAACATAAAAACCTATGTGGTCACCCACATGAAGTCACTTTACCTCTCTCTAATTCATGTATTTCCCTTCATCTATTCTGTTAAACACTTGTTCGTGTATTTACCCTTATCAAATTACTGGCATTCATTCTTTGTATCAGCAACTGCGATGTAGCATTTCCTAACCAGCAACAATGCACACCAGTTATTGTAACGAAGTGTATTACGGTCCGATGCTGTACCCTGCTGAGCACAAAGCAGGAATTTTGTTGCCAAATTACCATATTTTCGTACTCTTCAATGTACACTTAACAAATCGGCCTCTAAAACGCTACATATGCGGTGAAGATTATCATAACATACAGCATAACACACTTCGCTATCGAAATTTGGACAAACTTTGTAAAATTTGATCTTAATTAAATATAAACCAATTCATAATTATACTTGCTTGTTTAATATTTTGTCGCTCCCATTCGTATGTGTCACGTACGTACAATTCCATAGCTCTGCCATCTCCTCCTTCTGTCATAAATCAGTTTATAGCACGACACACTGGACGTAATTTTCTAAATGCATGATAAAGAGAGGAATAAAGGACAACATGAAGAAGGCCGGGCCTCAGGTATCGAATAAGGGTAAGGAAGGAAACAAACCTTTCAAGAAAGAAGCAGACTTAGTGTACAAAGTATTGGACACATTCCATAGCAACTTCACAACATACAGATAAACGTAACACAGCAATAGAAATGCTAAGGACAGTCAGACAGAGATTGGCTAAATGTTGGCCATTGCCAGCACCACACATCACAAATCATTCTCCAGCAATAACCAAGCATCCAGTGACTTTATGAAAGTCCAAAAATTGGAAAAATACAGCTATGCTTCAGTGTAAATAAACCAACACACTGCACCAGAATCATTCTTTAAGAGTAATGAATGAACCTCATTTGGCCACTCAAATGTGTTATTTGGAAATGCTGGATCAGTTCCATTGCATGTTGTTCAGTGATGTGAGCAACTTACAGACAGAGCTTATGCCACAAATATAAAAACAAAAGTGGAGATGTTGTTCTTGTAATAAAACCAACTAAATGCACTAATTTCTCAAATTTATTTTTTGGAATAAAACTCTACATGTTTTGGACAGTTCCTCAGTCAATCATCGGGAGTTTTCCACTGTACACAAAAGGTACTGAGCCCACTTGCAAGCTGTCAGCAAACCTGTATGACATATACCACTGCTACAGTGAAAAACTCCTGATGATGGGCAGAGGAACTGTCCAAAACATGTAGAGTTTTATTCCAAAAATAAGTTTGAGAAATCAGTGCATCTAGTTGGTTTTATTATAAGAATTTATCACGATGCACGGTCACCTGAACGTCAAATTTGGAGATATTGTGTGCCTGAATAACATCCTGTCTCCCATTATTAGATTTTACGTGCAATCTTCAAGGCACCGAATGCACAGTGATTGAGCATGGCAGTGCTCTGCTTACTGGAGCAGCTGGCACTTCCAGTTGCTTTAACTGTAGCTCAGTGTTATGACAGAAATTTGGACATGAAACAGAAGAACTGCCAATGTGAGCAAGCTTCTGTGTTGGCATCACACTACCTAGACAGCCAGGCTCTAGATCAATGACTACATCTGTAGCAAAAGTATGGAAGGTATCAATCATTATTCTGTTTCTGACAGAAATATACAATAGTAGGATTATTCCTGCAAATAATCATAGGGTGTAAATGTGTTTTGTGTGTGTGTGTGTGTATGTGGAAAAGAAAGAATACAGCAACATATCCATTTATGGCACTTAAATACTTATATACCATATATACATGTAATTACATAGCACAATTCTAATAATTGTTTTATTTCTACAGTTATGAAGTAATTTAGCATCACCAAATTATCTGCAATCTTCCACAATCATTTCATGCTGAATTTACATATCTTCAAACTAAGATAAATAGAAAGTGTCACCAAATTTTCATATGTGGCAGAATTAATGAAAATGTTGAACAAGATGGTATCTTGTTGACTGCTGGAGGTTGTATCACATCTTGGAGATAGTGTATTGTCACTCTATGGCCGCATACAAGTAATAAAGCCCAAGCAGACACACAACATGAGAATGAGGAGTGAGCAAATGATCCAACAACAACAACATGCATCGTCATGTATGTCAACTCCTCTGGTGGGAAGTTTGCAAACTTTCAAATTCCTGCACTGCACATTATCTCTGTGGCCTGGACAATTTACAGAGGCAGGCAATGTTACTTATCATGGGCAGAAGATATATTGTAAGGCACAATTCCAACTCTAAAATCACGATTTGGGTCCGGTTATGCAGCACTATACTGAGGCATTTAGGGAAAGATTAGCGGTTCCCTCTTATTGTGGACCTGACATGCTCTGAAGAGTTTCACTGAAAATAATTTGGCTTCAAGACCGATTCCCACCATGGCTTTTAAGTTCTACATCCTCTGCACACTCTCCAGGCCTTGGGCTTTTGATCTTCAAATTTGACTTTTGTTGTCAAATTACACAAATAGATTTCTGGGACAGGTTTTTGGAAAACAGCTTAACCACATGAGCATATCAGCAGTTATAACAGCATAGCAAACAACTGGCAAAGAGTCAAATTTTTGGAAAAAGACTGCCAACATTTCAATATTTTGTTTGATGTACATTGTTCTATAATTCGTGTACTAGAAAATAGGTTCATTCATTGCAACAAGGCAACTATAAGAAATAGTACTTCGTTTACAGTGACTTGGTTTTCTTTCTTTCTGCGTATCTACTTAACTATCACAACATACCTATCAGATACACATACACACACACACATACATACATACACACGCACGCACGCACGCACACACCCTCGCACACATACATACAATGTACATGCATCCACCTCTGCCCACAGTCCCCTTTGTCACAAAGGAAGAGTAAGATATCTACTGTCTACATTACGACGAGCCAATCCAGTAGGTAAAAGGATGATGGCGATGAAGATGAAGATGTAGACGATGATGATTCACCTTGGTGACATGTATGTCTTCATCCTGCAGTTCTCCCTTCATTCAAGTCTACTCTGTACAGTAAAATGGAGACTTCAGTCCAGATTCAAGCAATTGGTGACTGTGAAGTACAAAATTTAAATTCAGTTCGTTTCTCATTGTGCTGTGTACAGATAAATGCACGTCTGCAATCTATCAGCAACTATGCTTCAATAAACGTACTATTTTGCCACTGCAATCACATCCTTTCTTACACAAGAGGATCAGTTTGTCACTTGTTTCCAACAAATGTCCCGTCTGTGCACAACATACTGATTTCTCACGTCACACATTTCAACATCTTTGCTCTGCTCATACTTTGGTATACGTTAATAATACCAATTATGCAGAGAGACACATCACACAAAATAACTTCGTGTAAGTACGTATGTCCTGTTTTTCCACCTCCCTCATACAACCTGAACAAAACAGTCCAGTCTTATTTCATGTGTGACTGCTTTCCTCCAATCACAGGATTATGAATGTGTGGAACAAAGAGCAAACAAAAAATAATGTGTTATGATTCCTGTCACATCAGTGGCAGCAGGTAGGAGGTAATCAGAGCTTCACTTGGTTCGGTCTTGTCTGCCGCCATCTGTTCGACTAGGACACACCTCCAGAGATAACCGCAATGGTTCACGAGTGATGGAAAGCCAATTGTCCGGTCACATGTTCGTTTAAAAATGACAGATGGAAAGCCTTCCTTGCCAAGGCAGAAGCCACGTACGGCACATATAAATAATGTACAATTATAATACATGGAACATGAGATGACTTGATCCTCCTCACCGCCCGACTAGCCGCACTGTGAGGCATAACACTATTCCGGTTACCACTGGCATGTGGCAGTGACTTGATGCTCGGCCACCGTTATACGTTAGTTCCTCATTCTTAACCACTTCATTTGGATGCTTGTCGTATTCACCTGCAATAAAGCCCCATACAAATTTTTAATACCCAGTCACCAAATGCAAGCTCTCAACTTACCACAAAATCTTCACAAATTAACTTCATTCAAATTACACAATGCAGAAACACTAAAAGTAGTTTGTAGTTTCGGTAGCAGTTCAGTGAGACACGTCAGCTCCTTATTACAGCAGAGTACTACTGCTGTGACCACAAATATGTGGGGTACAGTTTGGATCTCAGTCATTAGAATGAGAATTGTTACAGCAGCCATTGTGTCCTCAACAGATATTAATTGCCTTATATGGTATTATTATTATTCAAAATGAGATTCAGACACAAACAGGGGGTTACTTAATATTTGCTCATAAAATAATGAGAGACAAATAGAGACTCCATACAGCACTGAAGAAGAAACTGGGAACAGCCCTCTGGGACAATGGAAATATTTCTTAATAAGTATAAGAGGTCTGGACCATCCACGGATTAAATCCGGGTCGGGGTGTGATATGCAGCACCCATTCAGACTGGCCCTGGGGACCAATCAGCTGCATGTACTGGGTCTCTCTGCATTTGCTAAAGCACACAGGTTCAAGAAATAATGCAGCTACACCGCTACTTTCCCTCTTGGCCTTCATGGCCTGCTACAGGGTGAAATGTAGCAGGTCCATTACTATGGACAATTATGATAATGACGATTTTTTTAATCTTGATTAGTGTTTTCAACATCGTCAATCATCTTTGGTTTTTTATACAGAAAGTAACTGTTATCATTGTCCTGTGCACGGGGGCGGATCCAGGTGTTGTGCAGCCTGAAGGTTATACAATTTTTTGGGCCCTCTTCGAGGAAAAGAATACAAAATTACAAATATAAAATTAGGTACGAAAGTGAATCTTTATTTACGGCCCCTGCCAGGGCCTTGGAAGGGGCCCTTGCAAATGATGGCACCTGAAGGTTAAGTTTCATTTACTTCACAGCAAATCCACCCCTGCCTGTGAGCTGCAGCTATCATGGCGCATCTTAATGTGATGCAGCTTAGCAAAGATGCTGTACTAAGTACAGCAATACAATAAATATCTGTACTACATTTAATGAAAACTGCATCTGTTTTCATCTTCATGTTGAAAAATTGGAATTAGGTTCTTTTTTCCCTTGCACATGTGTAAAAAAGCTACTGGACACACAGAAGACACAATGTCCAAAACACTAATTAAGCTGACTGCAACAAACCAATGTCAGAACCCTTTAAGGTTTCAGGTTTTAATGGCAGAAAGTGTGCACACTGCAGTTACCTGACCACCCACAATAAAATGTACCTGTCCTATTTTGCTCCTAGTTTTTTGCCAGCATGGAATCAACTCTCTATCTCTGTGTGGAAGAAGAGACTAAGTAATGAACAATGTTAATTCCAGACCTTCCCATGGCATATGATTCATTTCAACTGAAATTTCTTGAGTACCTCCAGTGCTGTGTCTCTACAAATGGTAAAATCTCTTACATTTCTCATGTCTCCCACCCAAAGCATGTACATGGATGGATCCTTGATGTCACTTTGCTAAAAGCTGTAGCATGTGAAAATCCTCATTTATTCCCCATTCTGTACTTTCTTCATACCTCATACATCCTAATATTTCCTCTTTGTAAAATACCGTTCCCAAACAATTTGTTTTTCTCTCAAAATAAAACATGATAATGCAGAAACAAACAAATAATTGAATAAATGCAGAATGAATTCTGATGGTGAAGTGCTCAGACTGGTTACACAAATAATTTCATTTCAGTACAAGTCTCCTTTGTACTCTATATTGACATTCCACAGCTGGAAGATGCGAGTCTTCTGAATGTGAAACTGTGGCATTGAGTGACTGGGTCTGCACAGTTATTCTTCTTGAACTGTTTGACTGTTGCAGATTACGTGCTGCAGTCATCTGAAATGTCAGCAACTTCTTGCTCAGTGACACAGTTACACATCCCCGCTGCTATGAGAACCTCAAATCTCACATTCCAAAGCCTTTCCAAATTTTGGAAACTTTTCTGTAAGTTATTTGAGCACAGTTCTGCCACAGCGATTCCTGACCATTCTCCTTCATTGCACCACACACAATCATTATCTCATTTCAGTAACAATATGTAACAGTCGCATCCAGTTGGGTCCCACTGTCGAGTCGGACCGAGCACTCCCGACTTGTGGTGCATTACTGTTGCAACTCAAGAGTCCTTTCTCTACTTAGTGCGTGTCTAGCTCTTTTACGGTGTGCATGTGTTTCTTCTGTTTCTATTTTAGTGCAGTACTTTTAAGTTGATTGTGATTTTGCCACCCATGATGTCCATCAAAAAGACAGATTGCCCTCTTTTGCATAAAGGAGTGAAAAGAACATGAAAGACCATAACTTTAGAGACTAAAATGTTAGTGATCAGAAAAATTGAAGCTGGTGAGAAACATGTTCATGTTTGTAGTTCCCTCAGCTTGGCACCGGCTGCTGTTACATTCTGCTTGGTGTCTTCTGAAACACAGCCTGGGCCTTCTTTAGCAAAATAAAAAGTGATTTGATTGATATTTTTTTTCCCAGTTATCAGTGTTATTTTCTATATACCTAATTCATTAAATTAAAACTGTATGTCATAATGTAAAGAAATATTGTAAATTATAAAATTATTTGACCAACTTTTTAAACCACGAACCTATCTCAGTGTAAACTATTTAAATAGTATTCGTTTTCCAGCGATTCATTTTACAACCAAATATTCGAGAATGTAACCCCATCGTAAAATGAGACCCTACTGTACACCTAAAAGGGACACTGTCAAAATATATGAAACATACTTGTCTTTTTGGTAGTGGACTTCACATTGTAGTTAGGAATATCAAGGTCTTTATATGAAGTGGGCTTCAGTGTTGTTGGCAGTGGAGTTGTGCTTGTTGGGGTGGAGACTGCTGCTGTAGTAGGCATAGTTGTGCTTGTGGTTGTGCTGGGCAGGCGGCTGAGAACAGCTGCAAACAGAAGGAAACAGCATTGAAACAAACATCTTGTAATATTCTTTAGTTTCTGAGTTATGAATTGTAATGCTGCTCATTTCCTGCACATCTGTATTCATGTTACAGCTTGAGTTTATACAGTTACGTGCAACACAGAACCTGCATAATGTGACACGTTATGAAACAATCGGCTGCAAAACACGAACACAAGGGTAAAATATGTCTCGCTTGATCTGAGGGCCTCACAATGGCAACTATGAAGACTGCTGAGAAGTGACGCCATGTAGTCTGGTAAAGTGCGCTGACAATTCAGACAACCCTGCTGCCTTTGACATAGGGCAGATATACATAATGAGTCACTAATCCACCCTGATGACAGATGCAGCGGGATTCTTCAAAACGAAATATCTGTACGCTGTGTTACAGTACATGTCACATCTCCAAATAAAATCAAATCATACGAGGCATCTGGCAACAAAATAACAAATGAGATGTGGAATTAATCTGTTTTCTTAATATCCTCAAATATATATGGGACAAACAATTTGGTTTCAAAGGACAGATATGATAAATTCAAATGTATATTTTAGACATGTTCCAGAGTCCTTAGATTTCACTTACTCTGGTTGTTATGGTCCTCAGATCGGCAGCAAACCTTGAAGACAACCTTCATATTGTGGGAGGAACAACGCCCACCAATACGTCGATGCAAGTCATCCTTGGATGATGTGGCTGAAATGTGAGTTGCAGGTCACATAAGCAATAGGATCAGACATATCAGTACACACACACACACACACACACACACACACATACTATATATTCCATGGATCCAAAATTTACTCAGGGTGACGATGAGACGAGGAGTAATTCATAAAAATCACTAACTTCTTAATGAATTCTTCAATAAAATGTGTGCTTTTTCTACAATTTTAAATCTGAATTACATGCAATAATCTGCACAATGGAAAGTCCTGTTTTAATTCTATTCATGTTATATATAACAGTTTCTACAATCCACAGAACTTGATCACATCACAAACACAGCAGGATTAATCATGGAAATGATATGGCCTTACTATTTGAGCCATAAAATTCTAATTTTTATGTCTAGTCACCATACTTAAAGAGTCACAGTGCTGGGGGGGGGGGGAGAGAGAGAATTATGAATTATGCTTTGAAATGCACTGTTGCAGTTATTCCCCAAGAATGAGTTGGCACTGCTGATTATCAAATGGTATATATAGTACAACTTTTGCCAACAGCATCATTAATCATACGTGATGGACTCCTTTTGTTTCATGACAGACACGAAACACTGTAATGCCATTCACAACTCTAAGACCTGCTTTTATCTGTCACTCCAGTAAACACGCTGACATCAACACACACCAAGTACATATTCCTGTGGGTGTATATTGGTGCAAACCTCTGACATTCCTTGCCTGTAGTCAGGCTGACCAACAACATGTAAGGTCACTACATGAGGTGCTACTACAGATGTCTCCCTATTTTGCTTGTGCCTTGCATGTTGAGGTCAATATGTGACCACTCACAACAAACCCTGGGAGTCTATTACTTCTTACAAGTAAACTGTGATGCCTTTACCGCACATCCTGTATATTCCTAACAAACGTACTACAGTTACTTACAGATAAAGTAGTAGTCCTGGCCCGGCTGAAACTCCAGCCCTCCCGGTTGTGGTGTGAACGACCGAAATGTGATGGTGAAGTACATCAGTTTATATGGCTTATCACAGATCGCGATGATCCGGGGATTTGGGTTCGTGATCCTACACGTGTCGTATTCTTCCTTTGATACCTGTAAAATGTACAGCATTTATATATACACCTCGGTTTTGAAGAGCTCTGTGACCACAAGGGGGGCTGCTCCATTTCATGTGACCGTGCAATCCTCCACGCCCCCTCCTCCAGGTCCATGGGTGTGGGGTCATTTAACTCTGCTATTAGTAACAAAGAGGCTGATGGTCCTGGGGAAAGACTCCGGCCTCTAATACCGAGTTTGAACCCAGCTGTGTGGAATGTTCAGAATATGGTTGGACTGTCTTCTCTACCGAAGACAAAACTCTGGGATTGTGAGGAACAGGTGGCCTGAGAATGAGCAGGGAAGTCGAACTGTCATCATTATCTTACCGCTGGGGATAACAGAGCCTGCCCTACGGCTCACTGCAGCTCAGAAATTGATTTATTGTCCTCGCCTAGGTGTTACGACACCACAAATTCCAAACTGTGCTACATTTACAGAATTCAGTGTCATAATTTATAATAATTGTTTATTACTTGTTCTGTATCCAAGGTATTAAGCTGTTTTGGATTCATGGAATGTAAACAAATTCAAATTCAAGAGTGGTCACTTCTGGGGGCAATGTACCCAATATAAAGAAAATAGTTGCAATAACCTTCCCTTCTACACAATGTCTCCTTCATAGTTTTATCGAGCACGGCGGCTCAGTCGCACAGAGATTTTGCAACATGCTGCGTCAGGTACGATGATCAGAGACACGGTAAAAGAAACACTCTGTATGATACAATTGAAAGCAGATATGTCGAAATCCGATTTCACGACAGGTAGCCTGTGCTGTGAGTGTTGTCGTGCTTTAAACACGCGGATGTTTGTACAGTTTTGAACAGAATGCTGCTCAGGACTGGAGAAAAATACTATTACCGTCGCATTGGCACAGCGGGATTTCTTGTGGGCAGGGGTGGGGGGTATGTTCAGTACGAATATGGAGTACCAACTATGAAGAAGTTATTTGTCTCGCACTACTTAGCCTGCGTTACATTTACTTATAACAACAGCTTCACTGCTTTAAGCGAATTCATATCCCGTGCATGTCGTTTTTAGGCGCGTTTGCAAAAGTGCGAAAAGCGACTATTAACTTCGTGATGTCCGTCCGTCCGTCCGTCCGCATGGAACAATTCGGCTCCCTTTAAACAGGGGTTTCAAGAGATTTGATATTTGAGCATTTTTAAAAAAAAATGTGTCGAGAAAATTCAACTTCAATTAAAATCTGAAAAGAACAGCGGCTACTTTAGACGCAGACCGACATATGTACATTTATGACAATACCTCGCCCAGTTCTTCGTAGAAACATGAAATGTTTCAGACAAAATTTGTAAAGAAAATCAAAACACGCGTTTTGTGTTCAAATAATTTTTTTTTCCGAAGATCCTGCCGTTTATGAGACAATGTCGGAGGAAAAAAAAACATATTGTACAGCGAGGCAGGCCACAAATGACAATATGGCGCTTGCGCACTGCATGCTGGACACCTAAGGCAACAAACATCCACTCACAATATGTAACACTCATTGCTTTTCCACAGCACCAATAGCTGCACCAGTGCGCCCCAATGTTAAGTTGTACGTACAATGACTGTCTTGTTGTGTGCATTTTCTCAGTTACGCCTGATACATACGGCATAAAGTGTGACGATGCCGGAAAGACGTGGATGGAAGTGGTTATGGCTAACTTTGAGGTTGGCTCTACTGTCACAACTGTGACTTCATCCATGGAACTTGGAAATTTTGTGTAAGCCGAAATGTAATTCCTGAAGAAGGAACTGTCCGCCTGAAGAACTGATTTCTTGCCTGGGCTGTCTAGCGGCTAGTGACTGCTGGTCCTGCGACGAAGCTCGACATTTACATAGCGATCAGCGATTCTTAACCTGGCGTCCACGGAGCTCTTGGGGATCCATGAACAAATTTCAGGTGGTCCATGAATTTGGATGGGGGGGGGACTACTTTATTTTCACTGACCTGTAACTGAAATTTAGCTTTTCACTCAACAACGGACGCAGGTAACAGTTAATTTATGGCCTCGAGACTCCAAAAAAATTGTGTTACCTTCCATGTATCTCACAACCTCTATTTTATGCGTTATAAAACAGTTTTCTGAGGGGGGGGGGGGGGGGCCGTGGGGTTCCCCCCCCCCCCCATGGGGGGCCCCGCCACAAAAAAAATTTAAACAACAAAACCCCTT